>JAEIGA010007829.1_pt1 | contig 16212 bp, 18 predicted proteins | sample 9270691 | NCBI WGS metagenome assembly JAEIGA01 (sample SAMN17057246, study PRJNA624740) | gut metagenome | biome: biome; isolation source: fecal sample | host: Bos grunniens | place: China: Xizang | collected 2019
GATTCTTGGTAACCTTGATAATAAGCTCCGTGAGTTCTTAAAGCCCGGTATGCTTATTTCCATCTTCCTGTTCTCTTTCCCGCTCGGTGCCGGCATGAATTTCAAGACACTGGTCACAGCGGGTATCCCGGGTATCCTTCTGGGTGTCCTGACAGTACTGTGGACAGGTATTCCTTCTTATTTCGTTTACAAGCTGCTGGTTAAGAAAGAAAACAGAAGAAGCTGTGCAGTCGGTGCCGCTATCGGTACATCTGCAGGCAACTCTGTAGCAACACCTGCTGCTATCGCAGCTGTTGACGCAACATGGGAGCCTTATGCTGCTGCAGCAACAGCACAGTGCGCTGCTTCCGTTATCGTTACAGCACTGCTGACTCCGTTTGTTGTTAATGCTCTTTACAAGTATGAGGAGAAAAAGGGTCTGATCAACTACGACCTGCCTCTTGCTTCTGAAGATGACAGTGAATAAACCACAGCTCAATTGAGATTCGTTTGAGAAAATGACGAAGACTGTCGTGCAAGAATGCCCGGCAGTCTTCTCCAAAGTAATTTGGATCTTGTTTTCAATCATTACCATTGGAGGTAAATATGAAAATATCATTCCCATACGGAAAAGAATTCATTGACTATGATTTTGCGGATGACAGAGTCGAAGGAGTTCTCGTTTCAAATCTTCATCATTATGTAGCTGAAAAAGATCCTCTGACTCTGGTTGAAGAAGCACTGGCCAACCCGATCGGAAGCCCAAAACTTTCGGAACTAGCAAAGGGTAAAAATAAGGTTGTTCTGATCGCTTCCGACCATACCAGACCCGTACCCAGCAAAGTGATCGTTCCGCCTATGCTGAGAGAGATCCGTGAAGGAAACCCGGATGCTGACATCACGATTCTGATCAGTACCGGCTGCCACCGCGGCACTACAAAAGAAGAACTCATCAACAAGTTCGGTGAAGAGATCGTTGCTAAAGAAAAGATCGTTGTGCATGATTGTGATGAATCACCGCTTGTGCATATCGGTACATTGCCCAGCGGCGGTGATCTGATCATCAATAAGCTGGTAGTTGATGCTGATCTTGTATGTTCTGAAGGATTTATTGAACCGCATTTCTTTGCGGGATTCTCAGGCGCAAGAAAATCCATCCTTCCGGGTATTGCTTCCAGAGTAACGGTCATGGCTAACCATTGCTCGGAATTCATTGCAGATCCGCACGCACGCACCGGTATCCTTGAAGGCAACCCGATCCATAAAGATATGGTCTGGGCAGCAAGGACCGCAAAGCTTGCATTTATCTGCAATGTCGTCATTAATGCTGAAAAAGAGGCTATTTTCGCTGTTGCAGGTGATCTGGAAGAAGCCCATAAAGCCGGATGCGACTTCCTTTCTTCCCTCTGCAAAGTTGACGCAAAGCCTGCTGATATCGTAATCACAACGAACGGCGGTTATCCGCTTGACCAGAATATTTATCAGGCAGTCAAAGGCATGACAGCAGCTGAAGCTACTGTCAAAAAGGGCGGTGTCATCATCATGATGGCTAAGAGCAATGACGGACACGGCGGTGAACATTTCTATCATCAGATGGCAGATGAGCCGGATATCGAAAAGACACTGGCACTCTTCCTCTCCAGAGGCAGAAATGAAACCGTTCCTGACCAGTGGCAGACACAGATCTTCATCCGTGTACTGCAGAAGGCAAAGGTCATCTACCTGTCTGACGCACCGGATGAAATGGTCAGAGGACTGCACATGATTCCGGTACATACACTGGAAGAAGCAATGAAAACTGCTGAAGAGCTCGTCGGAAATAAGAATGCGACAATCACAGCAATTCCCGACGGTGTTTCAGTCATGGTCATTGAATAACACGAAGTAAATTAGATCGTAAAGGGAGATATGATGCAGGTCTTTGTTAAAAATGTTGTTGAAAGCTATATAATCTTTCTGTTTTTTGAAGGCCTGCTTCTCTTCAGTCTGGTCAAATCGGGAGCGAAAAGCAGAAAAAAGGCGAAGGCAGTGTTTATCATTACACTTGCTTCGATGGTTATCTGGGTCGATTATTATCAGATCTATGTGAACCGTCTGCCTATGAGCATGGCGTTGATCGTACCGGCTGTACTGCTTGCCCTGGGTATCATGTTCAGAAAAACGGTATTTCCGTTCAGGACTCATTGTGTTAATTGTGGAAAGGCGCTCAGCATATCGGAATTTCTTTCGATGGATGAACATCTGTGCGCTGCCTGTTACCAGGAGATCCACCCTGAATCAATCAAGCTGAGTCCGGATGAACTGTACCGCAGGGAAACAGAAGAGAAAAAGAAAGCCTGGCAGGGCTGGAAACCGGATAAGGAATATGTACTTGCGTTCGCGTTTGATGATAAATCAAATGTTCTGCTGATCGATAACCTCAGTATGCCTAAGAGTCCCGGCAAGCAATCAGGTGTCATCGGACCGATCAATGCCCGCAGTGACAAATACAAAGCTGCAGCGAATGTGCTTAAGAAAGAAACAGGCATTATTTGCGAAAAGCCGGACTATACGGGCAGACTGAATTTCCGTATGCCTGACAGCAATATCCGCTTCTATATTTTTATCGCAAGAGAATTTACAGGTACGGTAAAAGAAGGAGGCAGTAAAAAGCCTGTCTGGGTACCGCTCAAAAAACTGGACTATGATCAGATGAGCATGGATTATCCTTTGTGGCTTCCGAGAATGCTGCGCGGGCAGTATGTTGAATACTATGCCAAAGTAAATACGGAAGGAAAGATCTACGAGGATATTCTTGATCTTGACGCGAAGAACTGAGGAAGAGTATCAACCTGTATGATTGCCTGGGCGGACTGATACTGTCAGTTGATCGGCATTGGTCCGGCACATGGGCACAGAATAAAAGTTTCTGAAAGGAACTGTAAAAGCCTGATGATAGAAATCATTCAGGCCGGGAGTTTACAGCTCCTTTTTTAATATGTGCTGTTTGCTTGATATATGCCGCACTCCGGGAATATAATAATCAAAATCTTCAATCAGAAATGTATGACCTGCAAGGTTGATTATGAACAGCTTCATCTGAAGGTGCTGATTGACATGGAATACATCCTGATCTATCAACAGAATTTGGAGTTGTTTAAATGGAAAAAAAGAATGAAAGGTATTTGTTTCTGGCAGTTTTTCTGTTCTGGTTTTCTGTGTATACCTATCCTTCATTCCTGACTACCTATGTAACCAATAAGCTGGGTGCCGCAAAAACGCTTGCAGGCATGATAGTAGGCAGTTATGGTTTGACACAGATGATCATGAGGATACCGCTGGGCATTTTATCGGATGCCATGAAAAAGCGCAGGCTGTTTGTAATGATCGGATTTTTGTTTTCGATCGCTGCTTCAGCGGGTCTTGCATTGACTGCGCTGATCGCCGGAAGGGAACATATTCCGGAAGGACTGGCATACGCGGTTCTCATATTCCGCGGCATGTCGGGCATGACAGCAGCCACCTGGGTGAATTTTTCCGTTCTTTATGCTTCCAGCTATCAGGGTGATCAGGTTGCGAAGGCAATGAGCAGGGTAATCGTACCTCAATGCGGATCGCAGATCATTGCAATGCTGCTTGGCGCACAGCTGGCCGGAAATATCGGCGAGATCTGGGCATTTCTGCTGGCAGCAGCGGCAGGTATTGCCGGACTGATCATCATGTCCAGAGTCAAGGACCAGCCTCCGACAGGAGATCCCATTACATTAAAAGGATTCCTCGAAGTGACCCGGAACCCGCAGCTGATCAGCGGTACTGTTCTGGCTACGATCTATCAGCTGGTCGTCTGGATGACAGTACAGGGTTTTGTCCAAAACTGGGCCAGGGATGTAATCGGGATGGTAACTGCCCAGCTGGGATTTCTTTCTGTAGCGAACCTGCTGCCGAATACGATCATTTCCCGTTTTTCGGGAACATTCTTTGCACCGAAATTCGGCCGGAGGTCTGTTCTTGCGGCTGGATTTGCCGCAATGGCAGCTGCATGTCTTCTTTATCCGAAAACAAATTCAATGATCTCGCTTCTGGCAGTTCAGTCTCTTCTGGGTACGGGTGTCGGATTGATCATGCCTCTGACGATGGCCAGCGCTATTGAAACCGTTCCTAATGCAAGGCGCGGTGCCGCAATGGGGATCTATCAGGCAGTTTACGGGGCAGGTATGTTCATCGGACCGGTGATCGCAGGAATGATCATTGATAAGATCGGCGGAACAGGTCAGGAAATAAATCTGATTGCCGGTTATACCGCTAACTTTTATGCGGCTATGTGTATTGCGGTATTCGGCGGCATAATCGCTGTATTATTGACAAAAAGAGAGATCCGCTGATAAACAGGCAGGGATATCTTCTAGATAAAGCATCAGAAAGGGGTTTATATGATACTGATCAGTCTGGCTTTTTCGATTTTTCTTTATTGGCTGATCCTGCATAACAAGAAAAACGAACCGTTTCCGAAAGGAGGTCTGGTTCGTCTGTTGTTCGCAGGAATTGTCAGTGTGCTGCTGGCATCAATTCTTACTTTCCCGATCAGCGGTATCTTCCTGATGGCCCGGCTCGGCGTATTTTCCAATTTGTCAGTATGGCTCCAGGCCGTAAATGAAGGATCAGAAGCACTGACAAAGCTGATCCAGGAAGCTCTCAGCACTCATCCTGAAACATTCCTGTCAAATCTGACCGGCATGTTTTTCGGTGCCGGTCTGCTGGAAGAGGGACTCAAATACCTGACATGCCGTATCGCAGTCAGAAAGGAAGGAATGATCCGGACATGGATGGACTCCGTTGCGGTGTTTGCTGTAGTAGGCATCACCTTCGAAATGCTGGAGAATGTATTTTATGGAGTAGACTCAAATCTCATATCTGTTATTGCCAGGGCGGCAGCTCCCGCACATTTCGCATTCGGTGTTGTAATGGGATATTTCTATGGGAAATATCTGCTCACCATGGACAAGAAATACAAACGGCTTTCGATCGCTGTTCCGGTCATACTGCATACATTATCCAACGCCTTTGCGCAGTCTATGAACCTGAACCAGTTCTTTTACGTTCTTGGAACAGTTTCCGGAATCTGCCGTATGGTACTTTCACTGCTTGCGGTATTCATCGTTATCCGCTGGCAGAGAAACAGAACTCTGGATATAGCGATCGACAGATAACGGTGTTATCGTCTGTTGAAATGTTTGCAGAAGAGAAAATACGTATGATCAATGCCTTGCCATACTTTAAATGGCAGGGCTTTTGATTTTCGTATTTAATTAATGTGGTTTTAATAACGGCTTGGTAATTATAAAATAATGATAAATGAGAAATACATATTGTATTTTCAGAATTTGGAAATCAATGGAGATTCATAGTTTTACTATGGTATTGTGAATGTGTGAAGGGAGGTCATTACTTCATGAAAGACAACAAAAATCTACTGTACTGGATGGTTGTAATTGCAGGATGCGGACTGATCGGTACGACTATCGGATTAGGTATTAATGTCGCAGGTCTGTTTTTCAGCCCGGTTGCCTCGGATTTCGGTGTAGGCAGGGGAAGTGTGTCTGCTACACTGACCGTATATAATCTCGTCCAGGCGTTCACAGCTCTGATTGCTCCCAAACTGCTCCGCAGATTCAGTTTTAAACAGATGGCGGTCACCGGTACGCTGATCCAGGTGTGTATGGTATTCTTGATGTCCATGAGTCCGAATATTCCGGTAATGATGTTATTGAACGGAATACGAGGCTTTGGAGCCGGTTTGATCGGCACTGTTACAGTCACGATCATGATCAATTACTGGTTTAATAAAAACAATGGTCTTATGGTCAGCTTTGCATTGGGATTCTCTGGCCTGGTTGCGGCTGTACTGTCACCGATCCTGACGAATATTATCGCTGCCAGCGGCTGGCGTACGGGATATGTTGTAGTGGCTGTATTGACAGCGATCTTCAATCTTCCTGCGGTCATTTTTCCGATCGCGCTTAAGCCGGATTACAAAAACATGGAACCTTACGGTGGAAGAAAAGATATGGGCGTATCGAGTGCTTCTCCGGATGCACTGGCGATCTCCATGTCCATGCTGTTAATTCTGATGGTCTTTACAGCCTGCTCTGCCGCTACATCTTCACTGCCCCAGCATTTTTCCGGTATTGCCGAATCCTATAATATGGTCGCAACCGGTGCTCTGATGGTCAGTGCCTGTATGATCTCAAATACAGCAGGAAAGATCATTCTTGGTGTATTGATCGACCGTTTTGGTTCCAGAGTTTCAGTTTCCATATATGCGGTCATTGTGGCTATCGGTGCATTGCTGATCGTTGTCAGCAGAAATTCCTTTATCCTGGTAGCGGCAGCAGCCATGTACGGAATGTGTTATTCGATGGGAACCGTATCCACATCTATGCTGGCAAGAGAGATGTTTGGCCCGGCAAAATACAGCCGTGTATATCCGAGACTTTCAATGACAACAACGGTCTCAAATGCGATCTTTACAACGGTTGTCGGACTGCTGTATGACATGACAGGAACCTATACAACGATCATCCTGTTCCTTGCATGCCTGATCATGGTCGCCTTCAGCATGATTCAGCTGGCATACATTAAAAAAGCAAAGGAAGCGATTTAAAGATAGTTTACTGACATCTGGTCCATGCCGGATGTTTTTTAATCTGGTCATTGTATAACTGTATGTACACAGTTTTTACCGATCAGAAGCGGTGCATAGTCTTTCAGCATGCCGAATACGCTTTTGAATCATTCAGAATGCCCATTCCTGCTTCACCCATCCCGGCGATGCTTTCATCTGTATGGATACGTGCAAAAGCCGGGCAGAATGATTCTCCAAGGATCGATTCGATCACGATGAGATCAATACTTGTAATTTTCATCATTATTTCTTTCAATTCATCATTGCAGAACAGCTGTTAAAATGCCTTTTACTTTCAGTACTGCAGACAGAGCAGTTCTGAAAGATACTTTATAACTTAAACTATATAAAATCCGGATAATAACAATCTTCATTTGCACTGTAATATGGCTTTGTGTGAATTCCGAATCATATAGTGAAGGATGAAAAGAAAAAGTAATCTGCAGAACATGTAAAAAGTATATGTTTCCTGCAGAAACTGAAGTATATTGTGTATCAGAAGAGCATAACGATGAAGACAATTACAAAACAACAGGCCAGGCAGTTTATCCTTGCAAAACAGGGATTGACCGGAAGTTATAAATTTACAGGAAAAGAAGGTGCGCTTGCCTATGTCCGTCAGGCAGGATGCATTCAGTTTGACCCGGTAGACGTGTGCGGTAAGAATGCTGAATTAACACTCCAGTCCAGGGTCAAAGGCTTTCGGAAATCAATGCTGCAGGATCTTCTTTATCATGACCGGAAACTGATCGATTATGTGGATAAAGAACTGTCGATATGGCCTGTGGAGGACTGGCCTTATTTCTCTTCCTACAGGGAACGCAGTCTTCAGATGAGCGATACATTTGAAGGCCTGCAGGAACTGAAAGAAGAGGCATTGAAATATATAGATGAGAACGGTCCTGTCTGCAGTGATACCTTGCCGATCGAAGGAGAGATCTTCTGGCATTCTTCCATGCACTGGAGCGGGAACTGGCATAAGAAATCCTTAGCTGCCAGATCGGTCCTTGAACAGCTGTACACCGACGGAACACTGATCATTCATCACAAAAAGGGAAGCCGGAAGTATTACGATATTGCCGCAAAATATATCCCGGCAGAAATACTTACAGCAGAGAATCCCTTCAAAGATGATGAACTGACCAAGTGGCGTATGCTGCGCAGGATAGGAGCAGTGGGACTGTTATGGGATAAAAACAGTCCTGCGCTGCTGGGAATCCATATAAAAGCAGAACAGCGGAAGAAACTTCTGGAAGAACTTGCAGCAGAGGAAAAAATATGTCCTGTAATGGTGGAAGGAGTGAAAACACCGTTCTACTATCTTTCTTCAGATGAGACGCTGATGCAGGCTATCCTGGATGGCAGTGCCGATCTGAAACCGCGTATGTCATTCATTGCACCGCTTGATCCTCTGTTATGGGATAAAGCTTTAATATCAGCTTTGTGGGATTTCCAGTATTCGTGGGAGATCTATACACCGGCTGAAAAACGGAAATACGGATACTACACGCTTCCTGTTCTTTTTGGAGACAGGTTTATCGGAAGAATTGAAACTGCTCCCGGCAAGGATGGTATCCTCCGTGTAAAGGGATTATGGTGGGAACCCGGAGTCAGACAGACAAAGAAATTAAACAGTGCATTAGACAGAACACTGCGTCATTTTGCTGTATTCAACGGATGCAGTCATTATGAAATGTAAGAAGAGGAACGTTCGGATACTGTGATGGAAAATAAAGTGATCATCATTCAAAAAGTCGGTAAGGATACGGATCTGGCAAGGAAGCTTCTGGATTTTGCTGAACACTTTTCCTGGCTTGAGGTTAAGGACCATACTGTTAAAGTGATCCGGAACTGGGAATTTGAGGAATGGGAAACCGTGTTTGCGGCATTGGACGATGATAAGATCGTCGGAATGGCTGCTATGATGAAAACAGACTATTATCCGCTTCCTGATATCTTTCCGTGGATATCAACAATATTTGTCAGTGAAGAATACCGCGGCAGAAGGATCAGCGGAAAACTGATCGATGCTGCTAATGAATATGCAAAAGAACTGGGATTTGACAAAACATATATTCCGACTGATCACGTGGGATTATATGAAAAGTACGGATACAGATATTTGAAAGATATCGTAAACTACGGAAAAGGTGTCGACCGTCTTTACGTCAAAGACATTCAGTAACTTTATCCATTTACTTGTTTAAGCTGAGTTTGTATAGATAAATATCAGAACAGTAGGGGATATGATCAGGATCCTGCTGAAGTCTTTGCGGTTCCTGCTTAGGTGGATGTCTCTTCTCATTCTGTATCTTGTTTTGTATCATGATGCCTGTCATCAGAAACTGCAGGACATCCGGAAGCATATGAAGAATACCTGAAACATGTGCCGCAGTTCCCGGATCAATAAGCATACAACAGCAATCAGGTGTTAAAAAGACCGGCTTCAGTTGTGAAACCGGTCTGTTGTTATTCGTGGAGTCTGCGTTCCTTACGGAGTGCTTCGATCTTGCCGTGGATACGGCCAACGGCGTACATCAGCAGAGCGGCACATAACAGATTGATAAATCCCACATGTACAGGAAGGATCGAGTTTGTGATCCCGATGATGATATTCATGAAGCCGATGACCATCAGAAGATTAGCAATACCTTTCAGATGGTTGATCTTCGAATCAATATCGGAGAAGATATTGAATTCACCGAATTCTGCTTTTCTGCGGAAGTACAGCCAGCCGAAATACTTTGCAATCAGTTCGGCACCTGTATCCTCCATAAATTCGATATAACCCGGATCAACACCATGCATCTCCATCCGGATGATGTATTCACCCGGTTCACAGTTCACGAATGTGTATCTGCAGATCTGATAGCTGTCTAGGACCCAGCCCTGTTCAGCCATCTCGTTGAGCCACTCTTCTTCTTTGTCATACTCCCATACCCAGAACAATCTGTAAAATGTCTTCATCATTTTAAATTTCTCCTTTCAGCACGGTTTCACCGCTGCTGACTAATTCTTTAAGCCGTTCAAGTTCATTTTCCAGTACGATCATACCCTCGTCGGTAATCACATACTGCTTTCTGCGGCTGCCCGCTTCTACCGGAAGCTGGGTGATCCATCCTTTATCGACAAGTGCATTCAAAGCACCGTACAGTGTTCCTGCCGCCAGGCGGATCCTTCCGCCGGAAAGGTTTTCCACCGTCTGCATGATCCCGTATCCATGACAGGGCTTCACAAGAGCGAGCAGGATATAATATGTCGTTTCCGTTAATGCATATATATCGTTCATATATCGTCTCCTTATATATCGACAACCGATATATCGTATTTCCAATATATCGTGTGCCGATATACTTGTCAATATGTTTCATTTAAAATGTTGCTGATCTGCTGACCGGCATCTTTCACGGCAGACCTTGAGTGTAAATGTGATCTTTGGAATTTTCCTGCATAGATCATCTGCTGAATATTCAGAATGAAAGAACTGCATATTCAGTTTTTATCAGAGATAGCTGTAAACATAAAACATGCATATGATATAGTTCAATTACCGGAAAGAAAGGGGGATTAAGATCTTATGGAAATACGTGTCCTGAGATATTTTCTGATGATTGCAAAGCTGGAAAACATTACTAAAGCTGCTGAAGCATTGCATATCACCCAGCCGACTTTGAGCCGGCAGATCCGTGAACTGGAAGAAGAGATCGGCACAGATCTGTTTTACCGGGATTCCCGCAAAATCAGGCTGACACCAGAAGGATTCCTTCTGAAGGAACGTGCTGAGGAGATCCTGGAGCTGACAGAAAAAACACTGGAAGACCTGAAAGCCAGCAGTGATAAAGTAGAAGGTGTGATCACTATATGTACCGGTCTGATCAAATCCACTGATATGCTGACAAAAATCATAATGGAGTTCCGGAAAGTGTATCCGAATGTGCGGTTTACCATTATGACAGCCACAGCTGATACGATCCGGTATCAGCTGAACCGGAGCCTGATCGATTTCGGTGTCATGCTGGAACCGGTCGATCTGACGGGGTTAAGCTTTATACGTTTCCCTGAACCGGAAGACTGGAACCTGCTGGTAAGGGCTGATGATCCTCTGGCAGAGAAGGAGAGTATCCGTGCTGAGGATATTGATGATCGTGAACTGATCCTGCCGGTCAGAGGACCTATAGCTGCGGAACTGTACCGGTGGCTGAAGAAAGAACCGGAGGAGCTGAACATTATCTGCAGCAACGCCCTGGGCGGTACGGCAGCACATCTCGTATATAACAGTCATGCTGTTTCGCTGAATGTGGATGGATCGCTTCCGTTCCTGGATCAGACAAAGATCAAAGCTGTTCCGCTTTCACCGCCGCTGACAGGAAGAAGCGCTATTGCCTGGAAACGGGACACCGTACATACCGAACCTGCAAAACGCTTTATTGAGTTTATATCATGCTTTCCGGGCATGGAAAACGTATAAGTATTAAGTATTTGATATGTATTGAACCTGAATTTATACTGAACCCGTAAAGAAAAGGAGTAAGTAACATGAAGGGAAAATACTTGATTATACTTGCATCACTTTGCGGACTGATCGCTTCCGGGGTAGGTCTGATCACTAATGTAGCAGGCTTATTCTTCAATCCGATCGCTGCTGAACTCGGACTCCTGAGAGGTGCCGTCAGTATGACCGTGACGATCAACAATCTGCTGTTCGCGGTCGGCGGACTGATGTCTCCGAAGTTCATGTCTGAAAAAACTTTGAAACCCGGTCTGATCATCGGAACTGCTGTGATCGCAGGCAGCTCTGCTCTGCTTTCCGCGACAAGTTCGATCATGGTCATGTATATACTGAATGCACTGCGCGGATTTGCGTCAGGTATTCTCGGATTTGTATTCGTAACAATGGTCATCAACAACTGGTTCCATTCCAATGTCGGTCTGGCAACTTCAATCGCAATGGGCTTCAGCGGTCTTGCCGGAGCTGTATTCTCACCGATCGTCTCCTCTGTGATTCAGAGCAGCGGCTGGAGAGCTGCATATCTGATGAATGCGGTACTGATGGTCGTCCTGAATCTTCCTGCGATCTTCCTGATCCCGTCTATCGATCCGGCCGTAAAAGGCCTGAAGCCGCTGGGAGAAAAAGCAGTCTCCAATACTGCTGATACAAAAGCGGGAAACGCGCTTCCGGTCATTATGTCGATGCTGGTGATCATGTGTGTCTATGCAGCATGTGCCGCCGGTTCAACATCCCTGACACAGCATTTCACAGGCATTGCCGAAGAAAGAAGGCTTGCGGCATCCGTCGGCGCAACCATGCTGTCGGCCTGCATGCTCGCTAACACAGGCGGTAAGGTCGTCCTCGGTGCACTGGTCGACAGGATCGGTGCCAGGAAGTCACTGCTGACATATGCAGTGCTGATCATGTGCGCAGTTCTGATCATGCTGTTCATTCCGTCCGGAACTGCTATGTATGCCGCAGCCTTCCTGTTCGGTCTGACATATTCCATGGCAACAGTCGGTGTTGTATCAATTACAAAGGATCTGTTCGGACTGGCTAATTACAGCAGGACTTATCCGAAGATCAATCTCTGCGGAACAATGTTCAGCGCAGCATTCTCCTCCATCATCGGATTCATGTATGATGCATTCGGAAGCTACAATGTACCGCTGTTCATTATCCTGGCTATGATCGTGATCGACTTCGTGATCATCCTGTATGTATACAAAACCATCAATGCAAGAGAAGAGAACGCATAAGGAGAGGAAAAGGATTATGAGAAAAGAAGATGTATCACCGTTCGCAGTAGGAGATGTCAATCCTGTTGCCCAATATTTTACCGGAGAAACATTCCTCGCGAGACTGACCGGACCGGATGCCCAGACAGACATTTCCAATGTTACATTTGAACCTGTCTGCCGGAACAACTGGCATATACACCATGGCTGCCAGCAGATCCTGGTATGCGTAGGCGGCAAAGGCTGGTATCAGGAGTGGGGCAAGGAACCCGTCCTGATGACACCCGGAAGTGTCGTAGAGATCCCGCTGGATGTAAAGCACTGGCACGGTGCCGCGAAAGACAGCTGGTTTTCCCATCTCTCTGTCATGTCAAAAACAGTACCGGGCTCACATGAGTGGCTTGAACCGGTAGATGATGAACAGTATGAAGCTGTTCATCAGACGCAGGCATATCTTGATTCCCTGAAATAATATCGATACTGAGAAGGACGCACGTCCTTCTTTTTTGAACTCTGATGCTGTCCGGTATAAGTGTCTATTGACAGTTATAAAATTCAATATGCGCAGCAGGAATGAATGACCGGTAATTATCTGTTACGATAAAGAAAAGAAAACGGAGGGAACAAATATGCTGCTGCCGTCAGAAGCCCTGATCGAGATAGATAAACTTTATAAAGGCAGGGATCATGTTGAACTTTCAATCGGTATCCGGAAGAACGGAGTTACGGAAACTGTTCATTTCGGACCGGACCGGAAACCAGTCGAAGGAGAACCGCTTGTTTATCCTGTCGGTTCCATCTGCAAACCTTTCACATGCTCACTTCTTGCGAAATATGTATCTGAAGGAAAGCTCGATCTGAATGCGCCTCTGAATACGTATATCACAGGTCTGCCTGACAGATATTATCCGAGCCTTGAAAAACTTGCGACTCATACGTCCGGATATACCACCCAGCCCTATAATCTTCTGACAACACTGCCGTTTCTGATCAATCAGAACAGGGAGGGCGGACTGTTTCATACCAACCCGTTCCGGGGATATCCTTTGGAAGCTGATATGATGAAGATCCTGCGGGATACGCCTCTGAAGGATAAGGAGTATAAGTTTGCCTATTCCAATATCGGCATGAGCGTGCTCGGTTATATCGTCGGTCTGGTCAGCGGGAAAGGCTTCTGGGATGCATTGACCGATTACATCAAGGAAGATCTTGGTCTGGAACACACATATCTTGGCAACACGGATATGACCGGTTATGACAAAAAAGGAAATCCCTGCAGATGCTGGCAGTGGGAGAAGGAAGATATTATGGCTCCTGCCGGAGCGCTCAATTCCTCAATGGAAGATCTGCTTGCATTTGCCGAAAAGAATGTCAATGGTGAACTGCCGTATCTGGCAATGTGTCATGAGATCCACGGTCCGTGCGAGGGGAATAATGATTCCGGCCTTGCCTGGAGATTAAGCAGATCTATCCCGGTATCATGGCATACAGGTGCTGCTGGTCCTTACCATGCGTGGCTCGGCGTCAACAGGGAAACACATACCTCTGTAGCTGTCGGGATCAATTACGGTCTGGTCAATGCCGAAGAGATCGGTTTTGAGATCATCAGGCATATTGACTGACAAATAGTTTCAGCTGAATACGAATAATAAACATCAATACGGTCCGGGGTGTTCCGGACCGTTTGAACGATTACCGGTCAACTCTACTTTCCGCAGATAGCATGATAACGATATATGCTCTACAATCTGATTGCAGGAGGTCATATCAGATGGATCAATACGTAACAGGAGCAGTGATCAAAGAACTGCGGGAAAAGAACAGGATGACACAGCTGCAGCTTGCGGAAAAGATCGGGATAAGCGATAAAACCGTTTCAAAGTGGGAGAACGGGAAAGGCTACCCGGATATCACGCTGCTGGAACCGATCGCTGCCGCTTTCCGTATCTCGGTGGCTGAACTGATCTCGGGGAATACCATACACAACACCAATGTATCCGCGAATATGATGCGGACAAAGTTTTATGTATGTCCTGTCTGCGGGAATGTGATCCACAGTACAGGGGAAGCGGTGATCCAGTGCCACGGGGTGCTGCTGAAACCGCTGGAAGAGGAAATGACGGACGAAGACCATATGATATTCATTGAACGTGCGGATGATGAGTACTACGTCCGGATCGTACATGATATGTCGAAACAGCATTACATCTCTTTTATCGCTGCGCTGTCACCGGATGAAATACAGATGGTCAGGCTGTATCCGGAAGGACCGGCTCATGCCCGGTTTAAGATCAGAGGTGTCAAAAAGATCTGTTTCTTCTGCAATCATGACGGACTGTTCTCAATCGAAGTCATCAAAGGAATCGATGATAAAGACCGGAGTTATGATGACACCCAGGAACGGATGGAACTGGAAAAAGCAGCAACCAAATTATTCGGCTGATACAGATCATGAATACAACAGGAACACCTGATGAAGGTGTTTTTCTGTTTCAGGATAAATATCAGCTGACAGACCTGAAAAAAGAAGCAGCCGATGACTGCTCCGAAAATGTTATATGAATTGTACCTTTACCCCCGCAGGGTCTGTTGTAAAGAAGAAGCGGACATGCGGATTCGGTGTGATCATTGGTGTGACAGGAAATCCTGCCTGTATCATCTGTTCCCGTTTTTGTTCCGGGTCTTCAGTGTGGAAGCCGATGGACAGATGATCATTCCCGGCATTTCCGGCTTCAGGATCATGAATGATCTCGATCTCGGTATCTCCATCCTGATCGGCCAGGAATACCATCTTCCTGCCGGCAGACCGCATGTCCCTTGTGATATGCAGTCCGGCATGTTCTGTATAGAATGCGAGTTCTTCGTCAAAGTGATCTGTATGGATCGTTACATGTACAAGCTTCATTTGCTCCTCCTGTTAATAGCCAAGTGTTCTGTCAACGATGTGAACCGGCGGTTTTCCTTCAAGATAAAGCGTCAGGTTGCGGAAGACGATCTCAATAACACGTTCATAGTTGACTCCTGCACGGTATCCGCCGGAGATATGCGGCGTGATGTAAACGCGCGGTGTTGTCCAGAGAGGGTGTCCTTTCGGCAGCGGTTCCGGATCCATAACATCAAGGCAGGCGGCCTTGAGATGTCCGTCATTCATTACCTTGATCAGGTCATCCGTTACGATGGAATTGCCGCGTCCGACATTGAGCAGGACAGCAGTCTTTTTCATCATGCGCAGTCTGCGTTCATCAAACATTCCGGCTACTTCCGGGGTACCGGGAAGGCTGAGCGCGACAACATCCATTTCAGGCAGGAGACTGTCGATATCATCCTGGGCAACGAGAGTCTTTACAAACTCCGGCTGATCATGCACGGTCCTTCTGACGCCGTAGCATTCTGCCCCAAGGGCATTGGCCATACGCAGATATGCGGTTCCGATCGCTCCCATGCCGACGGACATGACCTTGGCGCTCTCAATGCGCCGGATATCCTTCAGCAGCATCCAATCCTGGCGCTGCTGCATTTCAAGATACTCGGGCATTCTTTTCAGGGCCATCAATGTAGTTGTAAGAAGATGCTCGGCAATGACATCACCGTAAGCACCGTATGCGTTGGCAAGTATGATATGTTCCGGAAGCCACATATAATTATTTGCGCCTGCGCTGAACAGCTGGACATAGCGGAGCTTCGGCATCTGTGCGGCCATCTCCGGTTTCAGACTGCCGACAAAGATCTCGGCATCTGCCAGATCATCCGGTTTGATGTCTTCGGGTTTCGGGGCGAAAATGACCTCAGCATCAGGAAGTGATCTGAACTTCTGTATGGTCTCATCGCTGTGTGTGTTGGTGACA
>JAEIGA010007830.1_pt1 | contig 16210 bp, 26 predicted proteins | sample 9270691 | NCBI WGS metagenome assembly JAEIGA01 (sample SAMN17057246, study PRJNA624740) | gut metagenome | biome: biome; isolation source: fecal sample | host: Bos grunniens | place: China: Xizang | collected 2019
CCAAAACCGCCCATGCCGCCGTTGTTGTAACCGCCGCCGTACATGGGAGCTACGGGCATAACCATCCCGGAGCCGTTTTCATCAGTAAGAGCCATTTGTTTTGTTTCCTTTCAAAAATATATTTATTCTAACCGTCTATGCGCACTTGACGGGAGAATACTATTTCTTGAACATTGCCGCCATCTGCCGCGCCTGTTCGTATCTCTGCTGGGAAATCTGGCCGCTGTTCATAAGATGCTGAATGATCTGATTGGGGTCGTTCAAATTGTTCGGCACATTGAAACCCGCCCGTTGCAGAAACTGAATCGGATTCGCCTGTAACTGCTGTAGCATCTGCAAGGGATTCATGCGGGGCATTGGGTTATTCATCATCGTTAACCTCCTCCGTCACTTTGCGCGGCTTGATGGTTTTCTTTTCCGTCTGCGCCTTTAGTTTCTCTTTAATAGCGTCTATTTCGCTCCAGATTGCGCCTAAATCGCTTTTGAGGGCGTAGGCAATATCTTTACTACCATGTGCGCTATCTGTGCTTGTAGCCGCGTTCTGTGCCGTCAAAGGGGCATCTTCTTTGACGAGCCTGTACCGCTCAAATGTCGGGCGGTCAAGCTGATTGAAGCCCATTGTTTTGACATAACAATATGGCTGTGATTCGTCTTTGAAGGTGATAGAGTTTCCGGGTGCGACGGGGTATGCCCGCGCCTCTTGCTCGGACTGGACAAGCACAAAACCGCTCTGCTGGATTGTGGGCTGTTGCATCTGCTGGGCCTGCGCTTGCTGTGCCTGTTGCATCTGCTGATTCTGTTGCATCATGGCCTGATTCTGCATCTGCTGATAGTACGGGTTCGGCTGGCCGTAGTAGTTCGGCTGATAGGTCACGGGGTAATAGTTCGCATACGCCATTGTTAATCATCCTTTCTGTACCAGTAATAAACAGGTATCTCATTGCTTGAATCCCATGAATCGTATAAAACGCCGCCAACGATGGTCGCAACATGACTACCAAAGCCAAGAACATACACACCACGCGGATGGTCGTTCGCAAAGTCCTCTGTCGTGTAACAATCTGGGCAAGCATTAGGTATTGCCTTGCGGTAGAATCCGTGCTGTCGTAAAACCGCGCCCCACGTCGCATCGGCGTTAGGAAGGTCTCCCATTTGAAGCCCCGCATCTGCCAGCAATATATAGGCTTGTTCCCAATCAACGCCGAGCGCAACAGACACCGCTCTGACGGCGCAATCCCCGACGTTGCGGCCTGTTGGATTGTTGTTAAACTTTTTCCACATCGTCCGTTGCTTCTTCCGTTTCGCCCAAATTGTCTTCGATGCAGACGAAAAACAAATCATCGTCGAGGAACATCAACAGCATTAAATCGTTATCGTAACTATCCATTTTGCACCGCCTTTCTATGGTAAAAGAATATAAAAAAAGCTCCGTCCCTACAATGAAGTAGAGACGAAGCTTTACGGAAATAAATATGAAATTTACAGATACGGCGCTATTTCAAGAAGCCTGTCAGAAAGAATTGCACTCACCCGGCGCGGGGTTAGATCGTACTTCTCCGCTATTTTTTCGGCGCTTATGCCATCAACATAGTGGAGTTTCATTATCTCCCTGTCGCGCTTGCTGTGGATATGTTCGTCTATCAAAAATGTAATGTGGCTGTTTGTGTAGCTTTTCACATCGTCACCACAATTTCTTTCTTGTCTCCGCGCAATGTCAGCGTGTGGAGGCAATGCGTTGTAGGCAGTAGCATCTTCTGGGCGGCATATCCACCATACTCAAGCCAACTTGTGGACGAAATGACTTTGAACGGCTTGATAGACACGCGATTGTTGCGCGGGTCAATCTGAATCTTTCCCGGTTGCGTGGTAAAAGGCTTGTGCGTGTGGCCCACAATGAGCGCGTCCATCATGCCATCAAAGACATAACCAAAGCGTTCTCCTCTATTTACGGCTCCACCTGTCAAAATACCGCCGCCCGCGCCGTGAGTTACAACGAGCATATAGGTGGGGCGCAAGTTGCCGCTGCTTTTGCATCCGTTGACCGTTTCAGGCATTCCCATCTGAATTTTGACAAATGCAATACTTTCCCTGTACAGGTGCTCAAGGTCAAGTTTTGCGGCGATATCATACATGGGATCATCGTCTGCATCCTTGCCGCTACGCCGCTCATGATTGCCCGGAACAAAGCAAAGAATCCGATCCCGCACTTCTGACAGGATGTTCGCCATTTCCTTTTTTTGCCGGCTCGGCGGCATGGTAGCGCGGAAAGGATTAGTCACGCTTGAGCGCGTCCCGTTATCAATCAAGTCTCCTCCCAAAATAAGGTACATATTGGGAGTATCTTTGACCGTCTTGATAAAACTGATAAACTCTTGCTCCATGCACCCCGGAGAGCCGAGGTGCACGTCCGAAATTGGCACAATCGTAATATCATGCCCGCCCAAGAATTGGTGCTGAATCATCTCAAAATCTGGAAGCGTTTTAGTCACCCCTTGAAAAAACCCCGATGTTTCCACCGGGGCAAGGATAGGCGAATGGAAATCGCTGTTTCGCATTATTCGCCGCTTATTTTGATTTGATGCGGCCCGTACCTTTGCACATATTGCATTGACGGTAGCCGCTGGAACCTCCTGTCTTGCGCTTGCGGGTCTTAACCTTCTGCTTTACTTTCGCCATAGTTCACATCCCCCACGCCAGCAACGAAAGCGTCACCCTCGCCAGTGTCAACTTCCTGTTCAACCACAACATCTTCCCACTGGCTTTCGTACCAAATCCACGCGCCGTTAGTAGCCACCAGAAGGGAAATGATGAGAATCAGCAGAATCCACAGCCTTTTGATGGTTCGTTCCTGCCGTGCCATAGCGGACTCATGGACGATGTAAGGGACGGGTTCCACATTCTGACGGTTTTCCTTGCAAGTTTTGCAATCAGGCACAATTAAGCCCCCCAAAACATTTTAATAATCATGGTAATAATACCGCCGCCGACAGCTGTCAAAAGCCATGTGATCGTCTTGAGCTGATGCTCAATAACCGCCAACCGCGCATTATCTGTGGACAGTTTATCCTCAACGCTTTTCATGTCATTTTCGCACTCCTGCCGGGTGACAAAAATCTCTTTCAGACGGTCAATATCATCACGCTCAATCATAACAAAAACCTCGCTTGCTATTTTACATAAGTATTATAACAAGCGAGGCGCGTTTTGTAAAGAGTTATTTACTTCTCCGTGAGCTGTTTACCGATCTGATGAGCGCCCGTAGCCGCAAGACCGCTAACAATTCCGATTGCGATAGCCGTCAGAATGTCCGTTCCGGGGAAGTCGGGCATAACGAACATTGCCACCACGCCGAGACAGCCGCCAAGACAGCCGCAGATCACGGGAAGCCACTTGTTGTCCAGCGCCGTTGCCTTGATGCCCTCTGCCACCAGATAGCAGATGATGGTGATTGCTGCGATTCCAGTAATGCCGAGAAGTTCCATAGTCTATACCTCCAAAATTAAAGTCTTGTGATAGATGCCCACGTTTTCGGGCCAGCGATACCGTCCACGCCGAGTCCATGTTCGCTCTGATACTTGCGTGTAGCCTTGTCGGTGTTTCCATCAAACACGCCGTTGACAGCGTTGACCGTGTAACCGTGCGCAACAAGCAACGCCTGAAGGATAGTGACATCAATGCCGTTCATCCCCTTGCAGATCATGCGAGGGGGCCATTCCTTCTTAACGACTGGTTCTGGGTCATCAGGGTCAACGGGGGTCGTACCGCTGCACCGCTCATAGATGCCCCTTGCCTGATTGCCCCTAAACTGAGCCTGTCTTTCGGTGTCTGCGGGGATTTCGTAGAATTTACACATTACATACCCCGCTTCATAGGGATCTGCTGTGTGCGTCAGGATGTTCCATACGTAGGAGTAAGATGCTCTCATCTCACGCGCCATGAACTGAAACTGCGTATCAGCATCGCCGATGCTCTTGCCTTTCCCTTGCGCGTAATCAAGATACGCCTGTTTCCTTGACCGTGCGGTGAGTTGCACAAGGCCATAGCCGTATGCATCCGTGGCGAAATTGCGATATGTGCCGTTGTCCACGTTGCGGGTATAGGTTTCATCGTCAATGCCGCTTCGGTCTTCCACATTGTTCGGTCTGCCAGCAGATTCAGCCATGATGTTCGCTGTCGCTCCAGCAGCTCCCGCCGGGGTCATGCCCAATTTGAGGCATTGACCATAGATTTCGATTTCTGTCATTTGTTATTCCTCCAGAGGGGAGTGTTGCTCCCCTCATTGTGATTTAATGTGTCCTTATGATAAATCATAGAAGTTTGCGACATTTCTACCATCATACGCACTGTGGTAGTATCCGTCATTTACAATGACCATTTCGGTCTGCCCAATCCACAGACCCTCAACGGAGTAGGAATCCACAGTACAAGTGATGCTTTGCGCGTGAGTGTTGGTATCAAACAGATAGATGTTATTACGGCTTGAGTAATTTGCTCCAGCAGTGATGTACAGATAGCCTCTTGCCGGGTCGAGGAAGCATTGATCCAGCGTGTCCGAATAGTTGAACGTGTACTGCTCCAGTGTGGTTCCTGTCTTGCTCATACGCTTGATGTTGTTGCTGTTTGCATATGTCAGCACCCAGAGCGAATCGTCAAGCGGCGAATAGCAAATACCAGTTGGACTACCAGAAACAGAGAACGAGCCGATGCTTGTGCCATCGGTTTGGATGTGACGGATAAGGTTCTCCGAAGTCGAGCAAAACCAGATTGTCCCGTCCGTGGTGTCAATGGTAATGCCTTGCACATCACTCATGTTCGGGAACGATGTGTAAAGCGGTATCTGCTCCTCAACGGTCTGGAAATCATGCGACATACGGACGATCTGACTTGCGAATCCGGAGCTTGACGGTAGTGCTTTGCCAATATCGCCGACAAGGAATGTGTCTGTTGCGGCATCATACGCAAGTCCCGTGCAAGTCCAGCCATGACCGTTGCCGTGAATGTCGGGAAGGACAACGACAGAAGAAACTGTCAAGTCTCCAGTAGGCACAGGCAGCGGCGGCGCGTCAGGAAAAACGACATCACCGCTGACATCAAATGCTTGATTTGCGGTATCCCCGTCAACTTCATAAGCAGAAAGCAGAGAAGCGCCGTTTATGCTGTAAATTCCCATAGTTACAACTCCAATAAGAATAGCGATTATCAGAACAATGCGTTTCATGCGGAAATCCTCCAACACAAGATACCCGCATTATATCATCATGTCGTGGTGAAGGTAAATACTGCTTCTGCACCGTTTGCCAACTCTGCTTCCGTAAAGGAACCGCTGATTTTCTTCAAAGACAGCCATACATATGGTGTTGTTACGCTGTCGGAGCTTTTCCAAGAAATGCTTTTTGAGCCAGCTTGATACATATAGCCAGTAACACTTGTTGAGAATTCAATTGGTGTATTATCTGTTATGTCATATGCTACAAGCTGATACTTTGATGTGTCTGTAACAGTAAAGACATAGTTTTTATTTGCAATAGGTTCATTTCCACACGCTCTGCTCGCCGTTGAGCTGACATAAACCTTGCCATTCTGGACGCTGCTTGTACCTTTACTCAAAGAGTGTCCATTCACAAACACCCAAAGAGGCGACTCTGTTACATTCACAGTAAATGTATCCGTCTTCCCACCATAGCTCACCGTAATTGTGCTTGTCCCCGCAGCCAGCGTGCCAGAAAGCGTGTAATCCGTCACAACAGCCGTGGTGCTGTCGGAATAGGTAGCGGTGACCGTCAAATACTGCTTGAGCGTGTCGAGCGTGTCGGCGGTGTAGATGGTAGCGCTGCCCTGAGTGAACACAGCAGTGATGGATTCCAGCGTTGCATCCGGGAACAGTTCACTCTCAAGGGCGTTGTAATAGCTCTGCCCCTGATCATCAATCCAAGCGACCTTACGGAAACACGCAAGGAGTGCCTGTTTAGCCGCATAGCTAAGTGTCCCAATAGTAGTCGCCTGTTCAGTAAGCCAATCGTCAACTGTATCCTCAATCGTCTGCTCAATACTTGCTTGGTCGGCCTTAGTAGCAAGAGCCGCATCAATCCTCGTAATCTCACTCGCCGCAGCTCTGCTTGTGTCAGTAGGATGCACATGATTACCCCTTGCATACTCATCACTACTACCCGGACTTGCAACACCATCCATCTCAGGGTACTGCTGATAAGGCTCACCACCCCCGCCTACATTCTGCAAAGCAGTATACACGCCACCGCTCGTAACAGGATTATCGCTCCCGGATGTAGGCGTAGTATCGAAATCAAGTAATTCTTGTAAAGAAAAGAAGCTAAAAGACCATGTGCTGCCAAGCACACGAAGCTTCTTGATCTGATTCAAGTTCTTGTCAATCGTGGTGAAAACATAAATCCCACCAGACTGATCGGCGAGGTAGTAAGTCGAAGCGCCATAGATGCAGTAGCACACTTTCCCATCGCTGAGAGCCTGTGAAATCTGCGATGCCGTGGTTGTGCCGTAGGTGCATTTGAACAGCGCGGACTCTGGCAGATTGTCGAGCGAATTGTAATCGTATCTTTCGATTACGCCGTTTACATCGAAGCCTTTAAGGCTCATTCATTCACGCCCCTTCTGGAAGTGAGAACATCACCCTCGATAGTAATGCTATTAAGCAGTCTTTCAATTCGCGCAACAGCATCGTCAACATACTGCTTCGTGGCAACATCCATGTCACCCGTGGGATCAGCGCCGACAGTCAGCTTGCCAGAAAGGACAGCGTTGCCATCCCAATCGAGTGTGGCTGCATTACTACGCGCATTGTCGGCAGTACCATTGCCAATCACAACGGCCTTGTCTGATTCTGCGACATTGTATTTGCCAGCAGCAAGACTGTAATCTCCACGTGCGTGTGTGTAGTTGCCGATGGCGGTGGACATATTACCTTCGGCTATCGTCTTCTGCCCAAAAGCCTGAGAATTGTTTCCACTCGCGGTTGTAGCCCTACCGACAGCAAGAGCATCAAGGCCGCTTGCCACAGTAGCCTGTGAGCCAGAATAAGTGCCAGCCGCAATCGAACTGGTTCCGGAGGCGACAGACCCGGCTCCGAAGGCAACAGCGCCAGCTCCGCTTGCTGTATTCGGGTGCGAGGAGTTAATAAGAACAGCGCTCTCTCTGCCGCCACCCGGGGCGAACGGAGAAGCCTCAAGGCTTTCGGCAATCTCGTCCACATGGTCAACGCCGTTGTTCAACTGCGTGATAAGCTGGTCAATAGCCGTCTGCTGAACGGGAGTAGGCTCGGCATCTCCGCGCCATTGTCTCGGTTTGACTTTGATGGTCATCTCGTATTCGGTTTCGCCGTGGCCCTCACCAGTAAGCCAAATGTAAGCGAGGATGTCCTTGCCAGTTTGGAGAAAATCGTCAGGAATGGTAACGCCATCGGCATTGCCAATCATCGGCATGGTTTCGGTATCACCGACATTGCAGAAATCGACAGTATAGGTAGTGGGCAGCTCCACTCCCTCAATCTTCAAAATCTGACCGTGATCATAGCGATAAAGTGAAGAGTTCGCAATTGCTGTGCGGCAGCGCCGCCGCAGAAATATAGTCGTGATATTTTCGTTCATGTTATCACCCCGTGATCGCATACCACCAGCGGCATTTCGCACCGGCAAGCGTTACACCATTGTTGGCGATAAGGTATGCTCGATTTGCCCCTGTTCCGTTTCTTTGATACGGCACAATAGAAAAAGCGCCAGAGTTACTATCCCAGTAGAGCAATTCGATTTGAAACAGCTTTGCTCCGCTCGGAAGTGTCGGAATCCATGAATCTATGCTTCTATTATTACCAGACTCCACCGTGACTGTTGGATGCGCTGAAGCATCGTCAATGTACCCGATTTGCATCGGCACAGGAATAGTCCCGCTTGCCATTACTCGACCTCCTCAGTCTCCCTGTAGTCGAAAACCTCAGATGCGATGCAGATGCCATCGTTTCTGACAATCTGCACCAATTCGTACATGATGTTGGCAGAGCCAATGTCAGAAGCAAGGATAGAGTAGAAACGCTTCCTCGCATCCACTTCGTTTTCATACGCCTGAATCGAATTGCTCTGCTTGCCGTCAGAAGCGGCAAAAAACACTCGCATTACAAAGAAGTTCATAGTTTACCTCCGTTAAATGATTGCCAGGATGATGGTTGCAGAAGTGCTTCCTGTCATTGTTCCGCTCAAAGTGAGAGATCCGTCAGAGGTACTCCAAGCAACAGCACTTGTAATCGTGCTCGGGGTTCCATAACTGATGCTGATGACCCGCATATCAGCGGTAATGTCCGCATTAGAAATAGAAATAGGCAAAGTCGTAAGGTTGGCGCTAATCACCATAAGCGAACTCGGATGCTGATGGTCTGCCCTCGCAAACGCATCGGACTCGCCAATAGCACCGCCAGAAACATCCGGGAGAGGCACAATCGAAGAGGGAGCGCCACTGCCGTCCTCGCCCTGTCGTGCGGAAGAATAGATGTAAACAGGGCTTCCGCTGTTGAACGTGAGAGTTGTTCTTGTCCAGAGCCAGTTGCCCGGAGCAACAATAGGGACATCAGTAGTCCAGTTGCCAGACGGAGGCACAGTGCCAGTTGTACCGCTTTGATAAGCGACCTCGTTGCTGCTCAGAACGGCTGGATCGCCGACATTGCCCTTGATGTTGAACCAGTCGTAGGCTGCATAGGATGTTGGGGCTGTGGTAGCCGTACCGCTATAAACGCCCATCCAATCATCGGGCGTATCGCCAATGTCGGAATCCTGTTCCGGGCGGTCTGCGGAGTATTTGATGTAAACGTGCCACGCAGCACCTGTGTCACCTTTCGCGCCGTTCGTCACGGTAAAGGTGGATGTGGTAGCGTCAGCGTAGGTGATGGTATATGTGTCAACAAGTCCAGAAGTCGATGTCTTTGCAATACTCTGGATGCCTCCATGACCATCAGCAAAGCTCGTCATCCAATTAACGAGAATCTGACCAGTGAGCTTCTTAGCAGTCCCGCTTTGTTCCAGAACAAACAAGTCGGGAGCTTGAATTGAAGTTGCCTCTACGAGATCAGAAATTTGTTTGTCAGCTATTGTTCTCACCGTCCTTCCCAATGATTGCGTCAATCGCCATCATGCACCCAAGGAGGGTGTCCACTTGCTGTCTTCCCTTAACCTCTACTTCGTCAAGTTCAGCAAGTAGGCAAGTAAGCTCTGCGATTGCTTTGTCAATATGTTCAGTATTAACGCCAAGAGAAATGAGGGCTGGAATTATATGTTCAAGAGTAATATTCATAATGTTATCCTTCCCACCTATTCCCCCACAAGGTATAGTTTGTGCCATTTATATTTACATAGACTTGGCTGCTTAACCAATGCCCATTTATCCAAATCCCAGACGGGCCAGAATATGAACTATAGGTTGTTGCATTGTTATAGCTATAGCCACCAGAAGCACCGCCGCTCCAATAGCTGCTGTTGTTGTACGCACTTTGCGCTCCGCTTCGCAAGGCTGCGGCAGTAATCGTCTGGCCTCCAACGGTGAGCGTTCCTGTGAGCGTCATGCTGTCTGCCGTGACATAACCGCTCGGTGTCACCTTAAACCTTTTGCCAAGCTGGATGCCGTCCGTGCCAAGATAAACGCCGCTCGACTGCGTACCGCCAAACTTTGTCAGATTGTTATACAAAGCATTAGCGCCAATGGTAAAGCCGCCGATTTTACCGCTTGAGGCGGTGATTTCGCCATCAACGTGAGCGCCGTCCTGATTGACGTAGAAAACCTTTCTGCCATTGGCATACAGTCCAAACTCGGAAGCAAGAAGCGACCAACCAAACGACTGATTGTCGCCGCCAGTCTGCGATACGGAAGCGTCAATTCTGTTATTTGCGATAATAAGACTTGCCTTTACATCGTCAATCTGCCGTGCAAACTCGCGCTTCTCAGGCGTTTCAAACTTGTATTCGTGGTTGATCTCTTCGTCAGTCGGAGCGGAGATGTCAGCTTTCATGAGCCGACCAAACGTGCGCGACCTGGTGTAGATGCCGCCGTAGTTTCCCCTCATACTTGCGGCATCGCCAATTTCAGCGGCGGGATCAAGAAGAGCGCCGTTCGCGTAATATGGCTGGTATTGAAAGCCAGTCAGCTTTGCAAGGATCTGCTCTGCCATTTGCTGAGTGCCAAACGGGTTGTCGATTTCAAACGTGCGGCCTGTGTCATTGCCCACTTCAATGGCGGTTTCATTGTCAATGTGGATGATGACCTTACTGTAATTTGTAAACTGAGGCGAGACATCAAGAGTCGATACTCGTCTTCCAAGAGAAACTACATCGCTCAATATCTCACCACCTTACACTATGATTCGGTTATTGCCGAAGATAATTGCATCCTCGTCCTCATTGATGAGGAAGCTCGTTTCTGGAGGCAACTCAAGGACGGTTACAAGACGAAGCTTCCCAATGTCCGTCATCACGAAGCACCCGACATACATTGAGGCGATGTATCCCAGAATCTCACGGAGCGTGTAACCAGTCGGGAGCGGGATCGTATATTCGTTCGTGACGATGGCAGTGGTTCTCTCATCGACATCGACATTCATGATCCTTGCAATCTCGTTGACCATATCGATATCTACGCTATCGCCGTGAATCGTGTTGCTTGCGAACATCTGCTCTGCCTTAAGCATTGCGTCATAGCCGTGTATTGTCAGCACTTCAGCGCCTTCTTCGTTCTTGGATGTTTCGCGCGTATCTACAAAGTAAACGCCCTGCTGAATCCACTCGCTATAGCGTTCTTCATATTCGGTGGTTACAAACTCGACGATGTCGCTATCGTTTATGTTCGCTGTCCCCTCTGCAAACACAAGGATGTCGTTTGACAGGGCCGCATCATCAGCAGACAAGATTCCGTTGTTTATTTCCGCAGTGCCACCGATTGGCGCAAGTCCAACCGCTCTAACATACGGAATTAACTTAGCCATTGCCGGTATTGCCACGGTTGGATTCAGCATCTTTATTTCAATATCGCCAGACGTGGCGGAGCCCACTTTGGGGGCATTTTGAAACATCGCAATGTTTGTAGAGATGCCAAACAATTGGTCTTCGCCAAAAGTTCCTACACCATCAATGACAAGTTTTGCTTCAAACCAGTGATTCCGCCCTGAAATAATTTGCTGATAAAGCAAGGATGTGGTCTGCATTTCTATCCCTCTTTGACTGTGTATAAAAGGAAAACGCTGTGTTTAAAGCACGGTGTTTGACCGAAGGACGATTTTCCCGCCCTTGTAATAACGATTTCCGTCAACGGATCGGATTCCAAACGCTTCCGACAGGTCTGATGCTACCCGCACCAAAGCAGATCTTTCGCCAAGATGCGGGTCGGTATAGTCCACTACGCCAGATACGGATGAAAGGATATTGTACACAGCAGTTGCTTGGGCATCTGACAGCGGAATCAAAGAAAACTGAATCACGGGTCTGCGACGAATGGACGAGTATTCCGTACCATCCAAAGCCGTCATAGAATCCGCCACCTCAAAATTATGGGTCACTTCATACGTTGACAAAAGTCCGTGGAGGTCGTATTCATTAAAAGACAATGTAACATCAATCATCCAATCGCCCTCGCCATTCCGCGCTGATACTTGTACGCCGTCTCGCCAATCACGCGACCGTCAAGCACAGACTGTACTACAATATTGATTATACCATTATCTGCGCCATTCTGCCAGTTATTAGATGCAGATTTCTGCACATTCGGCGTGATGGTGCTTTCAAAGTTGAAGGATTTTGAAAGCTGATCCGTCACAAGATGCTCGTTTTCCTTAATGCCCTGCGCGAAAAGTTTCATCATATCGGGCGCGTAAGTGTGGAAATTGGAAAGCGGCCCTTCTTTCGGCTCGGAGAAGCCGATAAGATTTCTAATGCCTTGCCCGATACTCTTGATAGTTTCCCACAACGCCTGCGCCTGCGCAACAATGCCATTGATGAAGTTTGCAATCAAGTCGGAACCCCATTGTCTGGCGTTTTGGATGCGCTCATTGATAAGATTTCCGACATTGTTAAACAAATCAACAAAGCCCTTAATCACATTTGCGCCGCCTCGAACGATGCCAAGGGCAAGTTCGACCACAAGCTGTGTGCCAGACGCAAGGATTTGCGGGAGGAAACGCAAAATCGCTTCGATAAGGTTCAGCATGATTGTCGGCACGGCTTTGATGATTTCCGGGATAGCGTCAATCAAGCCCTGCGCCACCGCGTTGATAATCTCAAATGCAGCCGCAATCAGCTTCATGATGGTGTTCGGTTCTGTCAGCTTATCAACAATAGTCAGGATAACCGCGACTATTGACGGAATCAATTTAGGCAGGGAATCTATAATGCCGTCTGCCAAGCCGAAAATTAACCCTATCGCTCCATCAATAAGCATAGGAGCGTTTTCGATAATGGCCGTTCCAAGCGTTATGACAAGCTGCGGCGCGGCCGTTGCAATCATGGTGGCTACACCGCTTAGAATTTGTGCAACTCTCGGAATAATGTTCTGCCCTGCCGTCTGTATGGAGTTCGAGAAATTTGTTATAAGCTTACCTAAATCCGCATTGCCATCCGCAAGCCCTGTAAGCAAGTTTTGCCACGCAGCTTTGACGGAATTGACAGAACCCTCAATCGTGGTAGACGCTTCCTTTGCCGTTGTGCCAGTAATGCCCATCTCGTCCTGCACGATATGGATAGCATCAACAATATCTGCATAGGACATTGTTAATTTGCCGTTTTCATCACGGGCAGCGCGGAAAGAAGAATTAAGTTTTTCCGCGTCTGTAATCAGCCGCTCCATTTCGGTCTTTGTGCCGCCATAGCCAAGTTTTAGGTTATCAAGCATAGTATAGTTTTGCTTGGCAAACCCCTGATAGGCGTTCTGTATGGCCTCCATGCTTGTGCCCATCTTGTTTGCATTATCGGACATATCCCGTATTGCCATGTCCGCATAATTCGCAGCTGCTTGCGCGTCTCCGCCAAGAGACTGTAACAGAGAGGCAGAAAAGCTCGTGACCGTTTCCATATATTGATTCGCGGAAAGGCCAGCGGTTTGATATGCGTTCGCCGCATACTCTTGTACAATATCAGCGCTGTCTTTGAATAGTGTTTCCACGCCGCCGATAAGCTGCTCATAACTTTTGTACGCTTCAAGAGATTGACTCGTAAGGTCTTTTACCGCTCCGATTGCTTTTCCGACAACAGCAGCGCCCGCAATAGTTGTAAAAGCGGTTTTTAGCTTGTCACCAAAAGATTTTGTTTTTTCTTCGCTTTCTCCAAGCCCCTTTATATATTCACTTGAATCAAGCGTGATTTTTGCTACAAGATCAAATAAATCCATTTAGTCACCGCCCAACTGCCGCAATTTGTCTTTTATGCCGCCGATAATTTCATCTGCTGTCCGCGTTTCTTCCGGCTTAAAGACATCGGCATAACGAATGTTGAGACCCGCTAAGTGTTTCAAGCTGTCAGTAACATAAATGCGGTACGCCCAATCACGCTGGTGCTGATTGCAACGCGCTATGACATACCGCAAAAAATGTTTTACTGTTCGCTTTCCTCGATACTCTCCGTAGCAGAGCCAGAAAGTGTCTCGGCTTTCTGCCCCTGCAAGGTAAAAAGGCTCATCAAATCCGGATCATTGAAGATTTCAAGCAACTTTGCGGGCAGAGTAAAAAGTGTTACCTTTTCAGCGTATTCTTTCGGGTCTGCGCCGTCAAGAATTGCGAGAATCTCAATCACTTCCCGCTTGTGATTCTTAATCGCCGTCTTGACAATCTTGATTTTCGGGAAATCGGCTCTGACCGCGTTCGTGATTTCTTTGTCGGCCATGATAGCCGTTGCCGGTTCAATCAGGTCTGCCAGCAGGTCAAGCGCCTGTTCGCCTTTATACTCGGAAAGTTTCATAAATCGTTCTCCTTATCAGGTAGACGGATCAATGCTGTAAAACACCATCGGGACAACATTCTGTGCGCTGATGGAAACATGACCCGTCAGCTCAATAGCAACCTGTCCCTTGCCGTTCTTCGTGGTCTGGAGGCTGAAGCCGCCAGTAGACAGCGCGTTCTTGAGCTGGATAGCTACACAGCCGCCGTCAGCGCGGTCGCCAACCCACCAGATGTCGGAGAAGTCGGTCTGGGCGAGGTCGCGGCGGGGCGTAATCATGCTGGTGTTCGTGCCGTCAATGTCAGCCGCGCCAAGAGCCAGCTTGATAAGAGCCGGAGAAGTGCCGAGGCCGGTCGTGGAAATCTTGCAATCCCAACCGTCAAGGTGCTTGAACTCCTTCATGTTGTTGGGGACGTTATCAACATCCTCGCCAAAGTCGGAGTAAGTCGGGACACAAGACGGATTGATGCCGCCAGTCGTGGCGCAGATAATGTCAGCGTCGGCGGGAGCGGCAGGAGATGCCGGGTTAAAAGTCTTCAGCAGAACGCCAGCGTCCATCTGGAGCGCGTCAAAAGCGTCCTGCGGAATAACGGTAAACATACCCATATGTTTTTACCTCCGTTAGTATGTCATAAGAAACATTACTTCCAAATTAATAATAATTCTTCGTATTGAATCATCTTCGTCTGGAAATCTTCTGTATATTGTGCTGTTGTGAGGCAACATAACCTTCATAATGCCGCCGTCAAAACGCATTTCTTTTCCACCGTAACCAATATAATTGCAGATTTCATTTGCTTTATTGGTCACGCTAGTCCATGCCGTTGATCTATCCCAAACGCTAACCGTCAAAAGCTGCGTTGCACCAAACTGTCCGGTTGCAAATTCATAAGTTATACGCGGCAACACCGCATCATCCGGCACGGTGCTTTCGTCGTACGCTTTCCATGTGAAACCAGACAAAAAAGCGTGGTAGGCTTGTTCTTTAGTCATCAGGCAACACCCACTCTTCCGCGCGTACACTACGCATATCCAGCCCAGCCGTAGGAGGCGTTTTCTTGTCGTCGCCGTCCGTGGTCACACGAAAAATTTTGCTATCAGAGAGCCGCCTGAACACATCGTGGAACTGCAAGTTTACATTGCGCTTTGTGGTGACGGTGTAAACGCCCTTCACGCCAGCCGCCATAGCTGTCTGAGCCTGTACACTATCGTCAAGGGAAATCGCCGCGTCGAAAGTTGCGCCGTTCACCCATTGCTTTGTATACCCGCCCATGCCGTCATCAACGGTGGTCTTGTCGAGCATCTGACATTTGGTGGTCATTACGTCAAGCAGACTCATAGCACCGACAGCCTCCTATACTTTGCGAGGCGGCTTGCGAACTGGTCACGCCATGTAAACGCTCCGCTTGTTCCAACACCGCCAGTCGTGGCTTTCGTGTAGCTGTATCCGCCAAAACTCTCCGACGTGTACGGACTTGCAAGCGCCTCCGCGTTCGCCGTGTTCCACGCTTCAATATCGGCGGCGAGGGCGACAACGGCAGGAGGAACCGACATCGCCCAAACCGCCCCGGTAAATTCTTCGTCTGTGAGGTCGGATACGGGGTACTGATACACCCCATCATTCAGCACGCTACCAACAATGCGAAAATACTGGCCGTTAAGAAGAAAGGGGAGGTCAATGCTTCCGCCGCTGATCGTGTACTCTCCGTAGTGGATGTCTGCTTCTCTATCTCGCAGAAAATAATTTTTCAGTTCAGCGCACAGTTCTGTTAGCATTGATTCACTCCCCTTTTATGGATTTTTTTCAGGCGATATAGGTGTACTTAATCGTTACCGTGCCAGACGGAGCGGAGGCAAGGCGAACACCGTCACGCTCAATAGTGTAGTTGGTGATAGCCGTGCTACCATCCTTGAGTTCCTGCACGCTGTAGAGCGGGTTGTGGGCGGTCTTGAACAGCAGAGTGTCGCCGACCGTGGCCGTAATGGTCTCGGCGCTGGTAACAGCGGTGGGAGTTCCAATGTACACAACAGCAATGCCGTCAAGGTACTCAGCCCACAGAGCCATACCCATAAGCGCGTAGCTCTCGCCAACAGCGGTGCTGTAGTTGCCCTGAGCGTGGAAGCCGATCAGGTTGGTCTCGCCCTGCGTGGTGTACTGGAGGCCGAGGCGGGCAAACTCGCTGTCGCCGGGATCGATGTAATACAGGTCGATGTTCTCAACAGGAGTGGCAATCACGACGCCACGGGCGATACGGGAGGCTGGCAGAAGGTACAGGGTGCTA
>JAEIGA010007831.1_pt1 | contig 16210 bp, 17 predicted proteins | sample 9270691 | NCBI WGS metagenome assembly JAEIGA01 (sample SAMN17057246, study PRJNA624740) | gut metagenome | biome: biome; isolation source: fecal sample | host: Bos grunniens | place: China: Xizang | collected 2019
CCCAGCCCTGATTTTGTAGCGATTGTTTTATAAGGCAGGATGCTCAGCAGTTTTTCCATATCGCATTCGTTGCGCTTCATTGTAAGTGCGAATGCATCATATCCGAGACTTTTGATGTATCTTTCGCCCTTGTGGGAAATTCTGGTCAATATTCCGATTTGCCTGTGAAAAGACTTCCAATATTCTTCATATTCTTCCTCTTCAACTAAATGAATTGTTTCTTTTGGGATTTTCAAAACAAGACTGATTCCATTTGGCAAATCAACAAATTCCTTGGCCAAACCATTAACGTCGGCAAATCCGACTTTGCTGGCTCCCAAGTTTATCAAGTATTCTTTAAGTTCATTCATCTCAGACATAATAATGGTTATATTTTAGGATTATATAAATTGTTTTGTAATCAATTTCTGACTTAAACACTTATAAACCATTAAATTTAATATTTAATGTAGTGATAAAATGAAGGATATTGATGTTTTAATTGAAGCTTTACCATATATTAAAAAGTTTCATGACAAAAAGATTTTAATTAAATATGGTGGACATGCTATGGTAGATGATGAAGCAAAGTCCTCCACAGCTCGTGATACTGTTCTACTCAAATATGTTGGAATGAAACCTCTCATCGTGCATGGGGGAGGTCCCGAAATCTCCAGATCAATGGATAAGTTAGGTAAGGAAACTAAATTCATCAAAGGATTAAGGGTGACAGATGAGGAGACCATGGAAATTATTGAAATGGTATTGGTAGGTAAAATCTCAACCGAAATAGTTTCAGAACTCATTCAGCATGACGGTCAAGCAATAAGTTTATCCGGAAAAGATTCAAGTTTAATATTTGCCCATAGAAAAGGAGCACATAAAGTCAATGAAGAGATTGTTGATTTGGGTCTTGTCGGTGAAGTTGACTGTATCAATACTGATTTGCTTGACATGTTTTTAGACCATGATTATATTCCGGTAATTTCTCCTATAGGTATTGCAGAAGATGGAACAAGCTTAAATTTGAATGCGGATACTGCAGCAGGTGAAGTTGCAAGCGCTATCGGCGCTGAAAAATTAATTATACTAACTGATGTGCCTGGCGTGTTGAGAGACCCTTCAGACCCGGACTCCTTAATTCAAAAGATAAGAATTTCCGAAGTTCCAGGCTTGATTGAAGATGGCGTCATTTCCGGAGGAATGATTCCAAAAATCGAAACCTGCGTTAAGGCTATTGAAAATGGTGTTAAGTCCTGTCACATTATTGACGGACGCAAGAAACACTCCTTGCTTTTGGAAATCTTCACTACTGAGGGTATAGGAACTATGATTTTTGAATAGTTCTCTTTTTTCTTTTTTTATTTTTTCAATATGGATTTTTTCTTAAAAAATTAATATAAGGACATCTTATTGTTTTATTTTCAAATTAACTAATCTTATATACTTTATTTTACAAATGCCTATTCTTAATTGCATCAAAAGAGGTATTTTTTAATTAACAGTTAATTTTATATCTAACAGTCAAATATAATATTAATAGGTGAAACTATGGATACTATTTTGGCAACAACAAAGCTATACCGCAATAATCAAACGGCCGTTCCAAGCATTATACGTGACAAATTTGACGTGGATGCAGATACAATTATTGAATGGGGAATAAATGAAAAAAACGAGCCTGTTATTAAATTCAGAAAAAAAAGAAACATTGAGGATATAATAGGATTGGTTCAGTTAGATGAAAGAACGGACAGCGTAAAGTTGAAGAAGGAATTATATGGAAAGCGATAAGTATTTTTTAGATTCATCATTTGTAATCGCATTGATATTTTCAAATGATTTTAATCATAAAAAGGCCGTTGACATGAAATTTGTATTAAATCATGATTGCTACATTAACAACGGAGTTTTAACTGAAATTTTAAATATCTCGAATAGATATGCTGATTTCGAGACAGTTGTTGAAATCTATTATCAGATACTGGATAATTTTAAAATAATTAATGAATATGATATTTTCGGTTATGATGCAAGAGCTTTGGCCATATTTAAAAAGCATAAAGGAAAATTAGGGTTCGTTGACTCCGGCATTATCGCAACCATGAGCCAAAATGAAATTGATAACCTTGTAACTTTTGACAAGGAATTTAAAAGAGTTGATTCCATTAATGTTATAAGCCGATAGAAAATCCTTTTTAGACTTTGAACATTTCCCTCAGTTCTCTTCTAAGCAGTTTCCATCCGTTGACCCTTGGAAGCTCTTCAAGTGCAAATATCTTTTTTGGAACCTTATATCTGGATAGGTTCTCACGCGCATAATTGATCAGACCTTCATCATCAGCTTCATCTTCCCAAACAACAGCCGCAACGGGTATTTCTCCCCTATGGCAGTCATCAACGCTGAATATCGCTATCTCTTTTATTGCAGAGTATTTTATTAGGACTTCCTCCACTTCTGTTGGATAGATTTTCCATCCGCTCATTACGATCATGTCTTTTTTCCTGTCTGTAATGAATAAACGGTTGTCCTCATCAAGATATCCGATATCTCCTGTCAAAAACCATCCGTCATCTAGAAATGCAGCTTTGGTTTTTTCCTCATTGCCCCAATATCCTTTCGCAACGGCTGGGCCTCTGAGTGCAATCTCTCCCTGCTTGTATTTTTCCAAAGTCATTGACGGGTCATATTCATCAACAATCTTAACTTCTGAAAAGCAAACAGGATGGCCAACGCTTTCAAATCTGTCAGCTTCCAGGTAATCCTCAGGTCTGATTACGGTTCCTGTTCCGATCACGATGGTTTCCGATAGGCCGTATGCATTGATGATAGGTATCTGGTAAGTCTGGTGGAAATCCTTCCATATCTTTTTGTGCAACGGTCCTCCGCCTGAGATGATTTCACGAACTGTTTTGAGATGCTTTCGGGCATCCATTGTTGTCAGGGAATGAATTACAGGTGGCATTCCGCTTAACACGGTAACCTTTTTGGCTTCGCACAGCTCCAGATACTGGTCTATGTCAAACTGTTCCATCATTATATAATAGGAAGCGGCCCTAAGTGCTGAAATTCCCCAGGAAAGGCCTACATGTGCCATCGGGTAAATGCCCAGGAATACGTCGTCCTGCTTCAATGTCAAAACATCACATTCGTTGTGGATTGCGGTAAAGTAGTTTCCGTGTGTAAGCATTGCACCTTTAGGCTTTCCGGTTGTTCCTGAAGTGTACTGCAGCTGACATAAGTCATCCCAATCGGTATTTTCAGCTTTTAGAACTTCGCTGTCTTTAAAATCAGCAATATTTTCTGGAATGTAAGTGTCAATGTCAATGATGTCTTTTGCATCATTATCGGTAATCATTAATTTTGCCTGTGAGTCACCGACAATGTATTCAAGTTCTGAGGCGGTAAAGACCCTGTTTGTCGGAATCGCTATTGCTCCGATTCTCCATATTGCAAAAAGTGAAAATAAGTATTCTTCGGAATTCTTTAAATAGATTAAAACCCTGTCACCTTTTTCTATTCCCAAATCTTTTAGTTTTCTTCCAAGTTCAGAGACTATTGACAGTATTTCGCCTGAATTGTATTTGTCTCCGGTTGCCGGGTTGTATAACACATTCTTGTCTAAGCGTTTTGAATTCGCATCTAAAAAAGTGGTAATGTTCAGCATTAGATTAACTCCTTAACGATGGCTTTTGTAACATCCATTGTACATGAATCTCCCCCTAAATCGGGAGTTCTGATTTTGCAGTCGGCAATTACCTTTTCAACGGCGTTTTTAATGTCGTTTGAAATTTCCCATTCGCCCAGATAATCAAGCATCATTGAAGCGGACAGTATCATTGAACAAGGATTCGCAATATGTTTTCCGGCAATGTCAGGTGCTGATCCATGCACAGGTTCAAATAAACCGTTATGGTCTCCAATGTTTCCGGATGGGGCGAGTCCAAGACCGCCGACCAGGCCGGCGCTTTCATCGGAAAGTATGTCTCCGAACAGGTTGCTTGAAACAATGACATCAAAGTTTTGGGGTTGTGTAATCAGATACATCGCCATAGCATCAACGTAATAGTCTTCGGCAGTGATTTGAGGATACTCCTTCGCCACCTTGTAGAAGCTTTCCTTGAATACGCCATCAGTCTTTTTCAATACGTTGCTTTTGTGAACGCAGGTGACCTTGCTCTGCCCCCTTTTGATGCATAGGTTGAATGCGGCCTTTGAGATTCTCTCGGATGCCTTTTTTGTAATGACCCTTTCGGCAACCATCCTGTTTTCATCGCCATACTCAACTTGGGAATATAATCCTTCTGTGTTTTCCCTGACAATCACGAAATCAATGTCATCGCGTATGCAGCTGACTCCCTTATATGATTTTATCGGCCTTATATTCGCATAGACATTGAGTTCTTTTCTTAAATTGATGATTGGGCTAGGTTGGCCTGGTGTTGAAGTTGACGCTCCAAAGAGCACCGCATCACTATCGTTTGCTATCCTGATTGTCTCTTCGGGCAATGTTGTTCCATTTTTGTTAAAACATTCAAAGCCGGCTTCACCGTACTTGAAACTAAATTCCAAATCCAGTTTATCAAGAAGGTATTCGCAGGCAGACATTACCTCCTTTCCTATTCCATCTCCACTTATCACTGCAATATTATACATTATTTCACTTAACAAATTTTTTTAATATATTAATAATATTGATTTTATTGTATTTAATGGTAGTTTCAATTTTGTTCGTATACTATCGAAATACTTTTATATAACCAAAGTTATAATTATACATTAGATACATAGATAAATGTAGATTTCCTTATTGAATTTGTGAGGGATTAAAATGGAAAATACTATTGATGAATTAATTGAATTGTTAAACGATAAAGATGACTTCGTTGTTGAAGATGCTAAGGGACAATTGGAATTGAAAGGCGAAGAAGCCGTCTGCCCATTGATTGAAGCATTATCCAGCAGAAAGAAAAATATCAGATTAAATGCTGCAACTCTTTTAGGCGCTATTAATGATGAAAGGGCCATTCCTCCATTGATTGCAACATTAAAGGACAACAACAAATTAGTCAGAAGGGAAGCATCCACTGCTTTATCCCGTATGGGAGAACCTGCCGTTGATCCTTTAATTGAAACTTTAGGCGATGAGGACTGGAGAGTAAGGGGAGCTGCCGCTTGGGCTCTCGGTAATTTAGGTGATGAAAAGGCTATTCCTGCACTTGAAAACTTGCTTGATGATGAAAGCGGATTTGTAAAGTCAGGTGCGCAAAGCGCAATAGCTTCAATTAAGAAATAATTTTATTTCTTCTTTTTTTTTCTTTTTATAGACAAAATTTTATATTTTTTGAATATTTGCTTATTTTATTTACTTTTTTTCATAGTTTTTCTAAACATCATTTAAAATATTTTATTTTTTTATGGATTTTTTCAGAATTTTTTGAAGTCGGAAGATGTTTTCCAACACATTTATATACTTGTATCATTAAAGTATAACACGGAAGTTATTTTCCGACTATAGATGATAATAAGATGGAGGTTTAAAATTGTGCGGAATAGCTGGATTAGTTTATAAAGATAAAAGATTACATAATATTGGAAATGACATGACAAATATGCTTCACCAATTGCAACACAGAGGCCCTGACTCAGCAGGTTACTCAATTTATGGCGGAACAGGTTTAGCCGAAAATGAATACATCTTAAAAATTCAAGTAAAAGAAAGTGAAAAATTGCTTGATAAAGTAAAAGACGTGATTAATTTTCAAACTCCAATTCAAAACGACGCCATTTTACCTTCAGTTGGAGATTCATTCATTTACAAATGTAAAATATCTTTAGATGAGTTTTGCCAGCTAAAACCTCTGATTACAAAAATTGACACAATTGAGGATGTAATTGTATTAAATGGAAGTCATGACTTTGAGATGATAAAGGATGTGGGTTCTGTTTTAGACATCGCAGAAAGATATGATGTAAGGTCTGTTAAAGGAACCCATGCTATTGGCCACACACGTTTTTCAACCGAAAGTGGAGTGGACAGATACCATGCACATCCTTTCCAAACATACATTGTTCGTGACATTTCAGTTGTGCACAACGGTCAAATTACAAATTACTGGAAAGTAAGGGATCCTCTTGAAAGAAAAGGACACACATTCGAAACATTCAATGATACAGAATGTTTAGTTCACTACATTGCAGATAAACTAGCTAGTGGTTACTCTTTAGAAGAAGCACTGGAACAATCTGTTGAAGATATGGATGGTCCGTTTTCTTATATTATCGGAACTCCTCAAGGAATTGGTATTGCAAAAGACAAGTTAGGTTTAAGGCCGGGAGTAATGGCGGAGACTGATGATGTATTTGCAATAGCATCAGAAGAAGTATCCCTAAGGGAAGTAGTCGACACACACCATGTAGAGCAGATCTCTCCTGGTGAAGTAATGGTATATGAAATATAGGTGATTTGATGGAAGTTTTTGAAATAGATGCAGAAGAGTTAACTCCCCGTGAAATCAACTCACAATTAAAAGACGCTGCAAGTGAGTATGAAAAAATACTTATTAAAAATCCAAATGCAAAACATTACCTCGCCGCAGGAGTTACAGATGATGTGGAAATAGAATTTGACGGTTCTGTCGGTTATTTTGCAGGATGCATGTGTGACAAGCCAAGAATTAAAATCAATGGTAATGCAGGTTGGTTTGTTGGAGATAACTTGACTGGCGGAGAAGTTGTCGTTGAAGGGTCTGCCGGTGACGGCGCAGGTCAAGGAATCTATGGCGGTTTTGTCGTCGTAAAAGAATCAGTCGGTTCAAGGACTGGTGAAATCATGAAAAACGGCACAATAATCATTGGAGGAAACTCCGGATTCATGACAGGAATTTTCATGATGGGAGGACGCATAATCATATTGGGTGATGTCGGTGATGATGTGGCGGAATCCATTATTCGTGGTGTAATCTACGTTAGGGGAAAAGTAAAAAGCTTAGGCTATAATGCTAAATTTGAAGAAATGACCTTTGAAGATTCGCTTGAAATCGAAGAGGCACTATCCAAATTTGATATTGATGTTGACGATTATTCTGACTTTAAAAAAATAGTTCCAAAAAGTACAAGGCCATTCTATGGTCACTAGGAGTGTGAAATATGCCATATAGAGTTGAAAGAAATCCTGATTTATGTAAAAAAAATTTTGGACGTCCAGGATGTTGCTGGTATTTATGTGATGATAGGGATGAAAAAATCTGCGGAAGATGTTTTTCATGCTTTAACAATTGTCCTCATGGAGTTTATGAAATCATTCAGGGTGATCCTTATCCGTTAAACCAAGAAAAATGTGTTGGTTGTAGGATCTGTCTTGAAATGTGTCCAAACAGGGCGATTGAAGTAAATGCGATTCCGGAAGATGCAAGACAAGGATGGGGATTCCCAGATATTGTTGAAATCGTAAGGCAATCACAAACAGCATCATACAAACTCAGAAGTACCGGTGCTTTAAGGCGTATTCCAGACTTTGACGATTTGGTTGTAATTCCTGCTCAAGTGTCAAGACCTCCTATCGACAAATACAGAGAGCCTTGTGGAACTGATGTGGTTTTAGGAGATAGATTTGCAGAAAATCCTCTTAGGCTTGACACCCCAATAATGATTGGGGCAATGTCATTTGGAGCTCTATCTAAAGAAGCGAAAATGGCTTTGGCTGTTGGTTCTTCACTAGCAGGAACTGTAACAAACACTGGTGAAGGAGGAATGCTTCCAGAAGAGCGTGAACTTGCCGATAAACTCATCGCACAATATGCTTCAGGACGTTTTGGAGTATCTGCAGATTATCTAAAAAAAGGCGATGCAATCGAAATTAAGATAGGTCAAGGAGCGAAATCAGGTATGGGCGGACACCTTTTAGGTGAAAAGGTAACTGCTGAAGTATCCAAAATCAGAAACATTCCGGAAGGTTCCGATGCGCTTTCTCCTGCAAGGCACATGGATATTGTAGGTCCTGAAGATTTAAGTATGAAAATATCACAATTACGTGAAATAACTGATTGGAAAGTACCAATTATGGTTAAATTTGCTTCCGGTAAAGTCGCATCCGATGTAAAAATCGCAGCTAAAGGCGGAGCAGATATAATCGTAGTTGATGGTATGCAGGGTGGAACTGGAGCTGGTCCTGAAGTAATCATGGAACACTCTGGTATTCCATCTCTTGCATCAATAGTTGAAGCGGACTTGGCTTTAAAAGAAATTGGCTTGAGAGACCAAGTAAGTTTGGTTGCTGCTGGCGGAGTACGCTCTGGAGCAGACCTGGCGAAAGCTATTGCTCTCGGTGCAGATGCAGTATACATTGCAACAGCCGCTTTGATATCAATTGGATGTAGGGTATGTCAAATGTGTTATACAGGAACATGCAGAAAAGGAATAGCTACACAGGACTTGTCCTTAAGACACAGGCTTGATTATAAAGAAATGGGTAAAAATGTGGCAAACTACATTAACACAATGACGGATGAGGCTTGTATGCTGGTTCAGCAAGCTGGAAATACTCACATTACAAAACTTGAAAAAGAGAATTTAAGATCACTTACCTTAGAAGCATCAGCTTTAACTGGTGTTCCTATGGCAGGTGTAGGTAGGATTTAGAGGTTAGATGCCTCTAATTTTTTTCTTTTTATATTAATTTTAGCAGATTTATTTTTTTTATCATGAATATCCATGTTATGAGAATTGAGAATAGGCATGACAGCATTATTATTGGTGGATAGTAAAGGTAACCAATGACTATGAAAATGAATGTAAATAAGATGTTTAAAACAAAGTTATTATAATTTTGGAATGCTGTTTGTAAAAATTTGTTGGATTTATCTATTTTTTTCATTTGAAATGTAGCAATAATGGAACACATGTTGATAATCATGAAATTTATACCATAGATGCACTGAGGTACAAAATCATGATAATTCATAGCGACATAAGTTGTCAAATAGGGAATCAATGATAAAAAGAATAATGCGGAACATATGGACCAAATTGATTTGTAATTGATCTTATTGACAATAGCAAATAAATTATAAGTAAAGTTCCAAACATTAAAGCAAACGATAAAACTGATAATGTATGCCAGGAATTCAAGTTTTAATTCCAATAGTCCTTCCAAACTGCCATTTGCTGCAGTTGGAATTTCAAGCACGATAATTGTTATGATAATAGCTATTATTGCATCAATCAATGCTTCAAACCTTTCAGTTTCTTCGGTTTCTTTTCCTTGCTTTCTGTTATAGATAATACTTAAAAGTACAGAAAATATGCTCGCTATATAAATTCCTGGAGTAAATACTGTATATGACAGTATAAAACCAATTAATATAATCACGATAGGAATAATGAAATAACTCTTTTTAATATGCAATTCCTGTAATTTTTCACTATATCTGTTGGCTCCGAATATTATAATTACTGATATAATATTGGAAATATTGGCAAAAAGTATTAACAATCCGAAAATTGTTTCTGCAACCAAAGAATTCATATTCAATGAAAGCCATGATGCAAAATATGGGAATAGTGAAAATAGGAAAATTGAAATACCATATGAGATTAGAGACTTATTGTTAATGTTATCAATATGCTGGAATAGATTATGATTGCCGTACCAAATGTTGATGATTGATAAAAATACTATGAAATATGTTATAAAATTCAAATAGTTTGAAAAGAAAGCTCCCCATTCAGGGCCTAACGGTTGAGGAATTTTTAACACCAAAATTGTTATAACAATTGCCAGAACGGCATCATAAAAAGTTTCAAATCTATCCGTTTTCATATTTTTTAATATGTTTTTATTGTAAATAAATTTTATTTTTTTAATTATTTGCAGAATAATGAATTTTTTCACATATTCATGTAGTTAAATCTGATTTCACGCTATTCAACGATAAATACAAGAATTTCTGTTATTAATTAATATAAAATGTAATGCCCCATATCTATTAAAAAAATCCTCTCATGAAACTCAGAATAAAAAACAATCTGTTTTCAATACACTAATTATCTGAGCATTTAAATGTTTTATTTGGTGTTTTAAAACTCCACTGAAGAGTTATTGATAATTATCGATTGCAATATCTTTTTTTGGCCAAATTATTTAAAGTGTTTTTAATCAATATTTAATCATGGAAACAAAAAAAATCAATAGATATGTAATTTACCTGATATCCTTGTTTATCATATCTCTGGGTGCGGCCATATCGATTAAAGCTAATTTAGGAACATCTCCTTTGATTTGCATTCCATATGTTTCAAGCGTAATATCAAATTTAAGCGTTGGAACTGTCTCTTTTATTTTTAGTATTATATTAATAGCTTTACAGGCTCTTATTTTAAGAGGGGATTTTGAAAAAAGGCAATATCTGCAGATAGTCATAGGAACGATTTTTTCTGCTTTCATGGACATTGCATTAATGTTGGTGAGCTTTTTAAATCCTCAAGATTATTCAAGTCAAATCGCCGTATTGCTGATCAGTTGTATTGTAGTTGCTTTTGGTGTCTTTCTTGAAATCCAAACGGAAGTTGTATATTTACCCCCTGATGGGCTGATTGTAGCTATTTCAACAGTATTGAAAAAAGAATTTGGAAAAGTAAAACCCTATATTGACACTTCTTTTGTTATTATAGCGGCAATTTTGTCCGTCGTGTTTTTAGGATATCTCATCGGTGTTCGTGAAGGGACAATAATATCCGCATTAATTATTGGGCCAATAGTAAGGGTTCTTAAAAGATACCTTGATTCTTATATTTCAAGGATAATCGAATAATTTCTAAAAAATCAACCTATTCGCTCGGTGATTTCCTGTTTGTTAATATGAATGAGAATACTAAAACAGATATAATGACAATTGAATCAATCGCAATCTCAAACCATGTTGCATCTGAAAACAAATTAAACACACCAATTATCCAGATTCCAAACAGAACCACTGGTGCAATGTATTTGATTATCGCTTTCCATATCTTGCCCACTTTTATGTTGGAATGTTCATTCAAAACAGGCAATACTTTGTCAAGGCCATATATCCATCCAAATATTATCGCTTGAACCGGAATTAAAAACAATACTCCAAACTGATTTACAACGGAATCTATTATTCCGACAAGATAACTGCTGATTCCTGTTGTCAAGATTAATGAGAATATGCAGCCTATGATGCATAATACTGTTGTTGTTTTTCTTCTTGACCATCCAATTTTATTAGATGTTGAGTTTAGCATTGGTTCAAATAATCCTAATGCTGAAGTAATTCCGGCAAACAGGATAGCTAAGAATAGCAATGGTGCCAATATGCGTCCCATTGTCCCCATGATATTGAAAATCATTGGAAATACTATAAATATTAGTCCTGTTCCTTCTGTAACCAGTTCCACCATAGGTGTTCCATTAGTAAAGGACATATATCCGAGAATGGAAAATACTCCAAATGCAGTACACACTTCAAAGGTGGCATTTGAAGCCACGACTATTAGAACATTATCAGTCAATTTAGCGTTTTCAGGTAAATAACTTGCATATGTGAGTGCTAAAGCTTCTCCAACACTCAATGAGAAAATGATTTGACCAAATGCGGCAAGCCAAATGTTGACGTCTAAAAGCTTATCCCATTTGGGATTTATTAATGCATTGATACCGATATCTGCCCCAGGTAATGTAAGTGCATATATAATTATTATTCCCATGATGATGAACAGTAGGGGAATAAGGATTTTAGAAGCTTTTCCGATGCCCTTGTCAACGTCTTTATTTGAGATGAACCATAAGATAGACCATGTGATTAGAACTCCTATTGTTGTTGGAATCAATAGGAAACTTGCATCAGCCAAATTGGAACTTCCTCCGACACTATTTACAAAGTAAGCTGCGGCGTCTGTTCCCCAGCTAAATGTGAAACTGCTTAACAGGTAAATCAAGTCCCAACTAAGAATTACCATATAATAGATGGTCACAATAAATGTGAATAGAACCAACATCCAAGCTATTATTTCAAACTTCGGATTAATCGATTTCATGATGTCTGTAAATGATTTTTTAAAAGAAAATCCAATTCCATATTCTAAAATTAAAAACGGAACTCCCAAAATTGCAATTGCTACAAGGTAAGGTATAAAAAAGGATCCTCCTCCATTGGAGTAAACTACATAACTAAAACGCCAAATATTACCTAATCCTACGGCAACACCAATCATTGCAAATAAGAATGAAAGTGTCGAATCCCATTGAGCTTGTTTAGACATAATATATTATTTATTATTCAAAATTATAAAATATTTTTTAATTAATACATTAATTATGGTGAATGTGACCGCAAGTTTAGATTATTCTTTTAATATTAGGCAATGTTTTTAATGTTGGAGGATTTTAAAACTTCCATTAGATATTCTAATTAGCCATCATCAAGGCCATAGTCATCGTATTAATTATCTCCAAGCATTCCTCATCAGGAGATTTTGAAATGATATCGCAATATAAATTGTCGAGAGCCATTAATCTGTTCTGTCGCCTAAAATTTCAAAAACAGTATGAGTAAGACCTCAATCTTCAATGGCATTGCAATAAAAGTGTTTTTCTACAAGATAACCTGCAGTAACTGCTTTTTCAATGGCCTTTTTAATGTCAATATTTCCAGCTATTTCAATATTCAAGAATTACCCATCTAAATACTCAAATATTTCATCAATAGTGCAAGCAACTTTGTAAATTTCATTTTGTTTGTATAAAAAGCCTTTTTCACCCATTTCATCAATCATTTCAAGCATTTTATCATAAAAATGGTCGATATTAAATATAATGATTGGTTTATTCTGTCGTTTGAGCTTTTTAAGGGTGATCACTTCAAAAAATTCGTCTAATGTACCAATGCCTCCGGGAGATATTATAAAGGCATCGGAATTATCATAAAATCCTTGTTTTCTCTCATCAATTGTGTTTACATAAATGAATTCACTGCAATCTTCACATAATGGTTCAAAATTATTAATCCATTCCGGTGCTATTCCAATTGATTTTCCATTGTTATCGTGAACTCCCTTGGCGCAGGCCCCCATCATTCCAGTATCTCCACCACCAAAAACAAGAGTATGACCTTTTTGAGCCATTATACAACCTAAATTATAAGCTTCATCAGTGTAAATTTTATCAATTTCTCTACTTCCAGATCCGTACAAGCAAATGTTCATAAAATCAATCCTAAATATCAGGGGTTTGCACAGCAAGACATAAATGACAGATTGCATTGGGATTGTCATCTTGGTTTCCTTTAACTGGGCAGTAAAATTCCCCATTTCTTTTTTCTACTTTTAAATTTCCTGGAAATTCACTTCCAACAGGATGTATTGGTTCTTCTAAGATAAATGTTGTGTATAATGAAGTAATTACATAAATTAATGGGAATTTTCCATCATCGCTAATTTTTTCACTTTCAAAAGTCCTTTCAAGCATTGGGAAGCATTCATCAAAGGTTTCTTTATCAATAGTTTTTTTGTTGTAACTGTCATTTTCCAATACTTCTTTCATACGCATTATAAAGTATTTAATATAAATTTCTAAATATTTTTCTCGATAATTAGCATGAACGAACTCACCATCTTTTCGCATATATGCGCTTGCCAACATTAAATCGTATACAGAAATTATCCGCGCATATTCTTTAAGTATTTCCATTAACTCACAGGTTGTAATTTCTTTTTTAGGGGATAATTTTTTAAGGTCGATTAAGATGTCTTCCGGGTTCATGATTTTATATAAACCATTATTATTATAAAAATTTTTTTAAACAAAAATTACTTATTATTCAAATTTAAAAGTAATATGGGGAGTAATTATGTCTGACGAATTTATTGAGATTACAAAAGAAGAAATTGAAGATATTGAAAAAGCATTAAAAGTTAATTCTGATTACAAATTAAAAGATTCTAAATTTAATATCAAGACTTTTGAGAAAGGTTCGGATATTGTAATAATTCAATATGTTGCCAATGTTGAAAATGAATTAGTTTTCGCTACAAAAAAGGAAAATGGCAAATATTATATTTCTGCAATCTTTGATTTATTTAAGGACAATATCCTCAACGGCAATGTTTCAAGGGATGTATTCCAGTCTGTTTTCACTTATTTCCACGATGTAATTGAAAACCCTGATAAAGATTTCAGTGACGAAAAGGAAGAATTGATTAGTTTTTTACTTTTAACTGAAGAATATGATGAATCTAAACTTCAAATTGATTTAGACCCTGAAAAGATACGTCAGGAATATGATGAAGATCATGAAAGGATTTACAGTGATGATTCTCTAAATAAAGTGGAAAAAAGTCTTGCTTTAAAGGAATTACTTCACATGTCAATCTGTCAAGTTGTAAATGACATTGACCTATTTTTTACAAGGCCTTATGATTTAACTCCCGAAGAACATGCTTTTAAAAATAAACAAGAAGAAAAAGCATTGCAAAATGAAGTGCAATTAGGCTAAATATATAAGTAATATTAAATAATAAATTATTATTATAAAATTCTGAATTGATTATATGATTAACATTACCAAAAATGAAGAAGTTGTTTTAAGCCAAATTGAGATATTCGACATAGAATATCCTAATGGAATTCCTTTAAATGTTTTAAGAAAGGATTTAGGCTTTCATGAATATGATTTGGTTCAAATTTTAGAAGAGCTTAAAGATAAGGATTTAATCATCTTTGAAGATAATAAGGTTAGTCTATCTGAAAGTGAAAAGGAAATCAACACGGTTAACTCCCGAAAGGATATTGAAGAGTTGGAATTGAATATGAAAGAAAAAGAATCTTATAAGATAATTCAAGAGCTTGTTGATGATAAGAATCTAATCTCCAAATATACTTTAGAAGGCCATTTGCTTTATGGGGATTTGAAACTCACTAATTTCAGAATGTACCATATCATATTGTCTCTTCAGAATAAAGGCCTTTTAAAATCCATCGAAAAAGACGATGGGGAGTATTATTTGTTGATTGGATAATATTTTTTACTTTTTTTTTAATATTTGAGTATTATTTATTTGTATTTTAATCATAATATTTATATAAGTTAAATTTCATAACTATAATCATTAATTTATATTGATGTGTATTTTTATGATGAGAATAAGTATGTCCTTACCAAAAAAATTATTGGCAGATTTTGATGAAGTATTGAAAGAAAGGGGATACCAATCACGTTCAAAAGGAATTCGTGATGCACTTCAAGATTATATTGTAAGGTATCAATGGATGAATTCAATGGAAGGACACAGAATTGGTATCATAACAATTATCTATGATCACCACTACACAGGTGTAATGGAAAACCTTGCGGAAATTCAACACAGTTTCAGAAATGAGATTAACACAAGTATGCACATCCACATGACCGACAAATATTGTATGGAAATCGTTGTCGTAAATGGTGATATTGCAGAAATCCGTGATTTAACTGAAAAAATCATGAGACTTAAAGGTGTTGAACACGTAAAACTTACAAGTACCGCTAATGGAGAAGATTTTAACGAACCTGGTTACTCACATGACCACGCACACCACCATCACTAAATTCTTCTTTTTTCTTTTTTTATGAAATTCAAAACAACTCCCTATCATTCTGATTTATTAAAGGATACTGATAGACTGTCCGCTTTTTGGCAAGCTATTGTAGACTATGACGGTAATAATGATTTAGCATATGATTTGGGCTGTGGAAGTGGAGTTTTATCCTATTTTTTAAGTTCCTATTTTAAGGAGATTATAGCTATTGAAGTTGATAAGAAAACAAGTTTGATAGCCAAAGAAAACTTATCTGATTTTGACAATATTGAAGTTGTAAACAGTGATGTTTTAGAATATGACTTTACAAAAAAAGCCGATTTGATTGTTTGTGAAATGCTAGATACGGCTTTAATTGACGAAGAGGAAATTCCGGTTTTAAGCTATGCAAAGAAATTCTTGAAAGAGGATGGCAAAATCATACCTCAATCAGTAATCAACACAGTTGAGCTTGTTAATTTAGAAAGACATTATCTTCATTGGGATGAAGGAGTTAATTATGAAACGCTATCGGAACCTCTTGTCTATTCCCAATTCAATCTTTTGGATGAAATCAATCCAGAATTTGAGGTTGATTTATCACTAAAGGCGAATAGGAATGGAATGATTAACGGTTTAAAAATAACAACCTATAC
>JAEIGA010007832.1_pt1 | contig 16209 bp, 12 predicted proteins | sample 9270691 | NCBI WGS metagenome assembly JAEIGA01 (sample SAMN17057246, study PRJNA624740) | gut metagenome | biome: biome; isolation source: fecal sample | host: Bos grunniens | place: China: Xizang | collected 2019
CCTACATCTGTGAATAGTGCAGTAAAGCCTCCATCAGAAAAAGTAGTACTTGTGGCCGATTCCCAATTTTGCCATTGTGTCAATAACTCCATAGCATCTAATTGAATATCGCTAAGCTTACTTCCTGCTTCAGCCATAGTTACAGCCATAACATCTTTTTCTGTAGTGACTTCTTTTAAAATCTCTCTTCGTAAAATACCTGTTGCATCTAAGATATTGGTTTCTGAGAACTCCATATCTAATATAGGTATTTTTTTAGCTTCAACAGAATCTATAGAAATCATCTGTATAGTTTCTGCGGCATTTTTTTGATATCTATAAAGTAAGTTCTTTAGGTTACTAGAATTAAACTGTACTCCATTAGCTTGTAGCTCTAATAAAGTATCGAAGATATCCTCTGTTCTGTCAGAAGACATAGCGGCATCTAATAATTGTTGTACTTTATCTATGTTAAAATTTCTTGCAGTGTTGGTACCATATTTCTTTGAACTAACTAAGTCATTAATAGTTTCTTGTAATATTGCAATACCATCATCATCAAAAACTACTTGACCAGCTTTAGTTTTGAACATTGAATTTATTTTTTCAAAGTCACGAGTCAGCATAGCTTTTACAGTAGTCTCTGAATCTCCAGTTTGTTTCATTAGATTATTTATTTTTTCATCGATAGTGCCTTGACCAAATATAAAGTATCTAGCCCTATCTATACTATTGCGACCCCATTCAGGGTCAGCAAATTTTGTTGCCCATTGATGTATAGCAAAAAGTGGACTTGGTCGTCCTGTTTGTCCTATATCAAGCTTTTGAAACAATGAACCACGGGCATTCATAGGATCTTTTTTGGAAGAGCCTAATAACTCTTTTAATACCGCAGGGAATGATCCATGTTTCATATTAAAAGTAATACCTTTTTTGACTGGATCATCTGCTATATCTATATCGAAATTACTAAAATCAATTTCATAAGCAGCGTCATCTATAACTAATTTAGATGTTTTCATAATGCCATCAACAGCATCATCTAAATGCGCAGACGCAGACTTTAATCCTCTATGAAGCATATACAGACTAGGTGCATTACGCGTACCTTTTCTATCTATACCTTTTGTCAAAATCCTGCCTATTAAAGAACTATCTACGTCATCCATATATCCTTCAAGGACATCGTTTAACGCTGTCAAATCCATAAATTCTAAAGAACCATCTTTATTTGTTTTTACTCTCAAGTTCTTATCGAATATCATGTTATCATATAAGCCACCGCTGTCTTTATTAAGCTTGTTCCATTCTTGTAGCGTATTGATAAACTTATCGCGTTCATGGCCTTTGATGTTCATTTGATTTGCTATTATCTCATGAAAATCTTCACCATTTTTATCTAGACCTAATTGTTCTAAGTTATCCACTACCTCTTTCAGAGTTGCTTGATGTGAACCTAAAAGTTTATCATCTAGATTTTTTATGCCTATTGCATTACCTATTTTATTTAACCATTGATTATCACGAGTATTTCTAGCGACTGCTTCTAGTCGTTTTTTTTCTGTTTTATCTATAAGCTTTTCTAATCGTTTCTTTAGATTATAATTTTCTTTATTATCGTCAAGCGTTTTCCTTGCATTATGAGAGACTCTTTTAACGATATCTTCCATATCTTCATCACTCATATTATACATTTGCTGTCTACGCTTTAAGAAACTTATATCTACATTGCCATTCTTATCAGAAACTTCTTTGTATTTAGCAACAGTTGAGAATACTATATCTTGAACATCTTCTGGTGCATAGTTTTTAAACTTATCATCTTTTAATATTTCTTCCAGAGCTTCTTCTCTGAATTTCAATATTCTGTCTTTATGAAATTCTTCGTATATTACATTTCTACTAGTTTGCTTTATGTTCTTTAATATCCCAGTTGCATTTGTTAGTTTTGCTGAACTAGGATTATATTTTAAATTAGCACTAGATCTTTTCGCTAGTGTTTTTTGAAACTCACTACCACGAGGTCCTATTGTTTTATTATAAGCTTCGTATAGATTCATAGCAGTATGTTTCTTACCTAGTAATTCTTTACTAAATGCTTTTTTCGTGTCCATTAATGCAGGTACATATCGTGAGGCTTTACCTAAAAGATCTGATCGCGAAAAAAGAGCCGCGCCTGCACCAAAAGCAAGAACGGCCCCACCAAATTTCAGGACACGTTTTGCTGTGGAAGTTTCGCCTTTATTAAGTCGTTTCCTTCTTTTTTTCTTACTAGCCAATCGTGTCACCACCTATTTAATTAATGATTATGATACCATCCAGGTCTTAATGCAGGGTTTACCGTATCCGCTGTTTGAGTTTCGAATCCAGTAAAAGCTGAATCATATTGCATTGCTTCTGCGAATTCTGGATGCTGTCTTACGAAATCTTGATATGCTCTCATTTGTTCTGGAGTCATTTTGCCATTACCATTTGGAGCCGATGCAGCTGGTGCAGGCTGTGGCTGCTGTCTAATCTGACTAGGTTGTTGAACTTGTTGTCTAGGTATCATCGGTTGAGGTTCAGGTTTTGCTTCTTTAATACCCATATTAACTAATTCTTCATTTGTCACCCCTGCAGCCTCTGCTAGATAATCTATTATATCTAATTGGAATTCTACACCTCTTATGTTTTTTAAAACCCACTCTGCTTGTGCATAGACTTTCATAAATTTGAAATTATTCCAAGATTCTATTTCATCTATGGAGTATGATGGAAAAGCTTCTGCTATAATACATGTCATTTCACTACCTAGTTGTTCTGACTCTTGTCTTTGCATGTGTAGTAAGTAAAGCATGCTTTCAGGATCTAAACAAGATTTTTCAATAATCTCAGTGCATAACTGATCAGGAATACCTGCAGGACAATTATCTAAGTCAAAGTCTTGTGGGTAAATAAGTGCTGTTTGAACTATAACGTCTTGTTTACTCCAATCATCTAAATTGACATTTGTAACTATATCTTTATATTCTTTACGACCTAAAGGTCTATATGAAAACAATTGCCCATCTATTTCTGAGAAAAATACTGCAGAATATTTCTGAAAAGCATCTTCTATTAAGTAATCTAAATCAACTGTTTGCTTATTAGAATCATTAGTTATTTTCATTTAATCACCTACTAGCATTGTTCTGTTTTTGGTGTTTCTCCAAATCCTGATTTCATCATACATTCTGTAGATATTATATCTGCAACTGCAGCCATATTTTCTACTATCCCTACAGGATATAGTATAACTGCTTTAGCTATTTCTTCTTGTCTTAAATCATATGTTGCGTCATCATCCATTACTTGATTAACTACTTCGTTACCTTCTTCGTCTACAGTAATTTCATCTTTGTATACTACCATATTCATTACTTCTTTGAACTCGCTACGTTTAAGCATTCTCCATATAATAACTTCATCTGCTACTATAGTTTTGTATACTCTACCGTATTTCTTTTTAGATTTCTCTATTAATAATTGTAGTTCCTCTTCTGGTGTATATTGTATTAATTCTTTTTTCATTAAAATCACGCTCCTATAAGTTTATATTATTTTATTACTAATTAATCATTATATACTGTTTCTATAGTTCCACAATGTAGTCGTGTGGATTCTTCTATGTTCCATTCTTCTTTTTTATTATTACATTTTATATAAACTACACATTCTAAATACTCATTATCATCGGCAAATAACTTCTTGATCTCTTCTCCTACGTTTACATTAGTACCTGTCATTTCATGATAGAAATTATAAGTATCTAGACGTTTGTCAAATTTAAATGAGTATGAACCTTTTATTAATGTGTCTGTTAGATTGATTGTTATTTCATCTATCAATAATTCATCATAATGTTCACAAGATGATATGAACATAGAGATTCTATGTTTGCCGCCAACGTAATCGTAAGTTGGATTTATGAATACTCCTAAAGTCTCAGGATGCTCTTTACAATAAGCATATAATTCATCACATTCTTCTTGTATTTCATTATTAGCAATTTTGTATCTTTCAGGAGTATCTGGTTCTTTATCAGTTACGTTTTCTGTAGTTGTATCTTCAGGTATAGCTGGTTCTTCTGCTTCCGCACTTTCATGTACAATTAAGTCTTTAGCGATAAAAGTGTACATATCTAATATAGGCTCGCCAGAAGTATCAAACGCTTGTCTATATGATGTTATATAACAACCAACTAATGTTTGAACACATGAATTATAAGAACCTTCGCCTTTATGATCACCATAGCTTATTGTAATATCGAAACCTTTTCCAAACAATGCTTTATTATCATCACCGCAAAAGAATTGAGTTTCTTCATATGCATTTGCATATATAGATTCAGCTAACCCATCTATAATTGTTTTTAAACTAAATGTTTGTGTAAAATTTATTGCAAATGAACCTTGAATTGTTTTTTCTCCTGTTATAATACGCTTTGGAGTAAAGTTATTATAACCGTATATTGGTATCTTTTTTTCTTCTAATATAAAATCAAAAGCCACCATTTCATCTACTAGAATATCACCAAAATAAACATCGGTATCAATACTACTAAAATAACGTTTGACGCCATAAGTAGTATTTACTGTAGATGTAAACTTCTCTCTATTTAATAGGTTACCACCATATGTATAATACGGAGAGGCCATTATTTATCACCTACTTCAACATTAAATCCTAATTCTTTATGTGCATATTTACTACAATCCAAAACAACAAAACCTAATATCTTATCTACATAGCTATTAACTAAATAGATTGACATAAAATCACCTTTGATATTTATTGCTGTTCCTGTATTATATATATTACAAACAACTTCTTGCTCAGTTAAGTTATAACTTTTTGTAACTACTTTCACATCCAAATCAGAGCCTGAAATTACTTTAAATTGTTTATTAGTTTTATAAATATTTATTTTATTTATTCTATTTAAATTTAATCTATTAGATACATTAACTAGCACAGCTTCGTATAAATACTCTTCTAGTGCATTTGAAACATTATAAGAGTTTACTCCATATTCTAACAATGCATATTCTAGTTTAGTATCTATATCTTTTTTTGGTACAGATTCACAATATAAATTGTGAATTATATCATTTAATGCAAGTGAGTTATTAATAGAGTCCGCAAGTAATCGTTTCTTAGAATTTAAAATATTTAATAATTCTTTATCTAAAACATTTGCAAGACCTATGCTTTGTTTATAATTAAATATAAATGATTTTGAAATAACATTACCTTGAGAACTTTCTATCCAAAAGTGATATATATTTCCTGAGTCAAATGGCATATATGCTTGACTTAAATTTATTGATTTTATATTTCTATTAAATGGTTCTTTTCTTTTAGGTGTAACATCTAAAGTAGAGAATATTTCAGACATGCATAAATAATATACATCATCTAATAAAACTTTATCGTCGTAAGCAACATCTGCATAAATTATATCATTATCTATATAAACATATGGTTCATCTAATAATTGCTTATCGCAAAGAAAGTTATCTCTAATCGTAATTGCATATAACTCTTCGTTATTTAATGAAGGATATAATGTTGAGTTATATGTTAAATCTAAAGTCTGATATTTATTTACATCTTTATATTGTTGCAAGAATTCTTTTCCTTCTGCGCTAAAGACTGTAATATAATGTTTTACAGATGATGTTTTGCCATTTATTCCATAGAAGCTATAAGCTTTATTAGGCACTCCATTAAATGATTCAGTAGGAGATATAAGTCCTTCTAATTTATTTTTATTATCTTTTTTAGAATAATATTTAGCAGACTCCCAACCATTTATAGATAGGTCTGTATCAAAAATATTATTACGAATAATATCTAATTTATAAGGGTTATTTGCGTTGTAAGCAAAAGACATAGAATTTTCAAAATTCATAGCATACAACAAGAGCTCTTGCTTTATTAGACTGTTATCCAATGTAGATACGCCATCTATAATATTATCATATGGCCATATTTGTTTTTGTGTTTCATAATTCATTAGTAATAAAGAATCTAATTGTTTTATCATTGCATCATAATCATTTTGAATCATTCCTCTATTTGAAGTTAAATAATCTTTAAATTTATTATAATAACTATTTTGATTAGAGAATGTAGTAACAGTAACTACATTTGTTTCTGCTACATCATTTTTAGCGTATATATTATATACACTATCAGCAGCTAAATTATCAAAAACGACTATTTTATTATTATTGTTTTTAATGAATTCTTTATCTCCACTAGTGAAACAAATTATTTTATCGAAATCACTATCATACATAGAAACAGCTATACTAGAATCTGATACAGATTCTATAACAGGATAAGTTATTTTTGCATTAGTTAACATAACGTTAGAATCATTACTTTTTTCTGTTATCTTAACTACAATCTTTTCAATGTTAGACTCTTTTGTTCTTGTAGTATTCATATATCTGGCGTTATAAAATCCTATAGGAATTTCTAAGTTATACGAGTTAGCGCCATTTACCATTATTGAATATTCTACAGTATTAGTAAGTAAATTTGTTATATATATGTATCCTTCTTGTTGAATTGGTTTGATTTTTAAAGTTATTATACCTGTAAGTTCTCCAATCATTGGTTGTTCAATTTCTGAGGATAATATTATACTTTCTTGATTAGAATAATCCGCATTGTTTTTAATCTTATCACTAATAACTTTTCCACTTGTTTCTTGAAATTCAAGTGACTCTATAGGATCTAGAGTAGGAGTATATGGACTAATTACTCCTTGTGCTTTATTAGGTAACTTTGTAGACGATTCTATTTTTCCCTCTATTTCATCTGCAGTTAAAGGTTCCATTCCTAATGCAACAAATTGATATGTATTTTCTGTGTATAAATCATTAATAGACATTACTTGTCCTTCATTAATAAGTTTAACTCCGTAAATAGCCATTCTAGAACTTCTACCATATTCATTAGCAAAGTTTATAGTAAGATTCAATGCCGGTATTTCATCTGCCATTGTAACTTCTGCCGACCTCATTATTTTATCAGCAAAGTGTCGGTCGAACACGGCAAAAACCAAAGAACCTGCTATTGTTCTTTGACCCATTACATAATCTTTAGCATTGATATTACCCAAACTTCTTACTGGTCGTTTATCTTGATGGGTACTAATACTTAAAGTTTGTAATGACCCTAATGTAAAATAAACACTTTCATTATCCGCTGTTTTTAATGGCAATGTCGCTGTTACTATAATATCACAACCAGAATAACTATCGTAGCCATTTATTGTAAAATAAGCCATAAAAAATTCACCACCTTTGCTAATTGTGATATACTATAATAGTATAAGGTTTAACTAATAAATTATTACTTTGATTATAAGCTGAAAGGTAGGTTGTATGTGTATGAATCTAAAAAATAAAACAATAGGGGAATTATATCCTGAATTAGCAGACAGAAATAATGAGCGACGTTTTATAGAGTTCTTAAATGAAGATGTACAAATATTTATAAATGAATGTTATAAACATGCCAATTATGAGATTAATGATTATGTAAATACAGTTTGTGAAATAGTACTTGACTATTTAGTAAGAAAAGGGCACATAGATCCTAATACACATAGACATAGCTTAGTAGACTGTTTATTAATAGCAGCATTGTTACACGATGTGTATTACGAAGGAGCTGATAAACCTAGTACATTATTCAAAGCCCGTGAAGAATTTGCACCTATAGCTAGAAATGCAGAACTATATGTATATGGAGCAATTCCTGAACAAATAATAGATGCTGTATTCCAAGCAATAGAAGAACAAGTAGGAGATGCATCTATAATTCAAAAACTAGTACCTGTGCCAGGAAGTCCTTCTGATTTATTAGCATCATCTATATGGATAGCAAGTAATTTATGTAGATGGATGTATAATTAAAAAGCACCCTTAATTGGGTGCTTATTTTTTTACCAAGTAGTAGTTATTACTCCTAAGTTATCTTCATCAACTGGAGTCATTGTATCTACAGATCTAGCAACGAAAGTATAAGCTCTTTCAGAAGTTGGAGCGTCTATAGAGAATCCTATTCCCTCATTTAATATTTCAACTCCATATATAACTGTTACAGCTTTGTTTCCATATTCGTTTGCTAATGATATAGTTATATCGAAAGGTAATACTTCATCTGCATATTTAGGTTTAGCATCATCAGTAACTAAACTAGTTATATTATCATTAACAGTTCCTGCTCCAGTAGTACCATTAGGGTTTGCTAAGTCAGACATGAAAGCATCCCATTGTTCTATACTAATGAATTGAGCAGCTTCTTGATCTGCTAACCATGCAGCATCATTAGCTTTATATTTAGATATTGATTTTTCTCCTAATTCTGATAATAAAGCATCTCTATTGAATGAAACGAAAACTAAGTTTCCTGCTATTCCTCTTTTACCTCTAGAGAAAGATCTAGGTTCAGCAGATCCCATAGTATATACAGGAACTTTTTCTCTAGTTAATGAATAAGTTATAGCTTGTAATTCACCAATAACTTTACCATTGAAAGTTGCAACTATATCACATCCACCAAAAGTACTATATGTTTTCATATAGCTTTCAGCACTCATACTTGCCATTAAAATTCCTCCTTATCTTTATATTTTATATATAAACTTGGGAAGGCCGAAGCCCTCCACAAGGTATTTGTTTTAGAATGCGTCAGTTATTTCAACTCTGTTTCTGATTTCTCTGATTTCGTTAAGTGGGATTAGGATGTAATCTATTCTAATAACACCTAAGTTACCATTAGAAGAATCAGTATAGATTTTAAATTTGTAATCTCTTATTATGATTTCTTTTAAGTCATTTAAAGCAGACTTAATAGCAGTATTCATAGAGTTTCTAACTGTTAAGCTATCCATTAATCCTATGTATGGTTCTAATACATTTCTTAATATTTTATCAACAGCGTTTATAGTTTTAGCAGCAGATAATCTTCTGTATGCAGAAGTTACAGGAGCTTGAGTTATACCGTCAACTATAACAACACCTTGGTTAGTAGAATTTTTAGCACATACTATACCTTTACTGTTTAATCTACCTAATTGATAGTTAGATAATTCATAAGTCATTTCGTCTATTGCTATAGGTTGATTAGTAGAAGATCTGTCTATTGGTAAAGCAGAAACCATACCAGCATATCCAGCAGCTCCACCAGAAGTATAATTATAACCGTCACCAGTACCAACAGCGTATTGCATGAATACTATAGATACACATCTTCCTATTGGATATGGTTCGTTATTAGAATCATACATGTAGTTACCATTATCTTTTTTAGCATATAAATCGAAATCGAAGTTGCATATATCATCAACTCTGTTAGCTATAGTAGCTAAGTTAACACCAGTTAACTTGTCGCATCCTATTATACCATGAGTTGGATAAGTTTTTAATTGAGTATATAAACAATGTTGAGCAAGATGTCTAGCGAAGTTATCAGTAGTAGTATAAGGAACATATAAAGAAGTGTCATATCTTAATTGTTCTTTTCTAGATAATCCTCTACCTGATAAATGCTCTGGTAATTCATCATAAGCAGCACTATTAACTGCTAACATGAATTCGAATTTACCTTTTATTTGTTCAGACTCATTGAATTTTTGAACCATTTCTTCTTGAGAAGAGAATTCTATTTCATTAGAGAATATGTTTATTATAGTCATGTTATCAGATAAATCACAAGGTAATTTTGGAATATCTTCTTCAACAGCTATTATAGTGAATTCTTCTTCTTTTAATAATCCTTCTGCTAAATCTTTAAGAGCCATGAATGGCATTATTAATGGATTTTCTGGTTCATATACTAAGTAGTGTCCATCTTCGTCCATTAATGCATGTCCGTCAGAATCATATATAATTAAGTCTTCAGCAGTTTGATTAGTTACAGATATACAAGTAGAGTATACTACTCTATCTGCTATTATGAATGGGAATATTTCTTCTTGTTCTCCTATAGCATTAGCAGCTAATGCAAATTTAGCTACATCATCTGCATCTTGTTTGAATGCTACTAATAAGTCTCCTAATTGAACAAGAACTCTTGAACAGTCATATCCTTCTTGACCATGAACACCTATTCCTAAAACGTTGTTTTCACATTTAACGAATTTTTTAAGTTTAGCATTGAATTCATGTAATTCACCAAATTCTATACCAGCTTTTATTTCTTCGAAGTCTACTTTTCCATCTCCATCAGAGATAGCTATTTTTTCTTCTGGAACTTCTGGTACTAATACTAAAACATCACCAACTGCAAAATCAGGAACATCTATAGCAGCTACTTCAGTAGCTAAATCTTGAACTACATCAACAACTGTAAATAGTGAAACATTTTCGCCATGTACGTTTACATCATGTAATTCATAATGTTCAGGAATTGCAGGTATAACTTGGAATAAGTTATCTAAATCAACTGAATCATCTATAACTAAAGCTAATTGCCCAGCTTTAATTCCTTCGAATTGTTTATTAACATGTTTTTTACCTAGTACAGGAAGTCTTTTATATCTTACAGGAGATATATTATTGATTACATAATTATGATCTATTGTATCTAATTCATCTGCATGTATTTCAAATTTATAATCAGCTTCCATAGAGAAGTCATCAGCGTCTTTATCTATTTTAACTTGTAATACTGCTTTACCATTAGAACCATCTTCTAATATTTCTTTTATGTCTATATTTTCTCTATCAACAACTCTGAAAGCATCTTTCTTAGGAAGTTTTCCAACTATATCAGTTTCAGCAGTAACTCCTGCTAATACTGTATAATCTGATTTATGGTTTTCTAATATAGAATATATACCATCAGTTATTCCAACTACTCTATTAGAGTCGTCTTCATTAGGAACTACAACTTTATATTTTCCAGCAACTTTTTGTTCTATCTTAGCTGTTCTTACGAAACCTTTTCCTAGTTTTTGATATAAATCAAATGGTTCTAATTCAACTTCTTCATAATCTATTTCGTCATCTACAACCATTAAATCTAGGAAGTTTACTCTTTTATAACATTCAAAATCTTGGTCTATAACTAATTCAGGATAACAATTTTTGAAGTTATTAAATTCACCATGTAATGGATAAGGTTTAGTTACGTCAGTGTTTATAATAAGTTTTTTCCATATAGCTTCATTGAAAGCATTGTATGGTTTTTCTACGCTATTATCATTTATTATAGCTATCTCAACATCTGTTTTAGCTATAACACCTTCAGCGTTTTCAGATTTACATATTGTATAAATACCAGGGAACATATCTCCAACATTTAATAATTGAACTTCTTTAGCTGAAGATGTTAATTCAACACCATCTGCATCTACTATAGAAAGTCTTAAGACATTGTTTTTACTGTTATTATTGAATAATTCTAATAAGTCTATAAGTTTACTAGATTTAGTAATACTATAGTTTTCAAGATTTAATTCATTAACTAGAACACTATTTATATTATCTACAACACCTTGCATTTTTTCTTGTACAGTAGTTCTATCAGCTGGTTTATATATTTTTAGAACACCAGGATTTACTGTACTTTCTTGTCTAGAGTCTAAGAAGAAGAAACATTTTTTATTATCATTAAATGGATATTTTCCAGAAACTCTAAGTTTTAAATTAGTTTCTATTGCAAACTCATAATCTTTGTACATTTCTTTACCAGAAACTCTTATTGCATATATAGTTCTACATCCTCTGTCCCATGCATCATAAATTTCAGGAACTAAACTAGCTTCACGTCTAGTTTTAGAATCGAAGCTTCCACCAAATGCTTGTTTCGCATACTCAGGAGAATATACAGGTATAGGTATACCAACAGGTCCATTAAATGCTGTACCTATTATAGTAACTGCATCTGTAGTACCAAATTCACTAGTGTCATAACCAGCATTATAGTCATTTACTATCTCGGTAATGACACCAGGAAGGATTAGTTCATCATCAAATATACTTTTGCTTGCCATTAACTTGAGTCCTCCTTTTTAATTTATATTAATTATTTGTTCTTGTTGTTTGCAATAATATCGTTGATGTTCTCTTTAAATATTACTCTTAGTGTTTCTGTATCTACTCTATAAACTAGACTCAAAACAGTAAATGTATTTCTAAAGCTGTCGTAATAATCATCTTTGTATTGTTTATACAAGAAGTATTCAATTATACCATTACCTCTTATAGTCTCTGCATATGATATAAGTAGATCTTCAAATCTCTCCATAACATTCCAAGCAATTCTATATTCAGGAGCTATAATATTAAATTGAACAAGATTGGTAAATCTTTCATTGTATATAATACCAGGACGGCCATCTTCTCCTTCTATTTCTTCCATATATCTAGGTTTATAAGCAGTGCCTTCGGTATGAGCTCTTTCTAGAACTTTAAAAGTAACAATAGGATGATTGATAGGTTCAAGAGGGTCTTCTTTAAATAGATAAGCTCTTTCATCTGTCATAAAAGTAACATTTAAATCATCCATTGTACTTTCTACTATTAAAGCAACCATATCTATAAAATCAAGTAATGAGGCATTGCCTTTAGCTTTTTGTAAATTATTAGTGTTATAAGTTTTAGATTCTTCTACAACACTACCATCATAAAAGAAATTATTTCTATCTAAAAGTATCTCTAACTCACTCATGTCTTTATTGTTCATAGTCTTACACCCCCATAACTATATTAATTTTTTCTAAAGTACCAAATGGCACGATAGAAAGTCTAATATTTATGTACCCTACGGCTGGAGCTGTTTTAACAAATTGCATACTTTCAATTTTATAGTCTTTAAATACTTCTCCTTCCATATCATTCATGATCTTTTTTAATCTATTATTAATTTGTAGTTCTATATATGGTGTATATAATCTACCTCTGTATTCGTCTAAGTCTAATTTTCTAATAACATATTTAATGGTTTCATCTACCATAACCCATTTATATATATCATCAGTCAATCGTAAATTTTTTAAATTCTCAATAGTACTGGAGTTCGTATTTGTACAATATTTGAAATATGCAATATTAACATTATTTATATCAAAACTATCTATATCAAAGTGAGTTTTATAAGATACTGAATCTGGATACTTAGTGAAAGAATTTATAGATAAAATAGATGCTAGTAACACATTAGAATAATATGATTCATTCAAATTATTTAAAACAAAAATCATATTAGAACCATGAGCATCTAGAATATGCTTTGAAGTTTCTTGATATTGTTTAAACATTTTCTTTGTTGCAAGTAAATAATCATCTATAGAATCATATAGATAACTAGGTCTATCTGTCATTATTAGAGTAGAAAGGTTTTCTACTGTGCCAAGTCTTTCTATATAATAATTACAAAAATAAGTTTTTTTATCATTAATAGGATTTACAAATGTATCATCAATAAAGATATTTATTGGTACTATATAGTTAAAATTATAATTTATAATAGTGTCTATGATTTCTATAAAATCTGTAGACATAGGACAATTGACTGTATAAACATTTGAATCATTTGTTATCTCGTGTGCTAATTTATAAGCATTAAACAAATCGTTATTCTCACCATATAGTTGTCTTGCTGTTTCTATATTTAATGGATTAAGTATTATTTTAGACTGGTTATTGTTATTAGCAGAACCTATGATTAATATGTTCTTTTTATTCTGATCTAAAACTTGTTGTTTTTTAGCTTTGTTTGAAATTCTATAATTGTTCATTTAATAAAGCCTTAAACATTTTTAAGAATTGAGATCTGTTAAGTTTTAAATCAGGAGCAATGACTTTTGTATATGCTTGATTACCTTCTTTACCTCTAATGTGTTGAAATGTATATACGGTATATACGCCTTCTGAGTCTATAATTAAATCATCTTTTCCAAAATCAACAAAGTTCTTAACATATATAATTTTAGGAGTTACAGCAAATGATTGCGCTCTATCTGATTCATATTCTTTACCTTCTCTAGAAGCCAGGAAGATTTTCTTTATAGATATAAAGTATCCAGTCCCTAAACAATTTCTACATTCTTTATCTGGCTCTTTTGTTGAAGGATTAACGCATTCGCATTTCATATCTTTATTTAATTTAACCCAGTATGCATAATAACCATATCTATCAATTATACGATTAACGACTCTCTTATTCTTTCTCATAATTAGAAGCCTCTAGTATAATCATTTTTATACCAACTAATTTTATGGTAAGGATTGCAATAAGCATTATATACAGCATAGCTATATTTACCTCGTAATGCCCATTTAGGATCTGCAGTAATAGTCGTAACTAACTCTAACCATTCATCAGCCATATGATCTAATTCATTTATTAAGCCTTTTAATCCATCAAAATCCATTTCTTCTTCACGTGCTAAATCTGATAGTGTATCTTTCCATTTCTTTGGTCCTGTAATAGCTTCTACATAATACTCACGTATTGTATCGGCCATAGCTGAATATTTAATAAACATATAAAATGGATAATAATCTTCTTGAAATGTTGGGCTATTAAAATCAGGCAACGTACTAAAGTCATCAATATTTCTTTTAGCCCAATACATTGCAGTCTTGCTTGCTTCTATTATATGTCTAAGTACAGACTCATCTGGCACATCAAGACCATGAACTATATCTTGAACATCTTCTATATCTACAAACATATAATTGTCAGGTTTAGTATAGAATTCTTCTTTACCAGAAAAAGTACTGCCATCAACAAATTTAATATCTTTTATATTAACAGTGTAAATACTTCCATTTTTCAAGCCTAGATTTTCTGCTTCAGCAGAATCAGCTGTATGTAATATAAGTGGTTTTAGAATTAGAGTCTCTGGATCATCTGGATCAACTAAAAGTTGGAACTTAACTTTTTCTTTTAAGGCCATTATTTCAACTCCTTTCTAAATCCTGTAACTATTCCTAAAGAAACATATCCCTCGTCATTTAGCTCATAATCTTCAGGAAGCTCTATTGCTTTATTAAATTCCATAAGGAACATTCCATCTGAAACTTCTATAACATTAGATTTATTATTTACAGCTAAAGCTTCTTCTCCAAATTCTTCAGGGAATAAATCATAAGTCACTATAGAATTTTCTAAAAATGCAGTGTCCATAGATTCCATAGGAATTGTATGTATAGTAAAACTACTTGTTTCAGACCATCTACCTACTTTACTTTCTTCCTCTTCTGCTCTAGCTCTTATGTATAATTGACCATTATAATCAACATTGGCTTTAAAATTTAATATACCTTCGGTAGATTTATTTTCAGAAATAGTAATTATTCCATCTGGGCTAATTATCTCACTTGCATCTGCATTACTAATAACAGTAGATATGATTTTAAAGAATGCATTATCAGCAGCTAATTGTATTTTATAATTGCCCATTGCTAAAGGATCTGTAACTTTTATTTTTATATCAATAATATTTTGAGTAAAAACTTCTCTGTATCCAGGAGATAATATTTCTACTTGAGTTAAAACTTCATCTTCAAATACTATGTAGTCATTATATGCATAGTTTATTTTTCTATTTAATGCGTCATAAATATCAGTTACTTTTAAATAAAACTTAGCACCTGACGCAGGATAATCTCCCAGTATGATACAGATATTTTTACCATCCACATGTAAAGTATAATCTGTTAACTGGCCATTGCCTGCGCTATAATCATATAAAGAGACAGTATTTAAATTAACTGTAGAAGGGTCTACTTTAAAATTTGTTGCAATAATAATAGTTTTTGATTTTAAATCAGTTACGATTTCTATTATACTAAATTGGTTATATAATACAGACATTAGCATCAGTCCTTTAATTAAATAAAGGGATAGCACAAAAGCTATCCCTAAAATTTATGCTTTATTATAAATCTTATTTTTGAATAGTGTGTACATCTATAACTGGGTTAGCTGGATAAGATGGTGCTACAGCTATGTTTCTAGCAACAGTTATAGCTTTACCATTGTTGTATATTCCTATTCCATATCTTTCTTTACATTTTAATAATCTTATATCTCTTTCTGGATCTGTCCAGTTATCAGTAGATAAACCTTCTTTTTGAGCTATAACTCCTATGTCAGATCTATCTAATATATACATATCGAATTTTTTATTTAATCTATCAAAGTTAACCCATGGAGAGAAGTTTATAGCCATTGGTA
>JAEIGA010007833.1_pt1 | contig 16209 bp, 11 predicted proteins | sample 9270691 | NCBI WGS metagenome assembly JAEIGA01 (sample SAMN17057246, study PRJNA624740) | gut metagenome | biome: biome; isolation source: fecal sample | host: Bos grunniens | place: China: Xizang | collected 2019
ATAGGTGGTGTCCACGATATACTAGTACTCGAAGATTTCGAACAAATGGTTCCACTATAACTACCACACGAATAAGTGATCGTATGAGTGAATGACGTCGACTTTCTCGATACAGTAAGGGTTTGTGCTTTGTTAAGAATCCCGTCGGAAACCGTCATGGACGATTTTCTAGGAATCGTAGTCAACGCTACCGTACCGCTTGCGCTACCACTTGATGGTGAAATATTGTTTGTAAACGACGCGGATACCGATATAGTTTTAGATCCGTCGTCATTATGCGGAACGCTCTCAAAAACTGCACTACCTATATATAGCCAACCACCCGAAGCAATATCTACTCTGGATGCGTTGTTATATGTAATGGTTTGTGTCGAACATCCCGTAACACTGACTGGACATGATATACTTGCACCGTACATATAACTTCCGTTAGCGTTGGATGCACGCCCGATATAAGCATCGACCTGCACATGAGATGTATTATTTTCTATACTTGTGCCGACTTCGATCACATCAAGTTTAAATGTCCACACCGAACTCGATGTACTTCCAGTAATTGTTGACATTACGAGTGCCTCCTTTCCTATGTTACGCTAACGTTCAATACAACAGTATTCGTAGCAAGTGTGTTACCATGACGGTCAGTAACCAGACAACGGAACTGTCGTCCAGCGTTTATACCTGGTTTGTAAAGAATTAATGTGTTAGTTTTAGCCACATCGTAGCTCAAATTAGACCAAGCACTATTTATATACTCCTGCCATTGGTACGAAATATCATTACCCTTAGCTAGTGTTGAGAATGTTGCGCTTTCGCCATTCTTAATCGATACCGATTTAGGTTGTTCTAAAATCTCAATAGGTATTGTTATTCCAGTATAAATCGCGTTTATATTTGTGTCGGTTTCATCAATATCTAAACCGAATATATTAGCTCGTCTCAAAATTACGATTTCGGAAACTAATGCTTTACCGTTGGAATCAAATTTGATAACCTCAATACCGTTTACAAGAATAGTAATCACATCATTATCAAGAACTACTTTATTCGGATTATCGATTTGTCCGATAGTAAGACCGTTGATATCGAACGTAAAATATTTCGTGATTGTATTGAACTTATCTTGCAAATCGCTATTAACACTGGATATCTGATTGGTAGTTTCGGTAAATTTTAAAGTCATTTCATCCGAAAGTAATTTCAGTGTTGCTTCAGTGGTTTGTCTGAATGTTTCGAAATCTCCAGTCTTGGTGTAGTTTTCCATCGCACCCAGAATAATTTGTTCGCAGTCTTCTACAATACTTGTACGACTATCCGTAGTCATTTTAACCATCTCTTGTTCGATAGTCTTACCAGTAGCGGACATTCGGAATTCGGAAGCTGCAATTTCAAGTCTATGTTCCTCAGTACCTTCTTCGTTTATAGTCTTATAGAACTTTACAAAATCTCTAGCATTACCGAAATTGACTTGACCTTCTTTATCCAAATACACGCCAGTCGTTGAATTCTCTACTGATTCTTTAACACCAGAATATAAAGAATGATCTGTAATATTAAATCCACCGATAGTAGCATAAAATGCGTATAAATCGTCTACGTAAACCTTATCAGCTGTAACCGATTGCGCAATTATCACCGAACCGTCTAATCCATTTTGATACTTTTCGTCAGCAGAAGCCGTAGCCTCTCCCAGTGAGTTTACGTTAAGTCGATAATATAAACCATCTTCACCCAAGATTACTAACTTATCGGCTTGAAGTGTACCAGCTGTAATAAGGTCGCCATGGATTCTAACACCGACTAAATCGCCAGTTACATGACCGTCTGATACTATTAAATCTTCAATCATACCGGATTTAGCTAAGAAGTTTTCGATTGCAGCGTCACCGATATTGGCAAATTCGATATCTGCATATGTGGCTGATAAATCACCAACTGCTAACTGATCAATTTCAGCTTCAATCGCTGTAAATTTTTTAGTTGTCAAATCTTCGAATTCACCATAAGTAGCATTCAGATTGTAAATATCAGCATTAATCGCATCTAAACTTTCAATAGTTGCATATTTGATGTCAGCAACACTGGCGTCTAATTTCGTAGTTTTTAAGTTTTCGATTGTAGCATTTTGAGCAGTCAAACTATCTCTAATTACTACATTATCTGCTGTCAAATCTTTGATAGTCGCTTCGTTTGCATCTAATTTACCAGTGATAACTACATTGTCCGAAACAAGATTATCGATTCTACCATTAATTGCATCTAATTCTTTTACAGTAACTTTATCTGCGACAATGATATCAAATTCACTAATCTTAGCACCTTGCTCTTGAACGATAGTGCTACTAGCAGATGGATCGGATAAATTACCAGTAATCGTAGCTGTATGATTCTTAATGGATACGGATACTCTATCTCCATCGCTAGTGCTACTAGTGGTTTGTATTGGAGTCAATAGATCGGATCCATCTAATTTAACATACGTTTTTCCTTCGTATATAACAGTGGTTCCGTATACAGTTGACTCGCTAGGGGTTTGTTTTTTATTGTTATTAACAGTTAATTTGGCATACTGAGACACCAATTCACTAGATAAAGCCATATGTTATCACCCCCATAATTTGCTCGTGAATACTGCTTTTTCCGTAACTTGACAACCAGATTCGCACGTGATGTTTTGACTTACAATTTTAGCTTTTACATCTCGTATCCCTGCTCGTTTATAATCAAGTCGTACGCAATCTCCCAATCTAGTACCACAGTATCCATGCGTATACGTCAAAGTATATTCGACAGAAGACAACGATTTTAGAAGTCTAGTCGCATATTCTTTGATATAAGCTTCGGATGGATTACCAGATATACTAGGATTAGTATCACGATAAATAATTTCCCTACCTCGATTGACTGTAGAAATAGGGCTGTTAGGATCATCGTTGACAACCCTAGCTGTGTAATAGTCTCTTCCGTTTGAATATATTACTTCCACCACGTTAGGAATCCCATAAATATCATGGTTCATAGTAATTTCTGGACAAAGAATAGAGCTATTACTATCATCGTATGTCCAAACTGGCTGCAAAGAAGCCGTATCCTGCTTCGGAGAGAAGAGGACACGACCTAAGTCATCCAGCGCAAATTCATACTTGGCATTCGCTATTAAATCCGAAAGGAATGTAATCCAAGTATCGTTTGTTTCAGCTACAAAATCATAATATAATGTCTCTGAACATTCTGTTTTCACCACAGGAGCTCGCATATGTTCACGAGCAATTTGATATGCCTTATCCATAATATTATCGCCTTCTAGTAAGGAATATCCGAGAGGTGGTGGACTCTCTTTTAATTCTAATAAAGGAGTATAAGCATCCATACTTACCGATCTAGATTTACCATCAAACGTAGAGGTTGGCGTTTGTACGATAAATGTTCCTAATGGATGCTTCTCCGTAACTCCATTTTGAATTGTTACTAGATACACTCGAATGTACTCTTCACCAAGTGTATCCATTACGTCGATTATTGCAGAACCGAGAGTTTCTACGCCAGAATCTCTAGTTATTCTGCATGATCGTACGTTACGAATTATTTTTTTATCCTTCCAAGTTCCAGGGTCCACAGTATAATACTCAAAAGTCTGGGTCATAGATTTTTTCCAGTCTGGCATATTACACTCCTCCCTCAACTCTCGTTACAGATAATGCAACTGGTATAGTCACTTCACAATGTGTTTTACTGAATGAAACTTTAATAGTAGCCCAATAGCCGCTTCCAGAAGGTTCTCGAACATATACGTCTCCAGTCCATATAGCTAGACGACGTAATGCATATAAAGTTTCTTTATCTTTAGCATCGATATCAACATTCCAGTTAGAAGCTATACCTAATTGTGTACCGTAATAAGATACCGGATGGCTTCGTCCAATATATTCAACGTGAGCCACATCGATATTGTTATTATCTGAAATATCTACATTGTAAGGTAATTTTAATAATGATCCAGTCCACGCTGGTTCTTTTAGAGTGTTATCTCCAGTTACATCGAAATTACTCCAAGCTTCCTCCCATTGAATAATAATCGCTGATTCACCAATAGGGTAACCCGGTACGTCGTAGAAACTTACAGCGCCAGTTTTGTCCGAAATAGCAACAACTCTATAACGAGCGTAATCCAATGCTGGGTGAGGATCTGTAACATACGTATATTTTGTATTTTTCAATCCAGTAGCAATTTCAACGAATTTACCATCGTATTCTCTTCTGTATACCGATAGTGTAACGTCGTTAACTAACGTGGATGTTTCGGTAATACAATAATGCACTACCGTTCCAGAATCAGTAACTCCAAGGGATACTTCTTCGCCAGTAGTTGTATATATACTTGAGATAGTAATTCGGTTCACCTTAGTTGTTGATTTTACAAACGAACCGGAATTGTTATTAACTCTATACCAAGTAGGGGCAATAGAGGTTCCGTTAGAATTCGTCCAAACCGTACAATAATAAATTTCGCTACCACTAGATGTTTTAGCCAAATATACTTTTTCACCTGTAGTTGTATATACACCATTGAGAGTCGTTTGATCGATTACTTGCGATGAAACTACATATCCGCTAGATTGTGATGTAACTTTACGATATTCGTTACGATACTCCGCACAAAATGGTCGTATACGAGTAACATATCGCAGTCTATCGTATTCAATAGTTGCATTCGGCGTGTATATTTCGTCAGTCCAAGAAACAGTGAAGTCTCTAGTTTCCGTAGCTGTTAAACCAGAATTCATAGAAACAGTACACGATACTGTATACTTAACCCCGTTTTCCAAATCAACACTATGCGGTAATAATTCAACTAATAAGTCTTGTGTGATATCGTAAAATTGAGAATATACTTCTTCGCCTTTACTTACTATCTTGACATTACCGATATTATCTGTAGTTTCATAACTTTCATTTGCAATAATCGATAAATGATAGCTTAAAGGGGCCTGTGTTTTAGGACCAGGAAGAGCATAAATATATAATGGGAATGAAGTCATTGTCGATATCGCATTCCCATTAGCATTTTTTACTTGTAACTCCAAAGTAGGAGGAGCATAAATATCAACAGTTCGTTCTATAGACCAATCTCCATATTCTTTAGTAACACCGGCAGTTCTAACTCGCCATGTGATTTTAGTACCTTCAGAATATGAAGAAGTGTCTATAGTATATGAACTGGTCTTATCTTTTTCATCCTCAGGTTTGGTATTCTCAATCGTATAGGTTTTCTTTACACCGTCTATTGTAATTTCTAGTTCCGCAAATGTTTGACTAGAACCGTCAACTGCATTATGTACCCAATATAATGTTACTTTTTCACCAGTACTTCCAGTGGTTGTAGATGACCAAGTTGTAGGTGCTGAAGGTTTTTCACCAATCGTAACGGATACAATATCAGACCATGCTGAATTACCTTTCTCGTTAACTGCACGTACTCTGAAGAAATATTCATCACCTGTTGTTAAACCTGTAAATTCGTAATGCGTATCCGTAATTCCAGTTTTCGATGAAGTACCATCAGAACCCTCGAAATATCGTTTCTCGGTTGTATATTCTATGTCATAACTAGTTGCTGCATCTGATGAGTTCCACTCCAAGTATACTGATGTTTTAGATGTAGCTCTAATAGTCGTAATACCTGAAGAGGCTGCAGGTGGGGATTTAACAGCGCTAGAGAAAGCGGACCAATCACTATAAGTACTTCCATCAGTGGCTCGACATCGAACCATATATTCGCCGCCAGCATCAACAGTCCATTGATACGAAGCTGTTTTTGTTCCGCTAATCGTAACTGTATCTTCTTTATATGCTTCAGAACCGTTCTTTCTATAAACTTGGAACACAATTTTTGTAGCACCAGTTATGGAAATATTCTCTAAACTAGCAGTAAGAGTATAATCCTTAATTTCGACACTAGGTGTAGAAGGTGCGACCAAAGGTGTTGTATCAGTCCAACTTCTATAATCAGTCCATTGACCTGTGAAATGTATTTTCTCAACATTATCTTTGGTTTCTTTCTTCGAAACAGGTTTAACTCTAACCTTAACTTCTATAGTTCCCGCTGGAACGCTGAAAGTAGCTTGTCTAGATGCTGCTGGATTATTTTCATCAACCGAATTTGATGCGTTTTGTATAAACCATACAATATCTCCAGAATCGCTAGTGCTACCGTTTCGGTAAGTCCACTCAATCGAATAGCTTGCGGTTTGATTTTCTTTGCCCCAGTTCCAAGTTATAAACAAGGTGTTATCCGAATTAGATTGTTCGCCAAAAGCAGTGATCACTACCTTGTTAGAATCGGATGTTCCGGAGTTTGAGCTAGAGCTAGAGCCAGAACCGGAGCCGGTACCAGCATTAGCCGCTTGTTTAGTTAAATATATCTTTTGTCCAACATAAATTTTGTCAGGATTTGCGATACCATTTATATCGGCTAATTCTTGATACTTGCTCCCGGACCCGAGATAATCTCTGGCGATATCCCATAGGGTATCACCTTTCTCGACTGTTACATATGTACCGTCACTCGATTTTATAGCCATCGGTTATGACCTCCCTTCGATTCTAGCTGCTCTGATAATTGTTTCAAACGCTTCGGCAACACCGTCGTCGTTTCCAATGTTTACGCCGTTAATTGAATAGTTAGTAGTTCCACCGACATTACCCATTTCTTTTCTTAGTTTATCAATAGCAGAAACTACATCTGTATTTACTCCATTTTGATTTCTTTGGTTCATCATAGAACTAATTGAGCGGATGTTAGACATAACACCAACTGATGGAGTCATACCGAACATTCTATTTATAGCACCAGCTCCATTCTCGATATTACTCAAATCAAGAATAGGTCTGATTGTTGGTTGTGAATCGATATTGTCGACAAACACATTATTTATTTTATCGATAGCCTTATTAAAGCCAGTTCTCGCACTATCAGCAACGTCCGATGCGGAACGGTATACAGTACGTTCACCATCGCCAAGCGCTTTTGTGAAACCTTGGACAACAAATTCACCAATAGCATAGAATACTCTAGAAGGAGATTTGATTATCAAAGCTGCACGTGCTGCTCTTGCTGCTTCGTTAGCTATTTGATCAGCCGCATTTCTAACTGAAGACAGTTTTGATTTCATACCAGAAGCAAGACCGCTGCTAATGTAGGCCCCTGCGTCGTAAAAGCTCTTATAATATCCACGTATTTTTGTTATTGATGCGGATACAGGAGAGCTCAATGCGTTACCCGTTTCAACACCCTTACTCTTGATGCCCATTATAAATTGAGTCATAAGCTTTTCGCCAGCGCTCTTAAAGTCTTCTTTTTTATCTCCTAAACACTTCATTAAACTCTTTAAAGCAGGATCGATTGCTTGTTTTAATGAGGTTTGTTTCGATTCCATACCCTTAGTTATCGATGTGAATATATCTTCGCCTACTTTTGATAACTTAGTCGATGCGTCACTAAATGCCTTCACAAAACCATCAACGCTAGTTTTACCTAGAGTAGATAACGCTGACGAAAATGAAGAAACGCCGCTTGTATTTATATTTGCCATACCGTTTATCATAGTAACAAGTTGAGTTGCTGCCATAACAGAGCTAGATATAGCACTAACGTTAACGCCAGTTACGGCTTCCGAATATGATTTAAGACCTTTGCCAAAAGGTACTAACTGTTTAGCAAATGAACCGAGATCGTTATCTCCGGTAAACCAACTTACAATACCACCTTTGTTAGGTATAGTTTCGGCCACTTGAACCAGAGCTTTAGTAGCTGAAACGGAACTTAAGATAGGTTCTGCGTTTAAGCCTGTGACTGCATCTGAATATGATTTAAGACCTTTACCAAATGGAACTAGCTGCGCTGCAAATTCGCCAAGTTCATTGTCTCCAGTAAACCAACTTACAATACCGCCATCATTTGGTATGGCCTCAGCTACTTGAACAAGGGCTTTTGCCGCTGCAGCCGAAGCCACGATAGCAGCCGCGTCGATTCCAGCTACAGATGCTGCGTATTGAGCCATGTAAGGTCCGAACGCCGCTAAATCCGCACCAAAGCCTGCAAGCGATGATCCGCCAGTAAGCCATGATGTTAAACTATCTATTAAATTTGAAGCTGTAAGTGCTAATATCGCACCAGCAATCGCTTTTGTACCTTCTAGTACACTAGCGTCTATATTTTTCACACCATCAAAGAATGGTTGCGCATTTGTCATAAAGTTAGCCAAGTTAGAGCCAACTTGAGGTAATGTTGAAGTAGCTCCTTCTGCAATACCGCCAACGATACCACCTACGAATTGTCCAATTGCAGTACCGATAGTTTGTAGGAAATTTCCGCCCTCTGTAATCAGCCAAGAGAGACCTGGAATTTGAGCTAAAGCACCAATCGCTGCGATCACTAATGCTAATTCAGCAATAACGGCGCCCATTCCGATTACACCAACCATAGCGCCAGGGATTAACCCTACAACTGAGGATAGAGCCCACATCAAGCCAGTCAGTAAAACAACACCCGCAATACCTTTAAACAGACTAGTAGTATCAATTCCACTTAAGGCATCTACAACACCTTGGAAGAACGCACCGATAAGATTAACTGCGGATTGTATCAATTCTGGTAATCTAGCAGCAAGTCCGTCTAAGAGACCGATAACAAACGTGAATAGCGCATCTACGATTTGAGGTGTATATGTCGCCAAAGATTTCAGAACTTCATAAAGTACCGATAAAACTGTCTCTGCGATTTCTGGAGCGCATTCACCAATAACTTTACAAATCGTGAGAATAGCCTCGCCGATTTTCGAAGCAATAGTTGGAATAAGGTCTAATATACCTACAATAATAACGCTAAGAGACGCTACGAAAGCAGTCGCTCCAGCTGCACCGGCAGTCGCAAGAGCTGTAAAACCGGTCGCTATGGCAGCTAAACCTATACCAATACCAAGGGTAGCTATTCCGAATAATGCGAAAGCACCTGATAATCCTAATAAAGTAGGAACTAGTGGCGCTAACAAATATCCAGCAATACCGATCACTGCGAAAGCACCAGCTAACGCGATTAATCCTTTAGCAATAGATCCCCAGCTCATTTCGCCTAGGGATTTCATCACTGGCGCTAATATAGCTAAAGCTCCAGCTGCGACAATCAATGCTGCGGAACCAGCCATCGTACCATTCATTAAACGTAATGCTATAGCTATTTCAGCTAACGCTCCGCCCATGACAACTAAACCTTTACCGATGGATTCCCAACTCATTCCGCCGAAATCACCAAGAACGTCTGCTAATATTTTCATTGCTGCAGCCGCTGCTATCAATCCAACACCTATACCAACTGTATTTTTAGGCATTAATCGCATAGATATGGTTAATTCAGCTAACGCTCCACCCATAGCAGCTAGACCTTTACCAATTTCGGACCATTTCATACTGCCAAAATCTTTCATCACCGAAGCGAATATTTTCATAGCTGCTCCGAGTAATATCATTGCAGCTCCAGTAGACAATACGTTATTAGCATTACCTGTGAGTTTCGTAAATATAGCTAATTCGGCTAATAGGGCTCCAATTGCTGTTAACCCTTTACCTATTACAGACCAGTCCATACCTCCAAAATCTTTAACCGCTTTAGCTAATATAAGTATAGCTGATGAAAGTATTACTATACCGACAGCGGTACCAGCAAGTTTTCCATCAAACTTAAATGTTCGTAAAAATAAAGATAGTTCGGCCATTAATGCGCCTACTCCGATTAATCCCTTGAATAAATCTTCCCAAGGAATCGTCGATACTTTTTTCAGAGCTACAGCCAATATAGCAATAGCGATACTCATACCAATCATTAATGGTAATGTTTTAGTAAGAGCGCCTTTTATACCTTTCGTATCTATCTTTGTAAATAACGCAAATGAACCTAATAATTTTGCAAATAAAAGAGCCATTGCCGCTACGGATCTATCTAAAGCTTCCGCATCTATAGATGATAGAACGAATATCGAAGCTGCTAGTATACCAATTGCAATAGCAATTTTCTTTAATGTTTCAGCGTTTAAACTATTCTGATAAGCTTCGAAACATCCACGAATATCATCCAGAGTACCTTTAATACCGTCTAATAATCCGTCTTCTCCTAAAACACTTTCGAATATTTCTTTAAAACCGCCAGCAAATTTTTGAATACCGACAAACGCTCCGGCTAACATACCAGTATTCAATACATCAAATAAGTTAGCATTGTCGAATAACATTGATATGCTTTTTCCTATAGGAGCTAATATTTTAGCAACGCCCGAACCGATAGTTTTTATAATATTCCAAATTCCTTCAAAGAATCCTACATATCCATCTAGACCGTCAATTTTGAACGAATCTTTGATCGAGCTTGAAAATTCTTTTATGCTATCAATTGCGTTACCAATAAATGTTGTAATTTTTTCTATAGCTTCACCGAAAATATCAGTTTCTTTAATACTGTCTCTAAGGTTAGTAAGCCAATCGCCAATGTTACCGGTGATTCCTAAAATACCACCACCGAGACCTGTGAAATGTCCAATTATATCGACAATACCGCCAGCTAATTGTTTCACTACAGTCCAGCCGATGTCTAAAACTGAGAATATTCCTTTGAATGTAGAATATATCTGATCACCATGTTTATCCGCAAAGTTTTCGAAACTTTTCGTAAGGTCTCTGAAACCTTTAGTAAACTTAACGAGATGGTCTACCGTCATAGGAGGGAAAATATCACGAAAAGCTTCTTTGATAGGAGTAACGATGGCTAATATACCATCAAATGCATTCCATACACCTTCTATGAGATCGGTTCGCCCACCAGCATCTTTCCAACCTTGTAATAACTCATTACGCGCTTTGGAAGAATTATTAATCATGTTACCGATAATATCAGAAACGTTCGTTAATAAAGCTTTAGCTTCTTCGAAGTCACCCACGATTATTTCCCAAGTTTGCGTCCAACCAGATTGTGCAGCTTCCTTAAGTGTATCCCATAATTGAGTGAATGTTTTAACTTTAGTAGCCGCGTCGGTAGCTGTGTTCGCCATTTTGAGGATTTCAGTTGCTTGCGCTTCAGTATAGCCTTCTTCCATGAGAGACTTTTTATAATTCTCCCATTCCGCGCTACCTTCCTTAGCAGCCATCGTAAATTGTTCTAAAGTCTTAGTTAATACATCTGTAGTTAACCATTCACCTTGCGTAAGTGATTCTCTGAACGAACCATATTTCTTGATAAGAGAGTCAACATCTGTACCCATAACCTTTGCGGTTCGTTTTAAAGCATTTTGGAATACTTCACCACCCATACCAGCATTAACAACTGAATTCCAGTCCATAAGATTAACTTTACCATTAGCTAATGCTTGTGAAAGTTGGTACATCGCAGTACTTGCTTGTTGTGATGTTGAGCCTGAAACTGCGGCTAAGTTAGCAATACCTTGAATCGCTGATACCGATGTATCTAGATCGACACCAGCAGCCGTAAACGTACCGATATTACGTGTCATTTCGGTAAAGTTGTAAATAGTTTTATCAGCGTAAGCGTTCAACGTATCGAGAGCCGTGTTTACGTCGTCCATTGTTGTCCCCTTACTACTAGTGTTCGCTAGAATAGTCTGAACAGCATTAATCTGTGTCTCGTATTCTGCAAAACCAGTTTTGATAGGATCTATCGTTAACGCCGAGACGATTCGTTTACCGGCATTTACAGCTGAATTAGTAATATTCGCTAAGGCTGTAACGCCCATTACTTCCAACGCTGAAAATTTAGAGTGTATTGTATCGACAGCCGTTCCCAAACCTGAAAAGTTCATTCTTCTAGAAGCAGTGTCTATACTTTCAAGCCCTTTGGCGGCACCAGTCAGATTTAAGCATTGTTTGAGTTTTTCAACAGTCGACATACTAGTGCGAACATTTCTTTCAAAATTACTATTGTCAAACTGCATCTCGACAACTCTATTATCAATAGTTGTACTCATAACTTAGTAACCTCCCTCCAGGCATGTTCTGCAATTTTATCAAAAATAGGTTGAATAGCAGGATTGATATAATCTCGCCCTTCCACCCAACCTCCATTTCGAGTTCCATGACCGTATTGCAAAATAATAGCGATAGGAACTCCTCTATTAACGTTTGAATTATGAAAAGTGATTTTAGCCGATCTTCTGTCACGCTCTATGGTGTAATACCACGAATTAGCAGTTAGACCGGTATCCACAGGAGTCGCCGACGCAAGGGCGGCAACGCCTTCTTTTCCGAACTGTTCTAAGTCCGCGACTTTAGCTGCACGCCCAGCCTTTTCAAGATATCTGACCGTCTTAGCGAAATCGCCCTTGTGTCTAAACTTTATCACTGTAAATCACCTTATTTTGTTAAATATCGTTTTGAACAGAATCCAGTGTATTGGATACTGTTTAATGTAACCTGAACATACATCCATTTAACACCATTTGATGTGCTGTAATATCCATAGTTTTTAACTTTTGTACCTTTAGGAATTACAACTAAAGAATTCTTAGTAGTTCCAGCGTCATCACGCATATGTAAGTTAGCAGTAGTAACATATGTACCTGCTAAAGATTTATCGAAATAGTCCGCTGTACCTTTTGCTGTAACCTTCTTAGCAGTAGTAGTTGCTGCTGGTTTCTTAGTTGTTGTACTTGTTGAGCTTGAAGTACTTGATTTCTTTTTAAGTCCTAAGAATTCGATAAGACCTTCTGCAACAGCTTTTGCGTATGCTTCTTGTCCAGCGTCAGATGTAATAACTTTATAGTCTTTCTTACCATCCATGAATCCGCCTTCTACAAGAACTGCTGGAATTGTGTTTTGATAAATTACAGTCCAATCAGCTTTCTTAACACCACGTCCTTTAAGACCTGTATTCTTAACTAATCGTTCGTAAATACAGTTAGCGAGTTCCTTATCTTTAGCAGTTGCGTTATTATCCACGTACACTTCTACACCAGTTGCATTATTCCAATCGCCTGTATAAGCGTTGTGATGAATAGATACAGCTGCAGCCACTTTTTCGTTTACATACATAGTACGTCTTGCAGTAAGACTTTCGTCAGTGTTACCTTCGTTGTTATCTGGGAAAATAATTTTAACATCGTAATCTTTTAATAAAGCAACAACTTTATCTCTTACTTTGTCGTTGAGTTCCCATTCGTGAATGCCGTCTGGTGTTCTTTTACCCGCAGTTTTAAGTCCATGACCAGCGTCAAGTGCAATTTTAATAGTAGCCATAACACATTCCTCCTTATTATCCTTTTGAATTAAGTTTTGCTCGACGTTGAGCATTTAACATAGCATTTTCTCTCGCAATATCTCTCTTACTACGTTTCTTAGGTGGCTGATTCTTAACGTTACATACTCGTACTAATGTAAGAAGACGATTTATGTGCCAGAATTGACATTCGAACGGTATATTTAACGCTATCATCCAATAGTAAATAAGTTCAGCCGTGATCGTTTCTCGTCTACCTTTCGAGGAATTATCGTCGGAAAAAGTAGTCGCGGTCATCGGAGCTTCTATATAACTATTTATCTGTTTGAAATTTTCGTTAGTAAGATAATCGTAAAGTCTCGCATCGACATTTTGCGTGAGAGTCATGCATTTTATATAATCTATAGTTTCCTCATAGGTCTTTTCCTCTTTAGAAAAAAAAGGTTTACACCATTTGGATTCCCATTTTGAAAGAGAGATGAGTGAATGCTCCAACTCTATAGTTTTACATTCAGGTTCGACGAATTGACGTGTTTTTTCATCCCATCCTTCTAAACCAATAGGTATTACTATTTGAAGCATCCAGTGTCACCTCCCGTTATATTCTTAGTTATGTTGTAATTTAGTAACACGATCCGCCATTTCTTCAGGAATAACGCCGTTTACGAAATCGGAAGCGACTTTATCGTTAAGTACGAGTTCCATGAAAATCTTAGAATACGCAGGGCATTGTTCGAATTTTCTTCGTTCTTCTTCATTCTTGATGAATTGCTTACCATCATCGCTCTTAACCCCATAAGCATCTAAAACAAATTTCTTGATAACTCTAATTAATGTAGGCTGATCTTTAGCATCGATAATTCTTTGGATTCTTTCAGCGAATCCGCCATCAACGCTTAATTCCATTTCTAAAATTTCTGATTCGTAGTAATGAAAGTAAAAACTCTCAGTTCTTTCAGTTCCGTTTAAATCTTTGTAAGTAACAGTCTTTTTAATCATGATATATATTCTCCTTTCAATCGTTCGAGCAAATAAAAAAAAGGAGACGCCGGACTAACCGATACGCCTCCAAATTATTATTTATTGCGCAGCCATAAGAGTTGCGATTTCGTCTGGTAATGGTAAACGAGCTTCTGTTTCGCCAGTACCATATAAGATAGCTTCTAAAGCAGCTAATTTGTCAGCGTCTACTGTTGTAGAGTTGATTTCGATACTAGCTGTTGGTTCGAATCCTGAAACTTCAACAGGTGTTGTTGAGAATTCCCAAGACATTGTTTTGGCTTCTGGGCTATCATTTACTGTTGTGTTAGCATTTTCAGATGGTGATGCTAATGCACCGTATACAAGCATAAGTTTATAACCGTAAGCTGTGCCTTCAGAATCGTTACCGATTAATGTTCTGAATGCGAAACCGAATGGTGTACGTTTTTGTTGTCCAAGACGAACACCAGCCACTAATTCTTTTTCACCATTACATTCAGCAAATTCATCTGGATATGTATAAGCTTCGATTGTACCACCTAATTCTTCAACTGACATTAAGCTAAGGTACTTGTGGTTATTTGCGTATAAAGGTGTTGGTTCGGCACCTGATGGAGATAATGTTACTCCAGTTAAACCGTTCCAAGCAGCTCCCTTAGGGTAAGCACCGCCTACTTGTGGGTAAACTACACCACGGTCAACGCCAGTTTCATAGAGACGTTCGCTAATTTGGTCCCATTTAAGTTTGAAATCTGCCATGATTTTAGCCTCCTTAATAATATAGTGTTATAGGATAGTGATGTAGATTATCGGCTACATATGGTCTACCTAACGAGCTGTATGGTAGCTCTAAAATTTTGTCGACCACTTCGGGATCTGGTCTCTTACTGATCACTATCAAGTCATAACATTTCATGTTTCTGTATTTAATATTGTTTGCGTAGTCACTTTGAATACTACTTAATGAATATCGTATTGCGTCATAATTCATTAATAAAGACGCTGGTGGATTATAATAGACATTTCTACTTTCGTGGAGTTCTTCCAGTTTAAGTTGTAATTCACTTCTAGTTCCCATTATCTAATCCTCCAAGCGTCAATACTAATCTAGGATATTGTGATGCATCAACATCCGTAACCTTCCATTTAGCACCTGAAAATTCCGCATATCGGATAGAATAGCAATGATTTCGTGCGTATGGATCGGCTATGATGCTGATCTGATTTGAGATATTAATATTATCATTTGTCCCGCTGTTCGAAGGTTGTAACGTGCGATTGTGTTTATACACGTCGCCGTAATAGGCTCTAACCTCAATCTCTTCGTCGTAGTATCCAGGCTCTATTTCTACAGTTCTAGCAGCAAAGCCGATGTTTCCATACCATTTACTCATTAGTTATCTCTCCATTTTGAATTTTGTAAGCGCTTACATTTTAGGCTTGTGTAAACTCAATAGCTACAGCTGAGTGTGGTTTGATTAATGAACCTGAGCAACGTCCTTCTAATAAGAACTTTTGTTGGTTGTAATCGATATCGAAGTCATCGAAGAAGTTGAGTTCTCCGCCTTTATCTGTACCAACATTGTAGTCATGAAGGTTTACATAGATACCGCCAAGTTCGAATACTTTATCGTCATCATCTGTTCTTGTAAGACCTTCCATAACTGGAACTGAGATGATTTCTTTAACACGAAGTGCAGCTGCTAATTTTTCTACTGTATCGTAGATGATTCTTTGGTTTGTATCTTCGATAAGTAAGCAATCTGTTAACATGTCTTCTGACATGAACATAGTTGGGTTACCGGAACCTTTGTATTGTTTTCTAGACTTGATACAAGCTTTGATGAATGCTCTAGCTTTAACGTCAGCTGTTGCTTCAGCTGCTACTGGAACTGCAACTTTAACTGTGAATAATTCTTCCATCTTCCAGATTGGTCTGATACATTCTTCGTCGA
>JAEIGA010007834.1_pt1 | contig 16209 bp, 8 predicted proteins | sample 9270691 | NCBI WGS metagenome assembly JAEIGA01 (sample SAMN17057246, study PRJNA624740) | gut metagenome | biome: biome; isolation source: fecal sample | host: Bos grunniens | place: China: Xizang | collected 2019
TCCTTCGGGTTTTTGTTGTGTAATCCAATGCGGAGTGTTACTCCGCATTGGATATTTAGAGTTTCGATTACTGAACTGTCAAAGTAGTCTCACCACTCTTAGTGAAGATACGAACAGCATCCTTAGCATCTGATGTATAGAGTACATTAGGACTTGGATGTGTATCCTTCGGACCGTGGTAGATGCAAGAAGCACCATCTCTCCACCAGCCCAAATCTCATAACCGGTAGCGCTTGAAACAGACTTCCAACTAACGGTAGCAGCCTAATACTGAGCAGCACCGTCTGTTGGCTTATCGCCGGGAGTAGTAACATCAACCACACCCTCAATTTCATGCTCAAGCATGCTGTCATCGAACAAGATAGACTTGAAGAAGTAGCAGTTTTCTGCAGTACGGCTATAAATCTGAGGATATGCTCTCAATCGATACTTGATTACATAATCAGTGCCCGGAAGCAGACCTGAGAAGTAACCACCCATCTCTTTGCCATCAAATGTAATCTTCTCCTTCTTATACTCGGGTGTGCAACCATCATCGTAGTCGCTGTTGTCTACGCCGAAGTAAGATGCACGACCAAATGAAGCCCAAGCTGTAATAGTAGGATTCAAGCTACCATCACCATTTTTGGTGACATTCTTCGAGAAGATAGGATTAGCAAATGCTGTATCCTCCTTCGCATAGACATTGAATGAGAGGTCGTGGAAGAACCACTCCTTGCCACTAAGACCCTGATCAACCAAAATCCAGTACTTACCCTCGTCGCTCTTAATGGTGAAATCAACCTGATTCTCAGCAGGTGCCAATGTATAGACATCTGAGCTGATAGATTTCGAAGTGAGCTTCGATGCACCCTTGTAAAGTGCAACATCAAATGTAACAGAAGGAGTCTTAATATCGGTAATAACAGTTGAAGTTGCACCATCGGTTACCTCAACCTTCTTACCATTATAAGAGATAACAACCTTGTCGTACTCGCAGTTCTCAACAGTCCAAGAGAGCTTAACACCCTCATACAAACCGTTCTTACTGTTCAAACTCTTACCTGTTGAGTTAGTAAGTGAAGCATAGATATCCTCCTTACCCTCGTCAATTTCAGTTTTGAGGAAGAGCTGAGGACCTGTAGCCGAACCTACATAAAGGGTGGTTTCTCCAGTTTTAACAAACACCTTAAGAAGTTTACGCTTGTTTACATTTGTATCGCCTGCGTGACCAGCATCCAACTGGAGTCGGTTCTCGCAATACAATACATGCTCATTCTGCTGGTTAGTGTGGTCTGTAAGCTGTGGAGGCAAGCCCGGAGAAGTCTGCGGGAATGCTACACAAGCAGCAGGATATGCAGTAACATCGGGACGAGCCGAGGTCTCAGTATAAGGATAATCGCTTGTAGACCAGAAACCTTCCTTATTAACCACATAACCAATTTCGTATTCGATTCTGTAAGTGCCTGAAGGCAAGAGGTATGAAGGAACGCTCTTAACAGGCTCGCTTGTAGGATAGCTACCTGACCATTGCCACTCGCTCCAAGCATCCTGCATGCTCAAGCCCCAACGAGCATAAGCAGCCCAATCAAGAGTATACCAATCGGGAAGAGCGTTAGCCTGCAATGTATACATCAAAGAGCCATTCTTGGTGTTGTAAATCTTAATAGTACTTCTCAACTTCTCGCTATTAGCAACATCATCATAGATAAGATGAGAGAACGCGTAGTTGATGTTGGCCATCTTGCTTACAATGAACTTAAATTGGCCATCGCTCTGACGCTGCCACTCAAACTCGGGAGCCTCCCAGTTATCCAAGCTAAAGATGCTGATAATCTCCTCAGTCTCATCCAGGAGAGTCTCTCCTGCATATACCTTAACGGTAACCAAGGGCTCAACGCCAGAGATGCCCTCGAGCTCGACATAAGCACGGCCATCTGTTACAGTCCAAGCATGCTCACCACCCTCGGTAATCTCGAAATCCTTTGTGCCGTCATTAACGACAACCTTAGTAATCTCCTCTGCAGAGAATGCGTTCCAAGATACATTGATGGTATTCATCTTCTTAACAGCTACGAGCTTCAAATCCATCTTATAATCTGCAGCCTCACCATTCTCGGTAGGAGCAGTAATCTCGTTCTGCAATGCAGCACCTGCAGTAGCCATCTCCTCAGATGTCAAAGTAACGGTAGCGTGAGGCCATGCAACCCAACCACGATAGTCTCCAGACTCGTGCTTGAATGCGTAAACTGTAACCTCCTGACCATCAACAGTCTCTGTTGTACGAGTACGGAACTTAACATTTCCGCTCTCATCACGCTGGTAGTCGCGCAAGATACGAACATCATGGTCCATACCGGTTGCATCCTCAACCTTTCCTGAAGGTGTATCAGTGAACTTACCTGTCTCGGGATTGTAATCCAAAGGCTGGCGATCGGTCATGTTAGGAATAGTATATACGGGGATATACTCAATCTCATAATCCACAGTGTACTTGCCGCCGGGAACGAAGTTCTTCGCCTCAATCTTCCAATCCTTGTTAATCAAGGTTGCGCAGTGGCGAGGATAACCTCCGTCAGAGTAGTAAGTACCACCCTCAACCATATCCTCGGCAACAACCTGACCATTCTCGTCCTTAATAGACCACTTAACGGTCTTTGCATAAGCACGCGCAGCCGAGAGGTGTGAAGCACGCAATGTAAATGTCAAACCATCGTTGTTGGGCAACAACTCGAACTTAGGCTGGTGAGCCTGGATATCGGGCTGTGCAGCATCTACTGAGAAGGTAGCGCACAAACGATGACCCATGGCAACCATACGACCGTAAGCATCATAAGCCTCAACTCGTACATAAGAGGGATACTGCTTGTGTACAAGGTCGATAGTCTTAATAGCTTGACCAGCCCAAAGGTCGCGATACAGATTCTTCTGCTTATCAGAGTTGGGATTCAACTCGTCAATAGCGTCGGGATTAACATTCTCAACATCATACCAACGAGCATCGTCGTGAGTATAAACACCCTCCTGACCATTTGCGTCAATATACAACTGGCTGTCTGCCTCGCAAGAACCTACATAAATCTTGTATGTACGATACTTCGGCAACTTTGGTGCGCCCTCCTCGCTGCTCTCATAAATCTGAGGAACAGTGATAACGGCTGTGTTCAAAGACTCCAAATATGCTGAGCCGAATGAGTAGAAGTGGAAGAACAAAGGTTGTACCTCAACACCTACACCCAAACCTTCGGCTGAACCCTCAGCCGATGCGGGCTCGCCCAGCATATCAAGAACATCCTCATAGTTGATAACACCCTCCTCGGCAACACCACCAATAGCGGGGTGAGCGTAGATTGTGTAATCTACCGAATATGTATCTGTGTCGTCCAAAGTAGCACCCTCGGCTAACTCAATCAATACATCTACGGGCTCATTCTTTGCCTGCTTATCATCCAATGCTGCTGCAAGGTCTTCATCTGAAGCCTTCGCCTCACCCTCAAAGATAACAGTGCCACTGCTATCCTTCATTGCCAATGTAAGATGGTCGAAGATGTTGCGAGTACCATTAAGATTGCTGAATCGCAAATACATAGCGCCTTCTTGCTCAACGATAGCAACAGTCGGCATAGACATTGTCTCCAAAGTGAAGGGTGCAACTCCGCTGAACTTCGCACCATTCTTCTGCACACCAAAGTCATTACCGGCCAAAATAGTCACATTGTACAATGGCTTCACCAATCCATCAATAAGCGCAGCGCGTTTGCCATCAACAACATCAAGTTCGTCGGCTGTAAAAGAGAATTTGAGGTCATCCTCGCCTTCGCACTTTACTACGATGTCGTACTTTGTGATGGGGTACTCCTCTTCGGGCTCTGTCCACAACAATTCAACAGCCTGATAGCCGTCGCGCACGAATTCGATATCGGACACCACGCTTATCGGAGCTTCGGTAGGACCTACCGGAGTAGGTGGCTCTGGTCCGGGCTCAACCTTATCACCCTTATCCTCACAAGCCACGATTCCAAACGCCAAAAAGAGCGAAAGGAACAAATACCATAACTTCTTCATAGTAGGAAATTTTTAAGTGTTAGTAAAATTTAGTTTTCTCTTGTTGGTAAATACGGCAACGAAGTACAGCTGTTAAAAACTGCACTTCGCAACCATATGTTTATTACTCTTGATTCTCGTCCGGAGTATCATCTCCAGAACCCGGCTCATCGTCATCTGCCGGTGCGGGAGGCAACTCGCTACCCTCAATACCATAGAGGAAAATCTCCGAAATGGCAGGTATAGAGGTTGTTAAACCGTTGATATCCTTCAAAACACGGATGCGGATATGACGGCATCGTCTTGTCATCTGCTCGGGATCCTCGAAGAGACGGAAGGTAATACCATCGATATATTTATCAGTGTAAGCGTACTCGCCCATAGTCTCGACAGTTTGGTCGAAGGTACCTACCAACTCCCAATCATCAAGAATACCATCCTCCTCGGTCTTATCGTTGCTAATCCACAACTCGTAAACACCCGGAGAACCAATATTCTCGAAATCACGAGCGAAAGTCATACCGATACGGTTGAGCATAACCTCCTGACCTGTGCTGAAGATAAGTGAATATGGATACTCTCCGAATTGTGCAGCACGCCAATATGAATCCATATAAGCCTCGAGAGTGGAAACTGGATCAACCATCAACATGTCATCTGAAAGGCGTTCCGGGCTATGCTTATTCCAGGTTGTAGGATCCTGATAGAACGAAGCAGGCTTTATGCTTGTAGTTTCTGACTCATAAAGGTAAGGATATACATCCATAGGATAGCTTGCCTTCATGCGCTCCACATCGACATCGCTTCTAAGCTCGCTCCAGAATGAACCATAGAAGCCCTTCAAGTAGTCGATGTTGTTCTGTGACCACCAGAACCAAGACCATAGATTCTTAGAGATAAGATGTGAATTAGGATCTTCAATCTTCCAACCCAACTCTTCAACCTCAATATCTTGAGTATCGTCCAAGCTAACGCAATCTACACATACGCTCTGGTAGTAATAACCTACGCCAAACTTATCCATAAAGACGCAAGGATGGAAATTATAGGTATACTCAATAGTGTAGCGTTCCTCGTTGCTTACGCCCTCGATAGCGTCCCACTCGTTCGATAACTCCACGAACAGAGAACGCTCATACTGGCGGTCCCAATATAGTGTAGTGAGATTATTGGTCTGCTCTTGATTGCCGTTTTCTATCTCGGCATCCTTCTCTGCGCGGTCATACTCGCCCTCGGCGATGACTGTTTCGCCTGACTTGAGCTTCCACTCAATCGAAGAGCAGAGGTTGATAATACCCGATAACTCCTTGATAACCAAGCGGTGCCCGCTAAGGTTGGGGTCAGTCTTTGTATTATCGTAGAGGTAAAACTTGGGACGGATAACATTCGGAAAATTCTCGCCACCGAACTTCTGCTTAGTGTAAATCTCGGCATTGGTCTCGGTAATCAACGAAGGATTGCCGAAATTATCCAAACTGCAAATATAGAAGAAGTAGGTGTTAAACTCGCTTAGTCCGGTAATCTCATATCGGCAAAGCGGATACTCCTTAACCTCTACGATTACACCATCGTCCTCCTCTTCGCTTGAATCGTCTTCCTCTCCTTCCTCGCTTGAGTCACCAGAAGTGCCGGGTGAAGTTGAGGGCAATAGATTTTCATTCTTCCATGTTCCAATAACGGAATTCTGTACATCCTCAGCGCTGAGGATAATCTCCTTAAGATTATTTCCCAAGCCATAGCTGATGCGCAAGCCGGTTGAAACCTGGTCAGTGGGGTGAGCCCACTCAACCTCCACGCGCTCGAAGCCGGCATTAACCTTTACATAAGGAAGCTCTGCTGAGTGCATAGATAGATTCTGAAGGTACTCCTTATGCAACCAGTCCATATTTTCGCACGCGGCGAAAGCAAAGCTGCAAATGGCGGCTAATAATATATATTTCAATGTCTTCATATACTCAATCTAATTTATTGATTAACATCAGCATTAGCATCAACCTCCTTACCTAGAAGCATGATGTCCGACAAACGGCCTGATGCCCAATATCTGTCACCCGGGTTGGTGGTTACGGGCCAGTCTGACAAGCCGCGGAAACGCCAATAACGGAATGTACGAGAGAACTTCGGATTATCGGGGTCAATTTGGAACTCGGTACCCTCCTCAATCTCAATCTGCTTGTCAATCTCGTCGGCAGGAACCTTGATAGTATACTTTCCAATCAACTCCCAATCATCGAGAAGGCCATCCTCGGGAGTTGGGTCATTACTTCCCCACATCTCGAACGAGCGCAAACCTCCGGCCATTCTACCGAATGCACAAGGCTCTACCTGCCAGATGCAGAAGCGGCTGATTTGTACCTCGCGCCCCATATCAATGAAGTAGCACCATGGCCAATCGGGACCCTGACCTACATCCCAGTCACCTGTCTCGAAGTGAGTGTCGGGGCGACCATCCCAGAAGAGGTAGATACTTGCCTCGTTGTGACGAATACGAGCATTGCGGAACTCGCTAAATTTATACATCTTGTTACGAGCAACAGGAGCTCCATCCTGCCACAAAACGGTCTTGGGCGCACCCGTGTAGTTGTTCAAGTTCTGATTATCGGGGTAGTTCAAAGACTGATCCCACTGATTTCCATACAAACGGGGGTCGTCGATAATCTTCAATGGCTTCATGTTCAAGGTGTCGTCATAGAGAATCGACATATTTGAGTAGGTTACCATCTCTGACTCATATCCATAACTGTTATCTACAATCTTGACATCGATAGTATACTCAACATCGCGCTCCAAACCCTTTACCTCTATGCGGTCCTCAGTTGCTGATGTGGTAAATGTTGGGGGGTCCTTAACCTTCTGGTTATTAACCCACAAATCCAACTTGACATCAACTACGGTATTAAACTCATTCTTTACCAAGATGTAGAAAAGACCGAAGCCGGGGATAAGTTTAATGGTCTTGCTGATAGGATCAACTGTCGCACCCTTAGGCTGAACAGTGTACAAAGTCGGCTCCGACTCATTACCATTCACATCCACTGCGTAGAGTGCCACCTGATACGGACCGACACCCATACCGGTGAGCTCCAAAGAGTTGTTAAAACGAGAACTTGTACGCGAAATGGTCATACCATTATCAATTGTGTACTCTGCACGCACATAGAGGAAGTCTGGGTCACTCGGTATAGTATACGATAGGGTACCACCTCCGTAATCGGGCTCATACTGTACATTTGAAACAGGTCCGGGAGGTACTTTCTCATAAGCACCGTCAGTCTCTGTCTTGGTGCAACTCAGTACACCGACAGCGAGGACCATCATAAGTATTAATGATATATATCGTTTCATATTCAGTTTGATATTATTTCTATTGTTAATATAAGGTATGACTATACTAAATCCAATATGGGTTCTGAATCATATTCGGGTTTTTCAGCATCTCCTCATAAGGAATAGGCATCAAATAGTCACGAGGTGTGTTCCACTGACGGTCATTCTCCCAAACAGTCTCGGTATAGAATGCTGATTCAGTAGTGCCCAAACCATTCCAACCACGAACCGGCTTGTTATAGAACTCGTCGGCACGCTTCCAACGAAGAATATCGAAATATGACTGTCCCTCGAATGAAAGTTCGATGAGTCGCTCGGTATGAATCAACTCACGAAGGTGAGCCTTGTTGTTAACCCATATACCGGCCTTAGAGCCAACAACCTGAGCATTGTTCCACACATCCTCAATATCGGGCAAACCTGCGCGACTGCGAATCTTGTTGATATCATCATAAACAGCCTTTGAAGGACCTGAAACCTCGTTCAAGCACTCCGCACGCAACAGATATAGGTCGGATAAACGGATAAACGGATAGGGGAACTGTACGGTACGATTAGCTGTCACACCGCAAGACTCGGGGTGAACATACTTCTTAACGGCAATACCTGTCCAGAAGAAGTCGTTCTCGAGTGAGCCCGGAGTACGACCTCCCGGATCCTCGCCATTACGCAACTTAAGGTCGATATTCTCCTCCCATGTACGCCATACACAGCGGTCGGTTGCAATCCAAGCATAGAAACGAGGCTCACGATTAAGGTGGAGCGTAGCGGTCTTGGCGCCTGGCTGCATATATCCTGCGTGATATGTGTCAGAAGGAATAGTACGAACTGAATACCACTGGTCCTTGTTATAATATGTCTCATCATACTCGATGGGCACACCATTCTTTGAATAGAAACGCTCCACGATGTTGAGCGATGTTCCCAACCACTGGTGGCTATATGTATTCGATACGCGCTCATAGTCGTAACGAATCATACAAGCATTGTGAACATTGAGGTTATCTGCGCCACAAGGCTTTGTGTTACCCCAGATAAGCTCCTTGTTCCAAGGCTGGTTAATAGCATAACGCAAGTTGTAGCAGTACTTGATGATATCTGAGCTGCCATTCCAATACTCCTCGTCAAACGAAGGAACATCGTATATTGCGTCATTCTCAAAATAATACAGATGGTGACCTGTTGCCTCAGCAGCCAAGATAGCCTCATTTACTGCATCGTAAGCCTCCTTCCACTTGTTGGCATCATACTCCTGTGGGAAGAAGTGGTTGCCATTCTCATCGCGGAACTCCGAATAATACTCCGAGTTTCCGTTGAACAACGGGCTGGCGCGTGTAACCATCACCTTAGCCTTAATAGCCTTGGCGATAACGGTTGTAATCTGGCCTGTCCACTGTACCGAAGCGGTTGTCTGCAATACATTACGCTCTGTGCCGTCCTCCTTGTAAAGCACTTCGTCTATCAAACCGATAACATATTGGAAACACTCCTCAACGGGCTGACGGCGACGACGAATTACATCCAAATCATCCTGAGAGTTTACATTCTTATCGTTGATGATGATAGGACCATACATACGGATAAGGAAGTAGTGGTAGTAAGCCTTCAGAATCTTAATCTGTGCAATCCAATTCTCACGCTCCTTGTCCTCCAAACCGATGATGAATGCATCTGACTCCAAATAGCCGAGTACGATATTACACATGCGGGTAGCCTCATAATAGTCTACACCCCAATTGGCTCCAGACCAATAGTCCAACAATGGGTTCTGCGAGTTATTCCAACCGCGCATAACCTTATTTCCGCTACACTCTGTGCGACTACCTTTGACAGCCTCGCTCTGCATCTCGATCCACTCGTCACCCAACATCTGGTAACCGCCGTGTACCTTATAATTATTAGGCAGATACGAGTAGCAATCTCCCAAGGCGTTATAAGCCTTCTCCTTTGTCTCGAACAAGTCCTCCAACTTCAAGATGTTATCGGGAACGATGTCCAAGTAGTTACAGCCTGTAGCAAAAACGGCTGCAACTGAAAATATAAGTGTTCTAAATATCTTTTTCATATCTCGTAATCGTTTAGAATGTCAGATGAGCACCGACGCTGAATACTCGCTGCAAGGGGTATCCCAAACCATTGGCACCCATCTCGATATCCCACTCCTCAAAATCATCAATCTTGAACAAGTTTGAAGAAGAGAAATAGATTCGGGCACTCTCAATGAAACCGGTCTTCTTCAACCACTTCTGCGGGAAGGTGTAACCAAGCTCCAAAGTCTTCAAACGGAAGATACGGCCGTTACGCAACCACCAGCTTGACTGCTGAATGTTGTTGGCGTTGTTCTGAGTAGACAAACGAGGCCAGAAAGTCTCCGAAATAGGATTATCTACGCTCCAGTGGTTGTCGGCAACAACAGAAAGTGTATTACGACGACCTACGAATGGAGCAACGCCAGAGGCGTCAATATAGAACGATACCAAGTCCTGGCCCTGTGCAAATGCTGAAAGGTCAAAGCCCTTATAGCCTATAGAGAAACCTACACCATAGTTAATCTCAGGAGATGTAGGATAACCCATTGGCACCATATCATCCTCGGTAATAGCGCCATCGCCATTGATATCCTGGTACTTGATATCACCGGGACGAACAACACCCCAAGTTTGAGACGGAGAGTTGTCAATATCCGACTGGTCGATAAACAATCGCTCGGCAACATAGCCCCAAGTCTGATTTACGGGGTGGCCTACGCGTGAACGCCAAGGATAGTCGTACATGGGCTCGGGAGCAACTCGAATCTCTGCACTAGCATAGGTGAAGTTGAAACGCCCCTGAATGAACAAACCGTTTGCCCAGCCCTTCTTAATGTCGATAGAACCATCGATACCGCCAGACTCAACCTCTCCGAGGTTACCGAATACGGCAGCAGTAAGACCCATTGAGGGTGGCAAGTTCTGACGCTCCATATAAATCTTCGAACGATACTCGTGGAAGTACTCAACCTGCAAGTCAATCATATTGGCGATATTCATCTCCAAACCGATGTTCTGCTTCTCGGAAATCTCCCACTGGATATCATTGTTTGCATCACGACCGATTACGAAACCTCCAAGGCCATTGTCGAAGTTGTTACCGAAGGTGTAACCACCTCCACCAAGTGAGATGTTCGACAAGAAGAGGAAACGGTCAGCCATAGCATCGTTACCTACGCGACCCCAAGAGTACTTAAACTTCAATTTCGGGATAATGCGCGAGATACCACCGTCCTGCCAGAACTGCTCGTTAGAAATCATATAACCGGCAGCAACTGCGGGGAACAGACCCCAACGCTTGCTCTTATGGAACTTCTCTGAACCGTTGTAGGTCAAAGAGGCCTCAACCATATAACGACCCTTATATGCATAAGTAGCACGACCGCGGACACCTTGGTTACGAGCCGGCAACGACACCGTGATAGGGCCATCATAACTGTTACGGTCCTCGTCCATTGTATAGATAAACTGTGCGGTAACATCATGAGCATCGTTAAATGTACGGTTGTAGTGCAAGCCAAACTCGTAATAAGTACGATAGAAGGTAGAGCGGTCCTGTGAAGGATCACCCAAAGCCTCATTACCCTCGCGCATCAAGTTAAGAGTATATACATCGTTGATTTTGTCATACTCCTTCAAAGTATAGTAGAAGGGTGCGTATGCACGGCTTGTCATATTAGAACCCTCGGCACCAATCGAGAACTTGGCGCGGAAAATCAAACCCTTGGTCAAGGCGTGCAAATCCTGCTCCAAGGTAGCCTGAGTGATGATGTTACTTGCAAAACCATCACGATAACCGCGTACCATGTTTGCATAGGGGTTGGTCATCGAAGCATCCGAGTCAATACCGAACAAGACATGGCGAACATACTGATACTTCTCATCGGGACGCCATACCATCGGGAACTCTACGGGGTTACCCGCCATAACTGAGTTAAATACAGTGGTAGCCTCATCCAGCGGACCCTGATAATCCTGGAAGATTGAGTTAAGACTCAAATCCAAACGGGTAGTGTTTGTAAGATTGACATTAATCTTCGCCAAGATGTTATAACGATTGATATCGATATTGTTGCGGAAGTTGTTGATATCATTATCCTTCAAGATACCTGTATCGCGGTCCCATGCAACAGCCATGTAGTAACGGGCAATCTTACCACCACCGCTGGCATTAAGAGCATAGTGTGAGTTGTAGGTAAGCTTCTCAAACATAGCGTCATACCAATCGATATTAGGGTAAATCATCGGGTTCAAACCGGCCGCTGTTCCGTTGATTTTATCGGTAGAGTAGCGGGGCGGAGCAAGTGGAGTATCGTTATGCAACGCCTGGTTGTACAATTTCATGTACGACACACCGTCGATAGTCTCAGGCAACATGGTAGGCATTGAGAAGCGAGACTCGTGGCGGAACGAGATTGACAATTTACCCTCGCGACCCATCTTTGTTGTCACTGAGATTACACCATTTGCACCCTTCGAACCATAAAGAGCCGCAGCAGTTGCGTCCTTCATAATCGAGAAATTCTCGATATTGTCGGGGTCTACTTGTGCCAACTCATTAGCCGACACCTCGAAACCATCCAACAAAATCATCGGTGACTGAGCATAACCGAAGGTGGTCACACCACGAATAAAGAACTCTGCGTTATCCTTACCCGGCTCACCGCTTCGCTGATAAGAGATAAGACCTGCAACACGACCTGCAAGCGCTGTTGTCAAGTTACTTGATGGTACGCGCAAATCTTTCGGGCTGATGGTCTCGATAGAGGCCACGATAGACTCCTTCTTCTGCTGACCAAATGCGGTCACAACCACCTCTTCAATCTCGCCCAGAGGCTCCATCTTGATAGTGAGGCTTGTTTTACCTCTAACATCAACCTCCTGCTCGACATAACCGAGGTAACTTACCACAAGAACATCGCGCTCCGACACATTCAGCTCAAAACGACCTTCATTGTCGGTAATAGCACCGTTCGGACGACCTTTGATAAGGGTCGTTGCACCTGGCAAGGGATAACCATTCTCATCAATGACTTGTCCGACAATGCGCTTCTTGTCTTGCTGAGAATCTTCCTCCATAGGTACACTCACCTCCAAATCTGTAGCCATAGCCGGCATTGCACTTGCCAGCATAACACTACAAAGTAGGAGTACAAATCCATAGTAGAGTGTTTTCCTCATAAATAGAAAGTTATAATTAATAATAAAGTTAATTTTTGTATTTTTGTGTCTTGTTGTTTTTGCCTTGCATCCTCTGATTTTAGAGCCTTTAATCGTGGGCAAAATACTCTGTCAAACTATATATTTCCGGTAAAATCTTGCACATAGGCACACTATCCCCACATTATAAGCAAAGTTAAGCCTTTTCATTCTAATTACAATGATATCTTTTGATTTATTAACTTTTGATTTTGATATAGATTTTTTTTAATAATTCGCTGGTCGCGTTAGGGTGCATAGCTAATGGGCGTTGTATGGAAAGAATTGATAATCAATAAATTGACTTTGGTGGCTCCTCCTGGCTTTAGGCTTTCTGATTTGATAATATTGCATAAATAAACTCTTTTTCATATCAAAATGACCAAATAGGATGATATTACGACCAATGTGTTTAATTATCATAATATATAGCTTTAGCTATATAAAATCCGTATAACAAGGCTCTTTCGGCATCTGTTTTGTTCTCGAAAATTCAAAATTCAAAATTGATTTTGCGTAATCTCTAAATTCCCAAAACTCCCTAAATTCACAAAAACCACTTATATTCCCTATATCATTCTGAGCAAAGCATAGCTTTGCGTGAGAATCTCTTTTACCCCCACGATGCGCTAATCCCGCAAAAAAAAACGAAAAATAGGCGGGAGTCTCACGACTGCCGCCTACCTCTGAGGATTATCCCAATAAATAACAACTGCGTCAGCACCTAAAAAACTACTACCGGCGGCAACAGATTTGAGCAGAGCAAGAGTGTTGGGGAATGTTGGAGCCTGAGGGCTTAGGCTTGAGATTGTAGGCTATGGGAGCGTGCTCACAAATAGACCTACAATCACAAGACTGATAATTGCGTAGCAATACAACATTACCCAATACACGCAGACCACTCTGCCACATTGCCACAGCTGAAAGTAGTTTAGAGGAGCAAAAAAACGAAAATAGGCGGGAGTCTCACGACTGCCGCCTACCTCTGAGGATTGCTCCTCTAAACTACTAACCCAAACTTAAATAAATGAAGAAACCTCACCGTAGCACTTCCAGTGCCACAGCTGTAATAGATTATTGCAAAGCCTGTGCCATTTATTGTGTGGTGGCAGATTATGACCCGAATAATTGACCGTTATGACCAAAAGCGGCATCTTACAGGGCAAAAACCAAAAAGTGCGTATCGCACATTTGCATTTTTTCTCGGCTTTACATATATTTGTATGACAGAAAATTTATCTTGTTATACAAACCGCACTATATGTTACGCAAATTACGCATCATTTTTGCCGCTATTTTCTTCTCGCTTATCACGCTTCTGTTCCTCGACTTTACGGGAACTATTCACGCGTGGGCTGGGTGGATGGCGAAGATTCAGTTCCTGCCGGCAGTACTGGCACTCAACGCAGGAGTTGTCGTGGGGCTGGTTATCCTCACACTCATTTTCGGCCGCATCTACTGCTCGGTCATCTGCCCATTGGGCGTTATGCAGGATATCTTCTCGTGGGGCGGAGGCCGTCACAAGAAGAACCGCTTCAAGTATCGCCCCGGCAAGCCAATCATACGCTGGATAATATTCATAATTTTCTGCCTTACGCTGGCTTTGGGATTCGGCTCACTGGCTCTGATTATCGCACCTTACAGTGCGTATGGCCGTATAGCACAGAACATGCTCGCACCCCTCTGGCAGTGGGGCAACAATCTGCTGGCCTACTTCGCCGAGAGGGCCGACAGCTATGCCTTCTACTCAACAGAGGTATGGATTCGCGGATTAGGCACCTTCGTAATTGCCGTCATAACACTTCTTACACTGGCCATATGGTCGTGGTATAGAGGCCGTCAGTACTGCAACACGGTATGTCCCGTAGGCACTATTCTGGGCGTATTGTCGCGTTTTTCGCTACTCAAGCCCGTCATCAACCGAGAGATGTGTATCAACTGCAACCTCTGCGCCCGCAACTGTAAATCGTCGTGTATCGATGTTAAGCGTCACGCCATAGATTACAGCCGTTGCGTGGTATGTATGGATTGTATTGATGTCTGCAACAAGGGTGCGATAAGCTACACCTGGCGACGCGAGGCGACCCAGGCTGCCGATACACAAAAAACTGCATCACAGCCACAAACAGAGCAGAGCAAAGGCGGCGAGGGTATCTCTCGCGGCACCTTTATAGCCACCGCCGGCATATTGACAGCTTCGGCAGTCAAGGCACAGGAGATGAAACTCGACGGTGGCTATGCCACATTGGTTGATAAGATAGCTCCGCCACGACGCAACGCCATAGTTCCCGCAGGTTCACTGTCGGCACGCAATATGGCGGCACACTGCACCGGCTGTCAGCTGTGCGTAGCTGTATGTCCGTCACAGGTATTACGCCCCTCGGCAGGACTTATCAACTTTATGCAGCCACATCTATCGTTTGAGAAGGGTTATTGCCGTCCGGAGTGCAACAAATGCTCGGAGGTGTGTCCCGCAGGAGCTATAAAGCCGATAAGCGTGGCAGAGAAGTCCTCTACGCAGATTGGACACGCAGTGTGGGTAAAGAAGAACTGCGTCGTTGTCACCGACGATGTTGATTGCGACAACTGCCAGCGACACTGTCCGTCGGCAGCTATCACCATGGTAGCACTCGACCCCAAAGATGAAAAATCACGCAAGATACCGGCCATAAACACATCGCTTTGCATAGGCTGCGGAGCTTGTGAGGCTCTATGTCCAGCACGACCATTCAGTGCAATATATGTCGAGGGACACCTCTCTCATAAAACCATCTAAAACTGTCGTCATGAAGAAGAATCACAATAATATTGACAGAGGAGAGTTCCTCAAACGTTTGGGAGCAGGCACACTTTTTGCCTCGGCGGCACTCGCAGGATGCGGAGGTAATCGCGAAGTGGGGCAGTCGGCGGGAGTGAAGGAGATACCCACCGACAAGATGACCTATCGCACACATCCCCGCACAGGCGAGAAGATTTCACTTCTGGGTTATGGGTGTATGCGTTGGCCGACAATCAAGACCGAGGAGGGCCAGAAACCACAGATAGACCAGGAGGCCGTGAACGAGTTGGTGGATTATGCCATTGCTCACGGAGTCAATTTCTTTGACACCTCACCCGTATATTGTCAGGGTATGTCGGAGGCGGCTACAAGTGGGGCCTTGAAACGCTATCCGCGTGAGAGTTATTTCCTCTCAACCAAGCTCTCGAATTTTGCAAACTCAACACGCGAGAACTCTATCGCTATGTATCGCCGTTCGTTCGAAAACTTGCAGACCGACTATCTCGACTTCTACCTGCTACACTCGGTAGGCGGCAGCATGGAGGATTTCAAGCGACGCTACATCGACAACGGAATGGTCGATTTCCTCTTAAAGGAGAGGGAGGCAGGTCGCATACGCAACCTCGGCTGGTCGTTCCACGGCGAGAAGGAGGTCTTTGACCAGATTCTGGCTATGCACGACACCGTTCGCTGGGATATCGTCCTGATACAGATGAACTACTCTGACTGGCGAAATGCTCGCGGCAGAAACGTCGATGCTGAGTATCTCTACACCGAGCTGGAGAAGCGGGGCATACCCGTAATGATTATGGAGCCCCTGCTCGGAGGTCGTCTGTCGAATGTTCCCGACCA
>JAEIGA010007835.1_pt1 | contig 16208 bp, 18 predicted proteins | sample 9270691 | NCBI WGS metagenome assembly JAEIGA01 (sample SAMN17057246, study PRJNA624740) | gut metagenome | biome: biome; isolation source: fecal sample | host: Bos grunniens | place: China: Xizang | collected 2019
TCGCCCACAAAGTCCATGCGGTTTAGTATCTGCTCGGCTTGTTGGAAAGTGGTAACCTCTTTGGTTCCTACAGCTATCAGGAACACTTCATCGTCATCGCCTTCGTTTCCTACCCAAACCATTTGCGGACTCCAATCAACGGCACCATCAAAGTCGCACATAACTCCGCTTGGAAGTCCGATTTCGGGGTCGCCGGGGTTTTCGTCATCTACTATTTCGCTACCGTCGCCGGGGTTTGTACCTTCGGTAGGGTCGTCGGGCTCGCAAGCGGTAAACGCTACAAGGCTTGCCATTAGGGCAAAAGCCAAAAGGTGGAATGTCTTTTTCATTTTTGTTTACTGTTTTTTTATTTAATAACTTGGTTTTACTGTTTCATTCAGGTTGCAAAGTTACGTATAATATATTTATTGTACAACTTCTCCCGGCTTTTTCTTTCAAAGAATCTTTTGGAAAATATATAACAGGTGTGTATCAACAATATATGCAAGCAAACAACTAAAAAAGTACCGGAACAAAAAAGCGTTTCCGATACTTTTATCAGCATTAAGCAGAGTTTATTTTAGTTTTTTCATCTTTGTTGTAAATTTTTCAAGGTCTTCCAACCCCCAATCGCTCATAGGATAATTTTTTACGGAGAGGGTGAAAGTTTTTGCACCTTGGTCGTTGCCCGAAGCGCCCATCATCAAACTTACCATATCGCGCATGGTAGCGGTGAGCGTGAGCGAGAGTTTTTGGTTTGCCATATCAAATTTTGTTACAGTTACGGTCATATTTTCCGAAATCCATATCAGCGGAATTGTTTGCCCCATCAGCTGGGTAAGTCCGTCGAGATACATAACTCCGTAATCCAGCACCGGGGCACCTTCAAAGAACTCCAATTCCCAATCAAAGTTGCCCGGCGTTCCTGAAAACATCAATATGAAACTATTTTTCAGTTGCTCGTAACCTGCTATTGGGTCATTGCCTATTATTTCGTTAGCCTCATAAAAGCTCATGTTGTTTTGCGAAATATATCCTCCGGCATATATGTAGTCAATATAAGTGGTGTCGTATCCAAATTCTACGGTTTGCGGAGTCCACGATGCTATGTCCTCGAAGGTGTAGCTCAGCTCGGGTTGTTCTACCGGTGGGGTAGAGGGGTTGTTTTCGTCGTCGTCGGTATTACACGAAGTAAGTGCCACAAGGCTTGCCACTAAGGCAAAAGTCAAAAATCTGAATTTGTTTTTCATTATTATATCTGATTTAAAATATTATTGTATTGGTTTTATTATTTTTTCGAGTGGTGTAATTTTTTATGCTATCCCTTTATGCACGTTTTGCTTGCTTTAGTTTAGCTATTTTCTTCATATCCATTTCTGTCCAGTTGTCCAAAGGATAATTTTTGATGGTTATAGTCAAAGTTTTCGAGTCTGGGTTTCCGTAATCTCCGTACGAAAAAATATAAAGGTAATCTTTCATTGAGGCGGTGATAGTTGCGGAAATCTTTTTTGCAGCCATATCAATGTTGGTTACGCTTATATTTATATTTTCCGAAATCCACGCATTTGGCAAAGATATACCTCTGTAATTGACTGTTCCCGGCAAGGTAAAAATAGCTACTACGTTATCGGCATATTCGTCGGTTACAAAATTACTGTTTCGGGTGTGGTTGCCTACTTGGTATGGGATAGAAAACAAAAGTGCGTGTTCGGGTATCTCTTCGCCATCGTTGGTAGAAGCATAGTACTCGTCCAATCCGGGGTAGTAGTCGCGTAATGCAATAAACGAAGCCAAGGTATCTCCTTCCCATCCCAGCTCTTGTCCTGCAAATATGCTTTGCGGAGTCCACGATGCCACGTCCTCGAAGGTGTAGCTCAGCTCGGGTTGTTCTACCGGTGGGGTAGAGGGGTTGTTTTCGTCGTCGTCATTGGGGTTACAAGCGGTGAAGGCCAAAAAGGTTGCTGCCAAGGCAAATGTCATTAATCTAAAAGTTTTTCTCATTGTGTTTGGTTTTTTATTTTGTAACGTATTTTTTATTTTTTCTTCTTTTTCTTTTCTAAAAAACCCTTGCCCTTTGCAAGCAAGGGTTATACATTCGATGAGTTTGTTTATTGGTTTTTTCTGTTCTTCTAACGTATATAAGTCGCTTGGTCGGGTAGGTTTATTACAGGAGGGTACAAAAAAAATAATAGCCTTGTAGATATTTTGCAAAATCTCAAGGCTTTATATAACTAAAAAAGTTGTATTTTTTTATTTCTTTCGGTTAAAGTCGGCAGGTATTTCGCCCCAGTTTTCGGTATCCCACTTAAGTATTTTTGTGGTATATATGTTGTTTTGCAACCATGCCTCGGCACGTTCCACAAACTGGAACAGCTCTTCGGTTTCGGCAGTTCGGGCAAGTTTGGTCTTGCACTTCTTTTGTTTTACCCACGCTATGGCATTTACAGAGTCGGAGTAGATAGGTTGGCTCAAGCCGTGTTTTTTCATATACGAAAGGCCATGCACCAAAGCTAGAAACTCGCCAATATTGTTGGTGCCCAACGGAAACTTCTGGTGAAATATACGTTCCTTGTCGAAGGTACGAACACCTTGGTATTCCATTACTCCCGGATTTCCGCTACAGGCTGCATCAACTGATAGGCTGTCCATAATCACCTTGCCCGACGGCTTGTTGCTTACGGCCTTGTCCTTGGGCGAAACATACGACCAATAGCTTCCTTTCAAGGCAGCCTCGGCTTCGGCACGGCTGTCGAAAGCCTTGTACAATGCTCCCGCCACACCTTTTATTTGCTCTTGGCAGTCTGTCCACGACTCGAATACTCCCGTGGTTTTTCCCTGCCACACAGTGTAATATTTCTGCTTCTTTGCCATTTTAGGGTCTGTTTATACTAATGTTTTAGAAGTTGCAAAATTACTACTTTTTGTCGGAATATTGATAAAAATACTTCCTAATTTACCAACCGGAGACTAAACCGGCGTATATTGCGTTATCCTAAAAAATATATACTAGTGTAAACAAAAAATCGACTACGTAATGATAAAGATAAAGCAATTTGTATTTAATCACTTCGACGAGAATACCTATATAGTATGGGACGATAGCAGAGAATGTGCTATTATAGACCCCGGAATGAACAGCGATGCCGAAAACAAGAAGCTCTCCGGTTTTATTGCCGACAACCAGCTAGTGCCCAAAAAGGTGTTGCTTACCCACGCACATATAGACCATGTGGCCGGACTACGCTACGTTTGTGAAACATACTGTCTGCCCGTAACCATGCACACCGACGGACAGGCATTCCTACGCCAAGCCGAAGCCTACGGCAGCGCCATGGGATTTGGAACCAAGAATATGGACGACCTCCAAACCGAATATATCACCGACAACGCCACTATCAATTTTGGCAGCTCCGCCCTCAAAGCACTATATGTGCCCGGACATGCAGCAGGCAGCATGGCTTTTGTGGCTGACAGCCCCAAAGTGGTATTTACAGGCGATGTACTGTTCCGCCAAAGCATAGGACGCACTGACCTACCTACCGGCGATTATGATGTGCTAATGCAGATGTTGAGAACAAAAATTCTTACTTTGCCTCACACCTACGAGGTATTGCCCGGACACGGACCCAATACTACAATAGGCGACGAGATAAACCTAAACCCCTTTTTGATGTAAGCTAAACTTGCCCGAAGTTTGATGTCAATTGCAGAATAACGATATTTTTTGTAACTTTGCATTTTATTTTCGATAAACTAAACAATATAATAAACTACAAAACAAATAAAAAACTCTGCAAACAAAAAAAACTATCATGACTTATCAGGAAGTAATAGAGTATTTATACAACAGTTTGCCCATGTATCACCGTGTAGGTATGGCGGCATATAAAGAAGATATTACCAACACCGAAAAGTTGATGGAGGCTTTGGACCATCCCGAACGTAAGATAAAAACTATACACGTCGCCGGTACCAATGGCAAAGGCTCTGTATCGCACTTTTTGGCATCAATATTACAAAATTCGGGCTACAAAGTAGGTCTATACACCTCGCCACATCTTATTGACTTCCGCGAACGGATACGTATCAACGGCCAAATGGTATCGGAACAGTATGTAGAAGATTTCGTAAATGCCAACAAACCTTTGTTCGACGAGGTTCAACCATCGTTCTTCGAGATGACAGTGGCAATGGCCTTTACTTATTTTGCCGAACAAGAAGTTGATATTGCAGTAATAGAGGTTGGTATGGGTGGACGCTTGGATTCTACCAATGTAATAACCCCACTATTATCCATTATAACCAATATCGGATTTGACCACACCCAATATCTTGGCACCACACTGCCGGCTATTGCAAAAGAAAAGGCAGGAATAATAAAGAAAGGAGTTCCAATAGTTGTAGGAGAAACACAAAACGAAGTGGAATACGTATTTTTGGAAAAAGCCAAGGAAATGCAAAGTAATATATACTTTGCCGACCGAAATTTCGAACTGACATTGTTGCCTGATAGTACGGACTATTATATGCACGCCACTATCAACAAAAGCGAAGAATACTTTTCTGAAATAAAGACACCTCTTGCCGGACGTTATCAGGTGAAGAATGTTGCCACAGTGTCGCAAGCTGTAGAATTGCTCAGGGATATGAAATATAATATCACTGATATGTCTTTCAGAATAGGAGTGGAGAGTGTGGTTATCGATACTGGTTTGCATGGCCGTTGGGAAGTGGTATCAACATCGCCTACCATTGTGTGCGAAACCGCCCACAATGAAGATGGAATAAAGAACTTTTTGATCAAGATAAACAGTATGAACTACGATACCTTGCACATAGTGTATGGTTGTGTCAACGACAAAGATTACGAAAAGATACTGATAATGCTTCCTTCTAAGGCAAAATATTATTTCTGCACACCATCGGTGCCACGTGGCTTGGATGTAAATATATTACATAAGTCGGCACTGAATGTAGGTCTTGATGGCGAACGCTATTCAAGTCCGGCTCAGGCTTTGGAGGCAGCTTCATATGCCGCCAAGCCAGGCGATGTAGTTGTTGTGACAGGTAGCATATTTTTGGTAGCTGACGTGTTGCGAGAACTAGGCAAGCCTAAAGAAGAGGAACAAGATGTCTAAATAAAAAGGAAAAGGTATTTGAAATAAATCTCAAATACCTTTTCTCTTTTATTTACGAAACGTTTCATAAATTACTTCAAGTAATATTCTACAGTTGTTACCACTCTTATTTTCTTTATCTGAGGGGTGTTCTCATCTAAATCTTCCACTTCAAAATATCCCTGCGAAGCAGTACGCATTTTGCCAATCTTACTGCGACTGTTTTTGGCAAATTCGTCGGCAGCATTGCGGGCATTTTCCAAACTTTCAGCTATCATTGATGGTTTTATTTCGTTTAATCCATTATATTCATAGGAATTGTATATATTTACAATAATACCATCTTTTATAAGCTCGTTTTCAATTTTGTTTTTAATCTCTGCTACCTTGTCCACTTTGGAGGTAAATACATTTATACGCTGGTCGGCCGAGTATCTGTAGCGGATTTTATCGTCGTTGTTGTAGTAATAATTGCCGTAGCGGTCGTTGTAGTCGGCCATGCTATACTTGATTTCTTCATCAGTGAAGCCTGCTTTTTCAAGTAAGCCTATAATTTTTTTGTTTACTTCGTTTACCGAAACTCGCAAAGCTATGAAATCGTTGTCTTGAAGTCCATAGTTTATACGCATCACTACTCGATTGGCAGGAACTTCTCGTTCGCAAAGGCCTCGAACCTTTACTGTGTCGTCGTACGACTTAAATGTTTTTACGGTACGCACCATCATCATACCCAAAACTAGGGCAGCCACTACCATGCTGAAGCCCAAAATAAAAACTTTCTTTACTGTTAGTTGATTTGTACTCATGATATTTTTGTTTATTAGTTTTCAAAGTGCAAAAGTACGTATATTTTTGAAATAAAAAGCCTTTTGTGAAAATAATTTTATTCTTGCATTTCGTAATCTAGTGGTTTAGAGATAAAAACTCCCATACTTTTGACTCGAAAGTATGGGAGTTTCGGATTGAAAATATGATACATTGTCGCTACAAATGGCTTAGCAAAAAAAATACAAGGCAACAAGTAGAAAGGTGTTTTCTAGCTTATTACCTTGTATTTATTTGACAATTTATTATCGGCAGCGAATGTTGTTTTTATTTGGAGAACATTATTTTTTCGCTGTTGAACATCTTGGCCAATACCAATGAGAATGCTCCTGCATAAAGTATGTTCACCACTATAGTTATTGCTACATTGGTTATGCTGTAGTCAAACGAGAATATACCCACCATGGCTTGTACACTATTGTATATAGGTATCAAGTACCACGACATTGCTGTTTGTGCTTCGTTGCCTCCCATCATAGATGTTACTCCTACTACCATTATTACTATCATAAGGGGCAGTACCATAGTGGCAGCTTCTTTCACCGTTTTGGCGTAGGCCGAGATTATAGAAATCAACGAAATCATTATTAGCACGGTGGAAAGTATTATACCCAGTAGTAGTGCATAGTCCGATGTGGTATATATATTGGTTGGTAGCCCATCCATAGCACCACCCATCAGTTTTGGTAACGATAGCATTGTTCCCAAAAAGCTAAACAAACCGCTAAGTAAGGCTATAACGCTTAAGCTTATTATTTTGCCAAAAGCCAAATGACTACGATTCATGGGTGTTACTAGTAAGGTGGCTATGGTGCCACGTTCTTTCTCGCCGGCTATGGATTCGGGAGCCACTGCTGCACATCCCGAGTATAAAAATATAAGCAATAGGAATGGCATCATCATGGAGAATATCTCGCCCAAGGTGTCTTCTTCGGTGGCAAGGTTGAATGATTCGTTGGCATTCTCTTCGCGGTATCCGTTTATGTCAAACTTGTTTGAAATGCTTTCTTCGTACATATTCAGCATAACACGCACCACATTTTCGGCATTGTCCGATTCTACGTTGGTAAAGTTGGAATACATAAGTATGTTTGGAGCTACTTGTGCGGTATCAAACACATTATATGCTGCCATGGCACTGTCAAACTGTGGAGGAAATATTACTAAAAGTTCTATCTTTTTATTTTCTACCAAAGGTTTGAGGCTTTCTGCATCCATATCGGTAGTATCGGTTATATCCATCTGCAGCGAGTCGAACATTGGTTGCATGGATAGAGGCATGTTTTGTACATACACCTTAGCACGATAGTTTTCGTCGGTGGCGAAAGTGTCTGCCAGTCCATCGCCCATAAACGAATAGATAAGGTATATAAGAAGTCCTGGCATTATAATGGTAGTGAATACCATACGTTTGTCGCCAAAAAAACGGGCAAACTCTTTCTTTATTATAGTCAACATGTTGTTATTCATCGCTATCTCCTTTCATTTCGGAATATATATCAAAGAAACGGTCTTCCAACGATTTTCCTGCTCTTACGTTTTCCAGGGTGTCGCATACAGCCATCTTGCCATCTATTATTATTCCCACCCTATCGCATAGTTTTTCTACAAGGCTGAATATATGAGTAGAAAGTATTATGCTCTTACCTTCGTCACGTAGTTCCAATAGGTAGTCTGTTACGGTTTTGGCAGTAAGTACATCAAGGCCGTTGGTAGGTTCGTCGAATATTATTATATCGGGGTCGTGAACAAGGGATATTACAAGTGATACCTTCTGTTTCATACCTGTGGATAGGTTGGCTACTTTCACTTCGGCAAACTTGTCTATTCCAAACTTGGAGAATAGTTTGTTCTTGCGTTCATCACGAATTGCGGGGTCTATGGCATATAGCTCCGAAAAGAAGTTGAACAGGTAGTTTGGAGTAAAGAAGTCTTCGAGTTTAAGTTCGCTGGTAAGGAATCCAATGCGTTCTCTTACTTGTTGTGGATTTGTTGCCACACTATAGCCATCTACAATGGCATCGCCTGCATCGGGACGTATAAGGGTAGTTATTATTCGTAGTGTAGTGGTCTTGCCTGCGCCATTGGGTCCAAGCAGTCCAAATATTTCGCCTTTGTAGGCCGAAAACGAAAGGTTATCTACAGCCACTTTTGTTTTGCTGTTTGTCTTTTCTATCTTCTGTTGTTTTTTGGATAGGGTGAAGGTTTTCCTCAATCCCTCTGCAACAAGTATTTCTTCCATATTGTTTAGTTATTATATTAAATAGGGGATTAAGGTTGTCCTAATCCCCTTGTTTATCGTCTTAGTATTACTGGTAATATACTGCTGTGCCAGAGGCTATCACCATCATCATGCCGTTATCGGCACCCAGCACTTGGTAGTCTATATCTACTCCTACGATGGCGTTGGCACCAAGTTGTTCGGCTCGTTCTTCTAGTTCTTTCATGGCATTATTGCGGGCTTTTATAAGTTCTTCTTCATAGCCTTTGGAGCGTCCGCCTATAAAGTTGCGTACACTTGCAAACATATCTTTGATTACATTTATACCTACAATAACTTCGCCTGATACGATTCCTTTGTAGTCTATTATTCTTTTACCTTCTATGCTGTTGGTTGTTGTTACTATCATGATGTATATTTTATTGGTTAGTCCAACACAATTTTACGTTCTATTTCCTGATAAGGCTTGTTGTTGCGGTATATAGTTTGTTTTGTCCAATTACCGTTTTCGTCATAAACATATTCGTAGGCATGTTTCCAATTAAGATGTTCGTCATAGTTAAACGAAATCATTTCGGTAACATTGTCATGATCGTCATAATATGTTGTAGTTATAGCCATCAAATTGCCATCGGCTGCATAGAAACGCCATTCGGTTTCGTTGTCACGTTCGTCGTACTTATACATATAAGTTTGCATAAGGCTATCGTTTACGTCGTAAAATTCTATCTCTGTGCAGTTGCCACGATTGTCGTATTTGTAAATACGTTTTTCTTCTATTGTTCCATCGTCGGTATAGCGTAATTCTTCTAGTAGTTTGTTGTCTTTGCTATATGTTGATGTTTCTTTACGCACCATCTTTTCTTTGCTACCATATACTGTACGTTCCACACAGTTGCCACGTTCGTCGTTGAGGTAGGCCGTACGTGCTGTAATGTTGTAATTTTTATCATATTCGTTCCAGCCTAACCAATATCCGTTTTTGTCGAAATAGTATGAATAGTAGGTAAATTTATTGCCAGCTGTTGTAAACTTATCTTCGAGATTTCCTCTTAGGTCGAAGGTTATAGAGTCGGTTGATACCAACTGACGATTACCATTCTTGTCAACAATATTGCTGTTGTAGGTATATACAATCATATAGTTTACATTACCTCGAAGTCCCATTTTTTCGGTTGAGTTTCTGTATTTTTTTGCTGCAAATGCACTTCCCATTACCATAGAAAGTACTAGTGTTGTGATGATAAACTTCTTATTCATTTCGTATTATGTTTTTTATTCATTATCGTTGTTAAAATTGTTTTTGTGTTGGTTTTTCCATACAAAGAAACCTATTGTTGTTGCTAGGGTTATTATACCACCAATACTGTAGGCTGTAATGTGTGGTAGTCCAAAACCTTCTTTTTGTGCAATAAGTATGAATGTCGAACAAACCATTGTCATAAATAACGCAGGAATGAGTGTTATAATATATGGTTTTCGTTTTTCTGCCAAATAAATTGTTATAGCCCATAGAGTGAATACTGAAAGTACTTGGTTTGCCCAAGCAAAATATCGCCATATAATGTCGAAACCTTGTGCGTCGCCAATTTCCCATATGAGTATTCCTGCAGTGGCTAGGAATATAGGAATGGATATTACAAGCCGTTTTTTTATAGGCTTTTGGTCGTAGTTTAAAAAGTCGGCTACTATAAGGCGCGCCGAGCGTAAGGCAGTGTCACCCGAGGTGATGGGGGCAAATATTACACCCATTATTGCCAATAATGCTCCCGCTGTTCCCAACCAATTCTTTGTTATAAAATCCACTATCACCGAGGCACCTTTGCTTACATCTACTGCCTCACGACCGCTATCGGGGTCGAAGAAGAAGTAAGTGGCTGCCGCTGCCCATATAAGAGCTACTATACCTTCGGCTATCATGGCACCATAAAATATAGGGCGGCCTTGCTTTTCGTTGGTCATACAACGTGCCATCAATGGTGACTGAGTGGCGTGGAATCCCGATATGGCTCCGCAGGCTATGGATATAAACATCATAGGGAATATAGGTGTGGCATCGGGATTGGGCATTTTGTTGTTGAGTCCGTCCCATATTTCGGGCAATGCAGGTTGATTGATGAATATTGAAACCAATATGCCAAATGCCATAAACAATAAACATATACCAAACACCGGGTATATCTTGCCTATAATTTTATCGATGGGTAAAAGGGTGGCTATTATATAATATGTAATTATTATTAGTATCCAAATGTATACGTCTATGCTTGGCACGAGGTTGGCCAATAGTTTTGCCGGGCCATCAACAAATACCACTCCCACCAATATCATAAGGAATACCATAAAGGCACGCATAAACTGTTTTACACCATTGCCCAAATATTTGCCGTGAATTTCGGGTAGGCTTATACCACCATTTCTCAAAGAAATCATACCGGCAAGATAGTCGTGAACGGCACCGGCAAAAATACTGCCGAATACTATCCACAAAAACGATGCCGATCCGTATTGTGCTCCCATTATGGCACCAAAAATAGGTCCCAAACCGGCAATATTGAGGAACTGTATAAGGAAAATACGCCACGGTTTCATTGGTATATAATCAATACCATCTTGCTTTGTGTAAGCAGGTGTTATGCGCGAAGCATCCACTCCAAAAATTTTTGCTATCAGCTTGGAATACAGAAAGTAGCCAAGCAATAAAAGAGTAATTGATAATACAAAACTAACCATAACCAAACAATTTATTTTATCAGCACAAGCGTACTAAAAATAACACTTTGTATAACGCAAAATCAAGTGCAAAAGTACACAAAATATTTCATATATGAAAAGATTTTACTTGCCTTATAACAAAAAAATAAATAGTTGGTATAAGATGCAAAACTAGATCGGGAGCAAGATAAAATTTCCTAGTGATGTAAATTTTGCTACATCACGATGTAGATAAAATTTCCTAGTGATGTAATTTTGTCTATTTCGTGATGTGTTTTGAGATGTGTTACAATGTTTAATAGATACTTGCTTCATAAAAATATATGTATTAGATAATATTTGTTTGTCAAACTTTCTTTTCGTTACATTGTTTTATATCCTGAAAATAATAATATTCAAAAATAATAACTAAAAACATAACAGCTTATGATATTTACATTACCTTCATTGCCATATTCAACCGATGCATTGGAACCTTTTTTGTCCAAACGAACAGTGGAATATCACTACGGCAAACATCATGCCACTTATATCGAAAATACTAATAAACTTATTCGTGATACTCATTTCAAAGATTGTAAAAATTTGGAAGATATAGTGCTACACTCCGATGGTAGTTTATACAACAATGCGGCACAAGCTTGGAATCATGACTTTTATTGGCATTGTTTCTCGCCTACAGGTGGAGGTATGCCTGATGGAGTATTGGCTGAAAAAATAGAAAAAGATTTTGGCTCATTCGATGAGTTTAAGACAAAGTTTGCCATAGTAGCTACCTCATTATTTGGGTCTGGATGGATATGGCTTGTGGAGAATAACGATGAAAAGTTAGAAATTTTCCCCACTGCCAATGCCGATAATCCATTGCGGTTTGGAAGAAATCCTATATTGGTGTGTGATGTGTGGGAACATGCCTATTATCTTGATAAGCAAAATCGTCGTGCCGAATACGTAAACGAGTTTTGGGACAAAATAGATTGGAAGGCTGCAACTGCAAGACTGAAGAATGGAAAATATTGTAACAAGCAATCATGTGTACTATAATTGTTTGAAACTAAAAACCACTTTTTCATGATAGTTACCTTGCAACATCGGGTGAAAAGATAGTCCCCGATGTTGTTTTTTTGGGGTATATATGTGAAAATTAATTTGTCATAATAAAAAAAAAGTGTACTTTTGCAAATCTAAAGATTGGATTTGAAAAATCCATTTTGCTTATTTAATTTATTGATAGATAGTATTTATAATGAAAAAACTCTTGTTCATATTAGTCGCTGTTTTTTCTGCTGTTGTGTTTAAGCCAACAGTGGAAGGGGCTGTTTTGCCTACTGTTGACGATAATATTATTGAGGGTTATATAGTAGATACTACTAGTGAGGAAATGAATGTTATAAGTAGTAGTCGCTCTTTGTTGCCGTCTGCTGTACGAACCACATCTGCACTATCACTTATAAATAATGCGTGCAAAAATAACACGAATCATTACTGTAAACAATCTCAATCCAAATGTAATAACACAACACTCAACATTATTCACTGTGGAAAGGTAAATGTTGAATATTCTTATAAACCCACTTCTCAAGTGGTTAATTATTACGTGTTTTTCTTGGAGCGTATCAGAGTTTAAATTTTTCCATAGATTTTAATTTTATTTTTTGTTGACGCCATGGTTTGGTATAAGTCAACTTATGTTGGTTATCGTGTATAACCCGTGCCTATGTTATGTATTGGCACAATTTGATTTACATTATAATAAACAAATATAAACATTAAAAACAAAATGGAAAATAATTTGAAAAACATAGACAAACACATCTATACAGCATCTGATGAAATAGTAAAACGTTATGACCATATCCCTTTGGCATTCATATTTACAGTAGTGGGAGCAGTAGCAACATGGCTTTATATGAGCTACGAAACCATAGCCCAAGACCCGGCATGGTCGGCAATAGCTTTGGGATTTATATTTATAGGCATATTCTCGGTAGGAACAATACTTTGCTACTACACCATTGGCGATTGCCATGCCCCTTATCACAAACCTACACGTAAACGGTTGAGTCGTGAAGAAATGTACTTCTCATCGTCAAATGCCGAAAACATAAAGAAACATATAAATGAAAAAGATATCAAGGCATTAGAAAAATATCCTAAAGGTATAGTACCCCAAGTTGTGGTAATCAAATATTCTAATGACGACGACAGCGTAATGGCTGTACAAGCATTTGATAACGGTAAACCTATTACTGACATAGTTGTATGTGGTTAAAATCGGTTTTATTATAGAATTGATCGTCTGTTACACTACAAGTAATAGTCGAGGGTTGTGTGTTTGCTCTCGATAGTGATTAATATTATTGTATTTAGTATGGAAGATTTTGAAAAAATAGAAAATAAGATAAATAACTTGTCAGAATATGACATAGTTTTAAAAAAGAAAAGTCCTATTGCTGCCGTGGGTTTGACAGTTATAGGTGTAGCTTTGGCAGTATTTGGTTCGACCAAGCTGATAGGCAACGATATATTGGAAATGACCGTTTTGAGTATAGGTGTAATAATAGCTGTTTATGGCCTTATCAAGTTGGTGCTTGTATGCCAAAAAGATGCCGTGGACTACATGTATGCCCCTACCCAAAAGAAACTGAAACCACATAAAATATACATCAACGCCTCCGACCGCCTGAAGATAGATAAATGTATAGAAAGCAACGATTTTTCGGAGGTGAAAACCATGAGCAAAGAAAACAGTAGCAACAATATGCTTCATATCTTTGCTACCGAAGATGGCGGAATAGCTGTTCTTCAACTGTTGGAATACGTTCCACACTTCTTCGAACCTGCATCTCCGGTGGTGGTAGTGCGTGGAGGTGAAGCCCGTAACATAGTTGAATTTATTAATCAAAAATAATTAAGTTATGTTTTACATCATTCTTACAGTTTTTATATTAGGATACATCTGCATAGCACTTGAACATCCTTTGAAAGTAAACAAAACAGCTACTGCCCTTGTACTAGGTGTAGTAGTATGGACCCTCTACCTTTTGGGTGGTCCCGATATTTATCAAATTACAGGAGTAGAAGCTTTCAATGCTTTTAAAGCTGCTAACCCCGATTCGGCACATCCGTTTATCGACTTTATCGTAAACCACGAGATGTTTGACCACTTGGCCGAAATTGCCGAAACATTGTTCTTCCTTCTTGGTGCAATGACCATAGTGGAGGTTATAGACCGCCACCAAGGTTTCCGCATCATTACCGACCTTATCAAAACTCGCAACAGCGTGAAACTATTGTGGATGTTGGCTCTTATCACCTTCTTCTTATCGGCAGTGTTGGACAACCTTACTACCACTATTGTGATGATTTCGCTTTTGCGTAAGTTGGTTGCCGACAAGAAAGACCGCTGGTTCTTTGCAGGTATCACTGTTATAGCAGCCAATGCCGGTGGTGTGTGGAGCCCTATTGGCGACGTTACTACCATTATGCTGTGGATAGGCAACCGCATCTCGGCAAGCCAAATCATATTGCAAACTTTCTTGCCAAGCCTTGTATCGCTTATCGTTCCGCTTATTGTTACATCGTTTGTAATGAAGAAGAACGGTGCTACTTTGCCCGAAATAGAAGCTCCCAAAGCATCTAACATTCCTTCGTGGCAACGTACCTTGGTATTCTGTGTAGGTATTGGTGCATTGTTGTTTGTGCCTATATTCAAAACCGTTACCCATATGAAACCTTATATGGGCGTATTGCTTGGATTGGGTGTGCTATGGATTATCACCGAAATTATCCACCGCAAGGAAACCGAACATAACAAGGATTTGCACATCTCATCGGTTATCTCTCGCATAGATACTCCAAGTATATTGTTCTTCCTTGGTATATTGTTGGCTGTAGCCGGATTGCAATCGGCAGGACACTTGTCGTTGCTTGCAGGAGGATTGGATACTGCTTTCGAAGGCAACTTCTTGATTATCGACGTTGTTATCGGAGTATTATCATCCATCGTGGATAATATTCCGCTTGTGGCAGGTGCTATGGGTATGTACGATTTCCCAATGGACAACCCCTTCTGGATATTCCTTGCCTACTGTGCCGGTACCGGTGGTAGCATACTTATCATTGGTTCAGCTGCCGGTGTTACTGCCATGGGTATGGAAAAGATTGACTTTATTTGGTATCTCAAAAAGATTACCCCATATGCTTTACTAGGCTACTTTGCCGGTGCGGGTGCTTATATGCTTATGGATTTAATTATACATTAATATATACCCTGTACAATTAAATTATCAAGAGGATGTCCTTTCGTGCTATTTGGGACATCCTTTTTTTCTACTATCATATATATATATTTAAACTGTTGCATGAATTAAATCATATACCTATTCTCAATTATTCCATAGTAGGGCAATGTGAGTATGATGATATATAGCTTCAAAATCTATCGCTATATAGCTAAAAATTTTCCCCGATGCTGATGAGGCTACCACGTGATGTAGATAAATATGTCTCGTGACCCGTTGGATGAATTATATTTCTTTTACGTTGAAAACGCTACAACTATTTTCGGAATAAACGGGATTTTAACAAAAGAATTTTATTCCTGCTTTTTCAACCCCTATACTTCAATTTCGTAACCATGCGATTTAAACATCAAAACTCCCATACTTAGGGGTCAAAACCATGGGAGTTTTGGGTCGAAAGTATGGCACTTTTGGGTGCTAAACCGCATGGTTTTGGATAGGGAAATACGTGCTGAGGGGTGGATGATTTCGCCGAGTCGACTCCGACACTTCCCCGAGTCGACTCGGCGGCGTCGCGGAGTCGACTCCTATACCTACAACCAGTCGAGTCGGAGAAATGATTGAGTCGAGTCGGCGGAGCGTTCGAGTCGACTCCTATACCCTCAACCAGTCGAGTCGGCGGAGCGTTCGAGTCGACTCGAAATTACAAGGATTGCGAGCCGTAGAAAATAAAAAAAAGGCGCCGATTCATCAGAATCGACGCCTGAACAACCATGAAAAGATTGTCGAAGAGAAGAACTTTAACCCTCTAAATCGCCACCGGAACTGCTGCCACCACCACCCCCATCAGAGTTTTCGTTGCCATCGTTACCGGTAGTATCATCGGGAGCATCAGCAAAATCTTTACGGCCCACTTCTTCGTAGAACTTACGTTCGTAATCTACTATTTTGTACACACCCTTCAATTCCTTATCGGCTTTGTTTACCTTTTCGATAAGTTCGGAGTTGGGGCGGAAGCGTATGTTCACCTTTTTCAACTGCGACAAGCCGGCTTCGGTGTTACTATCAACAGCTTTACTATCGATAGTAGGATAAAAAGTACCTAAA
>JAEIGA010007836.1_pt1 | contig 16208 bp, 11 predicted proteins | sample 9270691 | NCBI WGS metagenome assembly JAEIGA01 (sample SAMN17057246, study PRJNA624740) | gut metagenome | biome: biome; isolation source: fecal sample | host: Bos grunniens | place: China: Xizang | collected 2019
GCGGTGAATGGGCGCACTGTTTCAGACATAACTTTTTCGACAGCAGTAACTTCTTTGTTCATAAGGTAACCGAACATTTTGTGGTCGGCATCGAAATAGTCGGCGATAAGAGCAGTAGATGCGTGAGCGCGGTGAGCTGTGCCGAATGCGTCGTTTACATAACAATCGGCATACGAAGCAAGGTGTTTAGCAAATTCTTTTTGTGATGCTTTTACAGCTTTTTTAGCAGCAGCTTTTTCTTCGTCGGTTGCATCTTCGGCCAAGCCACGAGGTTTGCCTTCTTCTTCGGCATAGAAACGGAGGTTTTCGAGAAGGAGTGCTTCGCCTGGTTTGAGGGCTGCACATGCTTCGTCGGCAGCGTTGCAATCTTCAACGAATTTAACCTCTACGCCAAGAGTTTTGCTAACGTGGTCAACGATGTGTTTCAAAGAGTATTTAGGATCTGGATTCTTTTTTGGGCGACCCATGTGTGAAGCAATGATAAGACTACCGCCATCGGCCAAGATTTTTTTGAGCGTTGGCATAGCTGCACGGATACGTGTATCGTCGGTAATAACGAAATTTTCGTCAACAGGCACATTGAAGTCTACGCGAACAAATGCCTTTTTACCTGCAAAATTGAAATTGTCAATTGTCATCATAGTAGTATTATATTAAGTTGTTAATGTTTATAAAATCATTTTATCAATCGGACAGATAAGAATCTCCTTGGTGCCAAGCATTTTGAGACGCTCAACAATATCCCAAAGACGAGTTTCATCCATAACAACCGAAACCGATACATATTCGTCATTCTGATAATGACTCAACGAAGGACGATGGACTGAAGGTAGGATTTTCAATATCTCGTCTACTTTATTTTCAGGGACATTCATTCTGACAAACTTCTTATTTGCCGCCGCTTGAATAGAGTCTATTCGTTGCAAGAATTCATCAAGTATCATCTTTGTCAATGGCGACATCGATGGCGCAGCAATCAGAACAGCCTCGGATGTCATCACTGTTTCTACCTCCTTGAGATTCTCACTCATAAGTGTTGTGCCAGAATGCACTCTGTCGCAAATAGCATCGGCGATGCCAACCTTTGGCGCCATATAAACACGGTCACGCATCAATCGAGTCACGGCCTTCACTCCACGTGACTTCAAATATCGAGCCAAAAGTTCGGGATATGGTGTCGCTATCGACTTGCCCATAAACCACTCAATGCCACGATATTTAGCATCTCGAGGTATCGCTAACGACAAAGTGGATTTATTAAAACCAAGACGTTTTATGACGCATTCGCTCGGCGTACCATATTGACAAGCAAGATATTCGCCACAAATACCCACATCAACAATGCCTTGAGCTACAAACTCTGGAATACGATCTTTTTCCACCAAAAGCACCTCTGCTGGAAAATTAGACGAACGAATAACTAATGAATTTGAATCACGAATCACAAGTTTGAACCCAACAGAATCGAGCAAATCAAGAGATTCTTGATACATCTGACCTTTAGACTGTATAGCAATACGTAACACTTATCAAAATTTTTATCATGAATAACTATGCAAAGTTAATAAAAAAGATAGAAACCGACAACATTTTACTCAATTTTAACATAAAAAACGCAATTTCTCATTTTTTCATTAACCAACAGCGACCTTCAAGCAACCTATGCCGAAGAAGAATGACAATGGTATTTATCTCAAAAAACATCAACCATAATTTTTGTCATTACAATTTTTTTTATTTATTTTGCATAAAAAATAAACTTACTATGAACAATCCACAAATCAATTGGGCACTCGACCATTTTAACGTAACTATCAACGACTTACAACGCATTATTGCCACCGCAATGGAACGAGGCGCAACCTATGCCGACATATATTTCGAGCATGGTCACTCCAACAACGTGCGACTTATCGACAACAATGTCGACAACGCATCATCGCAAATCGAATTCGGCGCAGGGGTTCGCGTCGTAGTTGGCGACCAAACTGGTTATGCCTATACCGAAACTGCCACCATTGACGACCTTCTAAAAGCAGCTCGCACTGCCAATCGCATTGCCACTAATCATCAACAATACACTCCGGTCAATATCTCTCCTCTCGAAATCAAACACAACCGCTACCCTATCATCTCGCATTGGGAAGAGAAAACTCTCGCCGACCGCAAACCTTGGCTCGAACGTCTCAACAATCGCATATTCCAGCTCGACTCTCGCGTCAAAAAAGTTGCTATATCGCAAGGCGACGGCACAAGCGACATACTCTTCTTCAACTCCGAAGGACAACTTTTTGCCGACCGCATACCTATCGCAATGCTATCTGCCACTTGTATCATGATAGACGAAAATGGACAACGCGAACAAGGCAATGCTTCTCGCTCATTCCACATCGGCTACGAATTCCTCAACGATGAACTCATCGAAGAATTGGCTCAAGAGGTAGTTTCGCGCACCGCCATACTCTTCAACGCCATCAAACCCAAAGGTGGCGAAATGCCAGTAGTGATGGGTGCTGGTGGTTCGGGCATACTCCTCCACGAGGCTATTGGCCATGCCTTCGAAGCCGACTTCAATCGCATCGGAACAAGTATTTTCAGCGACAAACTTGGTCAACAAATTTGCAATCCTCTCATCAACGTTGTCGACGATGGCACTATTCCTTTCAATCGTGGTTCTATCAACTTCGACGATGAGGGCATCGAAGGTCAAAAAACATACATCGTCACCGAAGGCAAATTAACCTCTTATCTCCACGACCGCATATCGGCACGTCACTATGGCGTAAACCCTACGGGAAATGGCCGCCGCGAATCGTTCCGCCACACACCAGTTCCTCGCATGCGCGCTACATATATGGAGGCTGGTCCTCACACCGAAGAAGAGATAATCTCACAAGTCAAAAATGGCGTTTATGTAGATGTTTTCTCCAACGGACAAGTACAAATCGGAGCTGGCGACTTCACCTTCTATGTCAAATCAGGTTGGCTTATCGAAGATGGCAAACTCACCACGCCTATCAAAGACATTAATGTCATCGGCAATGGTCCCGAAGCCCTCGCCGCCATATCAATGGTTGGCAACAACCCTCTCATCGACAACGGCACATGGACCTGCGGCAAAGAAGGACAAAGTTGTGCCGTCACCTGCGGCATGCCAACCGTCCTCGTCAACCGCCTCACCGTCGGCGGCGAATAAACCTATTTTACATCAAAAAAAACGCTCCTAATCAATAAATTAAGGAGCGTTTTGTGTGTGTACATTTATATCCAACAATGTTTAATTAATAATTGTTTAATTCGCATATCATCCCAAACCGAATTCATCAAAAGCAACGAAGCACGTATCTTGATAGCATCACGTCCAAATATTTCATGTATCGATTTGTTTGAATCAAGAATAGCTTGGCAACAATTCAAATATCGAGTTCTGAGCACCTCATCTTGCATATATGCCATAGCCTCTTCTCTACTTTTTATTTCGTAGAATTTAGTCACTTTACTTTGACCCAAACCCGTAAATTGAGGAAAAATATACCTTATCCAACAATGAATTTTCAAATACCCTTGACTAATCTCTTCAATCGATTTCTCATAAACTGTCAATCCCGAAATTGTCAAATTGTTTTGTGCTTCCAAAAATCTCTTCATCCTATTTCGCTTTTTCTAAATAATCAATCGGATTCAAATAAAACATCTTTTTCCATCCATCGGTCGAAGCATCAATCCTCCACGGATAAGGCACAAAAGTAAATATCGTGAAATGCAAGTAAGCTGGCGTCTTTGCCGCACTACCAGTGTTTCCCACTTTACCTATTAACGTATTATGTGTCACAATATTGCCCTCTTTCACAAGAATTTCATCCAAATGTGCATAATAATACACTCTCCACTTTGGTCCCAACACCGTAACATAATTACCCCCACTACTCAAGTATCCAGTCGACACCACCACACCCATCGTAGCAGAATGAATCTTTGTACCACGTCGCGCAAAAATATCCACCCCCTTATGCACACGCGCTCTACCTCCCCATGGATACCAAAACGTCTTATGATTGTAATCCCCACTGTCCGCGCCATCCACAGGCATTTGCAAATTCTGAGGTATCAAAAGACCTATTAAAAATATTGTTAGCAATCCCAATGCTATTCGCTTAATCCATTTTTTCATATATCCTTAATTCATCATAACCTCTACAGTTTTACTAAATAAAACGTAATGTTCACTTATATAATTAAAAAGTAAAACACAACCTAAAGCAATGATAAAACCTAAAACAAATCTTACTTTATCTGATTTAAACATAGTTGTTATCAACAAAGCAAAACAAATTAAAGGTTCTACAATAATAAATAATAACACATTCCAAAATTCATAAGAATAACCTGTAGTATTAGCTATATTTTGCAAAGTTCTAATGCACATTAAACAGACTTCCTCAACACTACAATATTTCAAATCACATAATAAATACATTAAACCAAACACAGAAGGTAATCCTATAAGCATTAAAATCACAACACTAACAACTGTTAGTATAACTTTAGTTTTTAGTTCCATAATCTACTTTTTTTTACCAAACATTAAACCTCTTTACCTTTATAAAGTATTATAACCCAAAATATTGTGCATTCCTAGAAAAAAAACTCTGCAAGCATTCCCACTTACAGAGTTTTAATATCCTCTATTTTATCCTTATCTACTCCTAAGTTAAAGAACATTATTACTTAATCTCCCAAGTCTCTTTGCCCAAGAAAGATTTCGTATGTCTAATACGATAAGTTTTTTCTTGCTGTGCTAAAACTGTTTTATTATCTACATCTCTAACTATTACATGCAATACACAATCCTTCTCCTCATTTTTAGGGACATTCACAAAATCATACCAAATATTACATGGCATATCTATCCACTCTACAGCAGCAAATGGAACAATGATATTCCAACATTTTATACAATATTCATTTAGCTCTGAACCAAAATTTTTAAGTATATCACCTTTTTCTTGAGATGAAATATCTTTACTATACAAATAAAAATCAACACGCACACATCTATCCTTCATGCCACAAATTTCTATGTCTGCAGTCGCATTAAAACCAGATATATCATTTAAACCTAGATTTTTAATACGCGTTTTTGCATGATTTTTATCAAGCTTATTCATTTTCATCTCTGCAACACACAACAAATCACTCATATGCGTATACATTTCGTCTTCAACTTTGTCACTTATATCACTCTCTCCATTTAAATCATTAAGTGCTTGATATGCTAATGGAAAAGCACGTTTAGCCGCTTGAATAAAATAATCTATTGCCTTAGAAGAGCTTTTTTTTACTCCTTGACCTTTCAAATAACACATACCAATGCCGTATATTGCTCTTGGGTTTCCTTGTTCTGCAGCTTCATGATACATTTCTAGTGCTTTTTTATATTGTTTTTTCTCCAATAAATCATTAGCTACATCAACGATATCGTCACCTTCATAAATTATCTCATTTATAATATTACGAGCAAAACTATCTCCAAGTTTTTCTGCTTGTGATAATAATTCTAATGCCATTTTTTCATCTTTTTCTATGCCAGTTCCATCTCTATAACAAAGAGCAAGATTACGATATGCATTAGGTTGATTAAATTCAATCGCTTTTGTATACCATTTAATAGCTTCTTTATAATTGTTGTCAATATTAACATACATAACACCAAGTTGATTCATTGCATCTGCATTACCTTTGTCGGCTGCATTCTTCAACCAAAGTTTTGCTTTATCATAATCAATTAAACTCTCTCGATAATAGTCTGCAAGTTCGAACATGGCATCCTCAAATCCCGCTTCAGCAGACTTTTTATACCACTCCACTGCAATCTCTATATCTTCCTCCACTCCATAACCATTTTTATAACAATATGCCAAATTATACATACCTACATTATCTCCTTTTTGAGCTGCTTCATTATACCAAAAATAAGCTTGACTTGGATCCTCTTCAACCCCACAGCCATTCTGATACATCCAACCTAACTGATTAAAAGCCTCTTCACTACCCATAGCTGCTGCTTGTATATAATATTCAAAAGATTTTGAGTAATCTTGTTTTACTCCATATCCATTTAGATACAAGGATCCTAAAACAAGCAAACCATCTTTATGATTTTTCTCTGCTGCCTCTGTAGCATATTCTAATGCTTTATCATAGTCTCCATTTTCCAAATATATATATCCTAAAAGTCCTGCAATAGAAGGAATATTTAATGTATTATATCCCTCAATTAGTCGACTGAGTGCTTCATCACAATCCAATTCAACTACAACACCTTGCAAATAAAATACACTTAACATTGCCTTTGCATATAAAGAGCCCATGTCTTCTGCTTTTTTTAATAAATCATATGCCACCTCTTCATTTTTCTCTACACCATGTCCGTCCATATACAACACAGCAAGAAAACACATCGCCTCAACACTCCCTTTATCCACACATTGTTGAAGCTCTTCTGCTGCCACAGCATACTCTTCTTTATTCAACGTTCGCATATCTCCCCACTCATCTCTATATTTCGAAAGAATGTTTTCTATACTCGTATTATCGTTTCCTACAATATCTGCGTCAGTAGACTTTGAGGCTGCAACTATATTTTTTTGAGATTCCACAACAATCTCATTATCTTCTACAATTTCATGCTCTTCCAACTTCGTTCCACACTCGGGACAAAATTTCCCAGAAGCAACTTCTGTTTGACAAGTATTACAATATAACACTTTTTTTATTTGTACTTCTTTCAATGGACTTCCACATTCAAGACAAAATTTTCCTTGCTCATAACGAGCACCGCATTGACCACAAACTAATTTCATAATATTCTACTTTTTTAATGTATTTAATTTTCTTTTCCAAACATCAGCCAAAACAGCCATCCCTTTTTTATTATACAAATCTATTAACAATTGAATAAGTATTACATCATTTTGATAATTACTATTCAATATTCTTTTTTCTGCCTCTTGTATATCTTCTGAAACTATTACACCATTCAAATAAAAATATCCTAAATAAGCTCCAGCTTTCCCATTGCCTTTTGATGCATGCTCCAACAAAGTGTCATAAACACGCTTTTGTTCTATCGTACTTTTATTTTGCATGTCAAACAACAATATTGGATTTGCCATTATATCTAATTCTATCTTAGGGTTCTCTTCTTTTTCTTTAGATATAGGTTGTGTATCTGTTTTTGACGGTGTGATTATTCTTTCTTTCGTTATTACTTCTTCGTGCTGTTCTTGTTTTGTTACAATAGAATCTAAAATAGGGGCTTCTTGTGCTAATTCTACATTGTCGTCAACAGGCTCTTGTTGCTTTGATTTATCTAATGCATCGTCTGAATCATTTTTTTTATCACTCGATCTTTTATCATGTAATTTTAATTTGCAATTATCAAAAAGATTTACTGAATAAAATAAACATTCTTGCTGCATCTTTCTCAAGTCAGAATCCTCAACCGCATCACCATAAAGTAATATATAAATACATGTAATTAATTCAGAAAGAAGTAAAGAATATTCACCTGCCACATTTTCATATAACGATTTTGCTGTATTGTAATCTTCATCTAATATTGCATTAATTGTTGCAAGAACAAATACATTTTCTTCAGGTATTATACCATCCCATTTATCACTTAAATCAGCAACTAAAATCTCAGATTCTTCAACTTTACCTATTCTTCTGTATGCAATAGAAGTCCAAAACGATTGCCAATACTTATCCTCATGATGTTCTTCATATTCAACAACGCATTCATTAGGATGCAAAAGTGCATTCAACATATAATAAGTATATTGCACCTCATCTACCAAATAGCGTTTGACCATCGCCTTCATTTGTGCTAATAACCGATTAATAATATCAAGTCGGTTTGCAAGAATTGCGGTCTTTATATTATTATACGTAATTTGATGCACAGGAGATAACTTTTCTGATTTCTTTTCAGAACGACGAGAAACTTCTGCAATAATTTGAGATGCAGATGTTTTATCCAAACCTAATTTATACTGTAAATCTTCTATTGACCTTTTATCTTCAATAGTAATAAGTCCATTACGATAAATATTTTGACAAGCTTCTCTAAATGCAAATTCTTTCTCGTGTTTAATTTCTTCAACCGTTTTTTCTCGCTCAATCTGTGTAATATTATTAGTTATAACGTTATGCGAATCAACATTATGTGTATTCGTTGTATTAATAGAATGATTATCTGACAAATTCACGCCACCAGACACAGCATTAGCATCTCCCAAATTAAGAGAAAAACCCGCATTTGATTGTTGCTTAAAAATCAAAGGTGTTGAATCTAATGGGCAAGACTGAAAATTGTCTGGCCATTCATGATTACATGTAGGACATATTTTGCTCATTTGCTTCTATATCATAGATAAAAAATTACTCACTAAAATACTTAAAAAAATATATCTTTATCAATTATACATTGTTAATTATTGATTCTTTTACTTAATCTTAATTTTACTTACATTTTCAATATCAATGTCATAATGCATTAAAGCCATAATGCAATTATTAGAACCAATAATCTCTTCTATAACAGTCATTTGATCACCTAAATATTCAAGAAAAAACCATTTCTGATTAGGACACCAATATTCTTTAACTATATATTCAATCTGCTCAATCTGTTTCAACCCCTCATTAACTAAACACATAGGAAATCCACCTTTTGCATTAGGGACTTCAACTTTGTAAATATGAATAGGCTCATTGGGATATTCTTTAGAAAAGAAGTAAGCACAATAATTTGGATTATCAAAAAAAAAGAAACACTTACTACGTTGAAAAATATCTTTTGGCCGACACCTCTCTAATTTTTCTTCAACAGCTTTCTTTTCTGAGTTTAAATTCTGATAAAAGTGATTTTCTCCTTCATAATCTGCTATAGTGTACGTACATCCTTTTTGATATTCCAAAACTGTCGCATGATAAAGTTCCATATTGAATTAGAAATAATTATTACTTATCTAGATTCTATAATTTCTTTTATATTCCCATTCCTATCTGTTTGAATCACAAAAAACTCTGGATACAAATCATTCTTTTTCGAATACGTCATCATATACGTTTGTTGTCCATTATATTCAACGCTCTCAATACGAATAAGATTGTCATCTGTAATACCTAACGAATCATATAATTGAGTTCTTATTTTTTCGTCTAAATCTTTAAGATTTTTATCAACTAAAGTACGTACATGATTAAGCACTCCATCTATACCCTTTTCTAGCTTATCAAACTCTTTTTTGTATTTAACTTCAGGTATTTCCTTTGGTGAGACATTTACCGAATCAATAAACTGACGCAATTGATGTACTGCATCTTGATGAGAAAGATAAAGGGTAGGACACCCAAAAAGATTAAATTGATTAAGTGTTAAAAAAACAAAGTCCATATTTTCATACTTCGCCCTATAATTAAGGTAATCTATCTTTGCATGAAGAAAAGCGTAACCTGCAGATTCTCCTTTAATCAAATAGCAAGCATATAATTTTAACATTGCTTCTGCATAACCTGCCGGCATAAGTAAATCTACCGCAGAAGAACTTTGATTAATATGCTCTATCTCCGAACCGTGTCCTATAACATTACTACACATGCTACAAGTACAAGACCCAGAAAAAAGTAACACTTTACTGTCATAAAAAGCTGTCAATAGCATAGAATCTCCCCTGTCATACACCTCATAATCTGACATAGATCCATCATTATTATCAAAATAATAACGACCATATCGAGCACCATAACATGGAAATGCATTAATAATTGGCGTATTAAGTTGTTTCATTAATTCAATAGTCATCCCATAATAAGCATCATATCCCTCAGAACCTAAATACCCAGAAACATTTTTATTTGGAGAACCATGTAGATTAATAAACCACATATCTACCTTTTCTAGATACTTCTTATACTTGAGCACATCATCATTACTCAAATATTCTTCTCCTAGAATATCAAGAGAAGGACATAAGAACATATTGTCTCTTGTCAAGAAACCATCATTCTCCAATTGTTGCTGTGGAAGTTTAGTCATAACATCAGCAGAAGTCCATGTCCAATCATTGCGACCTGTCTTCCCGGCATTAGATGTCATCATTGCATAATTGAACGAAATACCATTCGCCAAAGAATCCAAAGTTCTATTAAAATACCCTCCTAAATCGTCAATTATGGTTGAATCTATTTTTTGTGACGCGTAATCAAGAGGTAGACGTGCCACATTAAAAATAGCATCTTTTATTGACACTTTTTTCCAAGCATAATCTATAGGAAAACAATATAACAAATCTGAATCTTGAATAGTCTTAATATCATGTCCAACATTAGCGTAAAATTCAGGCATTGGAATAACATCACTACCACCGACAATAAACACAGATGTATCAGCACATTTTTTTATTCCAACACCATCTGCATAATCCGACAATAATTGTGCATAATCCATCCATGAAGCATTATCTGCTATAACACCTTTCATTTCTTCCGAACCAAGATCTATTAACTCCCAAACATAACCAGTAACATGCTCGGATTCTCTCATAAAATCTGTTATAATTTTATGAACATCAGTCGCCTCTGTGTTTTTATATTTACGAGCAATAAGAACTGAATTAGTATATATTATACCTTTAGGTGTTTTAGTTGATGGTTTTGTTTGATATCTATCGTCTTCGGCAATACTTGTAAGAGATTTTGTTACTTCTATATTTTTATTGCCTCCTCTTGCACGTAGAAGATACTCATCCAACTTACTTATTGAATGCGAATTTTCTACCGCAGATCGAATACCATGTTGCAGGTGCAACCAACCAGTTTGACATTGACTACACTTACCACCTCCACTATTATGACCATTACCTGGACCAGAATGAGACCCATAACAATCCATACAGATACGATACCCACATGTATCACAAACATGCCAAGTCCAATCTTCAGTATACTGCTTACCACATTTTTGGCAAGGAATAAACATCGCCATTACTACCTCCTCTTATCATTTATGCATTACCATATTTTTTCTCAAGGAATATATATAATTCCTCGACTTCAGCAACTGTCATCATTTCACCTTTAATTTCTATCTCAGTATCAGGATCAATAGTACCATTCAAAATTAAGTTGCCAACTTCCTTCAAAGTGTAATTTACGCCAAAATCTGGAATAAAATAAATATCATCACCTCCTTTTGAGGTAACTGTTTTATTTATCTTTGCATCCGCTTTAATTTTTTCTTGTGTTATCTTTGTAGTATAATTAAGAGCTTTATCTTGTGCAGCATCCGTACGTTTTTGCTCATGTTCCATTTGCTTACGATATTCTTCTTTCATCACATCTATTTGAGCAACTCGTGCACCTGCAATATTCTGCATTGCTTCCAACTGAGCTTGTTGTTGAGCTGCTTGACCTGCAGACATATTGGTTGCCATTGTTGCATTAGTATGCATTGCCTCTTGCATCATTGAAATCATTTGTTGCATCATAGCAGTTTGTTGTGTTTGATTAGACTGATTACTATCAGCTTGCATTTGAAGCATACGTTCATACATTTCACGTTCTTTCTCTCCTCCTTTACCCGCAGCAAATGACTCTGCAAATGCCTTTTGCGCTTCTACAGACAATCCTGACATTCCAACTGCCATCAGCTGTTCAGCTGTCATATTTTGCTGAGCTGTGATACGAGCCATCTCTTCTTGATGTGTTTTCTCTGCAAGTTCTAATTCATGAGCATTCATTGCCTCCATATTTTTACGAGAAATCTCCGCTTTTTGGCGAAGGATATCCATCTCATTTTGAGCTTTCTCTTTATCTAATTCGATACTATCCTTCGCTTCACGATGCTGACGCATATATTCATCCTCTTTCTGACGTTGCTCAAAATCATAATCTTTCTCACGACGAGAGTCGGCATAATCATCAGATAAACGTCTTGATGCTATATCATGCTCCTCTTGCATCTTCGACAATAAGATGTCACGTTCAAGATCTTTACGAACTTGCTCAAAGCGAATGTCATTTAATTCTGCCTCTTTTAGGAGTTGATTCTTTTGTAGTTCGCGTTCTAATTGAACACGCGTCATTTCTGTACGATGCGCCGCATTTAATTGGAATATTGCAGAAGTTTGACTTCTATCAAATTCCTTATCACGAATACTACTTTCTAAAGCATTAAGTTCATCCTCACTTACAAGTCGATTTCCTTTTAATTTTAATAATGCTTCTAATTCTTCATTTTCAGTTTGCGCTTCACGAATTCTTTTTTGACTCTGAAGAAGTTGTACGAATGCATCCTTTTCATCTTCACGAATAAGTTCGTCATTATTAATTTGATCTAATGCTTTTCTTAAATCTAAATCAGTTTTTGCTTCATCTACTTTTTGTTGATTTTCTACTAACTGCAAACGATTTTTAAATTCGTTTGTACGAATAAGATAATCAATTTCTTTATCTGTACAAAAAAGTTTTTCTTCTAGCAAACGAAAGCGTTCAAATTCTTTATTTTCAGTTGTTATATCTAAAACATTAGTTATAGATATACCATGGAGCAGTTCTCTACTTTGAGTCATCAAGACATAACTAATAGAAGACATTATATCTTGAGGGAGCAAATCTCCATCTGCAATATAATTTTGCAAACTTCTTTGAAGCGATGTGCGCATAAACGAATTTAACGCAATGCGAAGATCATTTATTGTATATGAATCCTTATCTAACAAGTATGTTGTGCGAAACTCATAAAAATTATTAATTTGAGCCTCCATTGTAATCGCCACATCAAGCGTTAAAGACTGAGTGCGAATCTTATATGGATTAAATTCTATAACATTACTTCCCTCCTCAGTTAGAATAGGACGAATACCCATTGGGAATTGGATTGCACCATCTCTCTTAAGCACTACCGAAACAATTGAACTACCTGATATTTTTTTTGCAAGATCTTTAATTGCCTCTCTTTGTTTTTTATTATCTTCTCGACGAGCTCGATCACTTTTTCCAAAGACTAAATGAAGTAAACTTTGACCCACTCTACCTATTTTACGAAGTATTCCTTCATGTGCTAGTTTATCATCTTCATCCTCTGCATATTTGGCAATAGCTTCTTTTTGCACTTTTTCTGTTGCAAATTTATATAACCCACCATTTAACTCTGTCACCAAAACTCCATCAACAAAAAGAACTGCAGTAACACCCTCTTGTACATACACTCCATCCACATCTGCGAGAGATGCAAATTCTTGAGCTGAAATATTTCGTGCAATCTGACCCGATGCAACAGTCCAAGTAATATAGTTATTAGATTTATTTTTTGAAGAAACAATATTGAGATCTTTTTGTGCTACTTCACGTAATACATTTTGACTTTGCGGTTTATTAGATACAATTGTACTTTCCTCAGACATAACATGTGATGGTGTTGACTTTGTTAAAAGTGATATATCACGTCCTTCCTCCTTCCATTTATTCAACAAACGAGAACTATCATTTGGATTTTTTCGCACATATTCCATAAATGCTTTAGGGTCTCCAATAGCTTTTTTATAAGACCAAAAGATACCTGTTAATAATTTTGTTGCAGGTTCTTCTTGAGAACTTTCACTCTTAGATGATTCACTTACAGAAGAAACATTCAATGGTTGTTTGCATTTAGGACAAACCTTGTACATAGGAAGAATTCTATCGAATCCACAATGAGGACAATTCATATTTGTTTTATTTATTAATGGTTTATAAAATTATTTATACTAATTATGTTAAGACATAAAAAAAAGCGTGAAACTTCGTCTATTACTCGTTTCACGTCTTAGGGCCTTCGCATTGCCAGCAAACCAAACGAGCAATGCAGAAGTCCACGCCGATATATTGTACCAACTATCAATCCATACAGATAATTCCTATTTTTTAGTTTTTCATTATTCTAAACAAATTAGAATAGACAAAAACCTCAAAAAATTGTCAGATTTTTCTGCTTTTGGATGCAATATTGGCTATACACAATACACCCATGAACATCTACCATTGCTTTGTATTCGGGTTTGCTAATTAGAGTTTGCGAAGTTCTAAGACAACGAATATCAAAGCGTTATAGTAAACGCCATTTCTTATATGTCTGCCAATCCCACCCTATCGTTAGGCAGACAGCCCCAGCGTGGAATCAGCACAACAAATATATAAATTATTTCCTATTTATACAAAATTTCCATTAACTTATTTTCATGTTTTTCAACATAAAAATCTAACTATTCTAATCATCCTGATAGAGAAATTGCTATTTGCGTCTTGCACTATTGCTATTAATAAACTGATTCTTAACACCTTTCATTAACTTCACAACCGTAAGATGTAAAAAATGGATGTTTTTGGAGATTGATATTGGGTACATTTCCTAGAAATTATGTCTATATTTTTAGGAAATATGTCTATTTATCTAGAAAATATGTCTATTTTTTTAGAAAAAAGAGACGCAATGTATTGCGTCTCTACTATATAAGGACTTGCAAAGTTGGCAAAGTTTGCAAAGTTCATATAAAATACTGATAATCTTTATATTACAAAACAAACCTCCTTTTACACAGTTGCAAAGTAAAATTACTTTCACCTTAACAATCAAGCACTTAGACCAACTTTGCAACTTTGCAATTGCAAAGTTGGCTTATTGTACGTAAGGTTTGCTACTACTGCAAATGGAAGGTGTGAAGATGTCTGTTTTCTCGCTTGAAGGTCGCTTGAAGGTCGCTGTGAGCATAATAATAAAAAGGAGACTCACACGAGTCTCCTTTCTATTATATCAAATCCTTCTGTGCAACAAAATGTGGTATATATTTCACCGACAATGGTGTCAATACCAAACAAATCATCATTGTCAAACCCGCTACTATATATCTATCCATCGCTACTGTTTCGTTAAACACCAAAAACAAATGTCGATACACCAAATGATGCCAACACAAAAACACTATTGAATATCGCCCTATATACGAAATCAAAGGCAACCTACCCAACGCTTTACACACAAATAATACTGCTCCCACACTTGTCACTGAGATCAACACTGCCAACAAAACATTGCCATAAAACACATTAAAATGAAACCAAATCCTCGGACATCGCCAGAAATAATCTATCCCCACCGAAACCAATCCTAATCCCAATGCTATCAAAACATTATATCTATCAAACCTATTCGGATACAACAATGGTGTCTTTTTCAATATATATCCTAAATAGAAGAATGGCAAGGCTATCAACGCCACATCCATCACACATGGCAACTGCACTTTATATACTCCCAACACATAACCCACCGCACCACACAAAACTACTACAACACCTCGCACCCACTCTCTCCTAACATTCAATGTTATAACGCAAAATATCAAATTCGCCCAAAACAACGCCAACAAAAACCAAATAGGTCCATTAAAATAGACCCTTCGGTCAAAAAAACTAAATATTGCCCACGGGTCAAAATTCCCATAAATTCCTCTACCTGCAAACAATATATTCACCCCATAATACAACACATACCCCAACAAATAGAAAAAAGCAAATGGTACTAATAATTTGTTTGTTTTTTTCAAAACAAAGTTATGCAAACTCCCATAATCCTTAAAAAATAAGCCTGAAAGGACAAAATACAATGGCATTCGCATCGACACAAATCCCATAAAATTAACATCCAACCCAATATGCTGCAAGACAACCAAGATGATGCAAACCCCTTTAGCCAAATCTATAAATTCTATACGCTTAGAATCTACCATATCAAATATATATAATCAGAAAATAACGGCGAATAACACAAATGTTAGACGCCGTTATTATTTTTTATACCTTATAATTGAGTTTTACTCAAACTATTATTTACAAGCTTTTTTCGCTACGCTCAAGATCTTGTCTACGTTCGGCAGAGTAAATGAATTTCCTCTGCTCTCACTTAACGACAAGACTCTTCGATAGCAACTGCAACAGCAACTGTAGCACCTACCATTGGGTTGTTACCCATACCGAGGAAGCCCATCATCTCAACGTGAGCAGGAACTGATGAAGAACCAGCGAATTGAGCGTCACCGTGCATACGACCCATTGTGTCAGTCATACCGTATGAAGCAGGACCTGCAGCCATGTTGTCTGGGTGA
>JAEIGA010007837.1_pt1 | contig 16208 bp, 16 predicted proteins | sample 9270691 | NCBI WGS metagenome assembly JAEIGA01 (sample SAMN17057246, study PRJNA624740) | gut metagenome | biome: biome; isolation source: fecal sample | host: Bos grunniens | place: China: Xizang | collected 2019
AGACGCTGAATAATTTCGGTTGAATCCAACAAGAAACGACCTTGCGTACCGTTTAGGTACTGCAAGGTCGTTTTGATTTGTTTTTTTGGGCTTCACATCTCACTCAAGCGGTCTGCTTATTGGAATTGCCTCGTCGGCTGTGGCAATATAGTAATCAAGCATTTTGAGCGGTGAGCCTTCCAATGTGGAGCGTATAAATTGATGTATCAGGTTGTCACGCATGGTGGGGTATACGGACTTTGTCGATGACATACGCGCTATAGCAAATGTATTTGAGTGGTATTTGGCAGAAAGTGCGAAAAGCTCGTATATATCGTCTGTATAAATTTCGATTGGCTCGGCTTTGAACTTGTGAATAATAGCACGCATGGAATTATCAAAAAACGCCACCCACAGCTCATCTTCGCTTGGGAAGTTATAATTCTGCATAAAAAGCGTGCAGATTTCATCTATGGTCGTAAAACGCGGACGATCGTCCGAATCTTCGGATTCAAGTCGTGTCGCAATGCGTCCTAAAAGATTCAGAAGAAGCGCGCTTTCAGGACCGATTCCGTCGATTTTTTCAAGCTCTGATGACGGGGCGTTAAGTACATTCCGAATGTTGTTGTTGAAGCACCTCATCAGGTCAACCGCGGAATCTCTTGTGTCGCGCACGGGAATGGAAAAATAAAGCGCCATTTCAATAAGATCGCGGGGGAGAACATCACGGTCTGTAGCGTTAAGAAACTTTGTGAACATACGGGAGCGATGACCGTCTGCGCCTGTAGGCTTTATCTTGCGCGGCTTCTTATTTGAATTTTCGTACAGACTCACCCGAATCCCCCCATTTGAATATATTCGACACTATGATATCATAGACATTGCTTGTTTTCAAGGGAGATGTTGTTAATTTTTTGCTATATGCTGAATTATAGGAGTCCCATTGCCCATGTTGCCACAATCAGTATGTCGATGACAAGAATTACGGAAATTCCTATTATACGTGCCGCCTTTATGCGCTTTTGGGAGACGATACCACGGCTTTTTAACAGTATTTTCGGACATATAATGAGGAGGATCCCCACAATATATGCCGCAATAGCTGCAAAAAACAGAAAATTTGAGTGCATACGGAATTGTTCGTTCAGATTCATGTGATTTTCACCTTTCGCAAAATTTTGACATTCCTTATGTTTATTATATTATTGAATAAAAACAGTGTCAATGAGCAAGCCGAAATTTTTGATGAAATCTCCGTTATATACATATAAACAGATAAATTTTAGTGAAACTGACGATTGAATAAATATGTCAAACAGTGTATAATAACTATTGTACAAATACCCATGGAGGAAATAGCATGAGTGTAGTAATCGGAATTGATGTCGGCGGAAGCACGACTAAAATTGTTGGATTTGATAAGGCTGATGGCGCAAACAAGCTTATTGAGCCGCTGTTCGTGCGTGCTACAGACCCAATAACGGCATTATACGGTGCATTCGGTAAATTTACTGATCAGAATAATATAGAGCTTTCAGATATTGATATTGTTAAGGTGACGGGAGTAGGCTCAGAAAAGGTTTTGAAGCCTATATACGGTCTTACCTGCCAGAATGTCCCGGAATTTGACTGCATCGGACTTGGCGGTCTGTATCTCTCCGGTCTTGATGAGGCTATTGTAGTGAGTCTCGGTACAGGTACGGCGATAATACACGCTAAGCGCGGCGAGCCTATGGAATATCTGGGCGGTACAGGCGTTGGCGGCGGTACTCTTGTGGGACTTTCCCGTAAAATGCTTGGTATGAGCGATATCGGACACATACAGGAGCTTGCCGAGGGCGGCGATCTCAACAACATAGACTGGCGCATCAGGCATATAACGAAAAAGGACATTCTGCCCGGTGCTCCGGATATGCTTACAGCATCAAACTTCGGAAATGTGAGCGATATTGCAAGCAAGGCAGATGTGGCACTTGGTATAATAAATATGGTGTTTGAGACCATTGCCATGGTGGCAAGATTTGCGGCTAAAACCTATGGGCTTCGCGATATCGTACTTACAGGCAATCTTACCACGCTTTCGCAGGCAGAGGGTATTTTCAAGAGCCTCAATGCCATGTTTGACCTTAATTTCATGATACCCAAAAATGCTCAGTTCGGAACTGTAATAGGAGCCGCACTGACAAAATGAATGAAGTCATAAATTCTAAAAAGCTGTACATTTTCGATCAGGACGGGACTATATATCTTGGCGGCAAGGTTTTTCCATGCGCGGTGGAGTTTATAAATCACCTTCGTCAAAGCGGCAAGCGTGTAATGTTTTTTACAAACAACGCCTCGCACTCTCCAAAATTTTACCTTGAAAAGCTGACACGTCTCGGTTTTGCTCCCGATAGGAGTGAAATACTCACTGCCGGCGATGTAACGGCGGAATTTCTGCTCCGTCACCGTGCCGGCAAGAGCGTATATCTTGTGGGTACGCCGGAGCTTCATGCGCAGTTTGAGGAAGTCGGTGTAAACCTTGCTTGTGACGATGCGGATATGGCGGATATCGTGGTAACAAGCTTTGATACAACTCTCACATATAAAAAGCTTGAAATAGCCTGTGACCACATAAGACACGGTGCAGAGTACCTTTGTACACACCCGGACTTCAACTGTCCCACCGAAACGGGATTTATACCGGACAGCGGAGCTATAGCGGCACTTGTTACCGCTTCAACAGACGTCGAGCCTTTATATCTCGGCAAACCCTATGCCACCGCCATTGACATGATATCCGAGGTGACAGGGGTGGCGCGCGAGGATGTTTTGAAAGCTTGCGAAGCCGACCGTCCCGATTACGTTTATGACGATCTTGGCGCGGTGATGAGAGCCGCCCAATGAAAAAAGCTGTTTGCATTTGTTGCAAACAGCTTTTTTATGGAAGACTCCCACCTTGGGGGAGCTGTCGCCGTAGGCGACTGAGAGGGCAATGTAGATTAACAACTACTATCATTCGGAGCTGTCTTTTATCATATCAATAATTGCGTATGTAAGATATTTCGCGGCATTTTTTGCCTCGGACAGACTGTTTGCGGCAGAGCCGATTTCAATAAGCAGGGAGCCCGGAGTAAACTGTTCGTTGAATGATGCCCCTCTTATATTTATGGGACGTGCAAATCTTTGATATTTTTGTGTAAGCCGCTCCTGAAGCTTGGTGGCGACAGTAAAATTGGTTTCCCATTCCGGATGGTCTGCACCCTTTTCGTTTGTGCCCACAAGAAGCATGATCTGAGCGGCAATCTCACCGTTTATTGTTGTAATTGGACGGAGCATATCGCCGTTTGTTCGTATTATGGCATCCCTGTGCACGTCAAACACATATTTGATCGAGGGATATTCGGTAAGATATTTTTGTACAGTGTCTGCGGCAAGATCGTATGAACGTGTATATGATTCGAGGTCATGCATGATATCGCAGTGCAGGGTAGGAATGCCTGCATCATTTAGTAACTCCGACATAAGCGAGCCTACTGCTATCATATTCCGCGTGGTGTCTGAACTGCGCTGCATATCTGCCGCAGTTGCGGATATGGCTCCCTCCGGTGAGTATGACTCTGTGCCGTGAGTGTGAATTATCAGGATAAGGGGATGCTCCTCTGAATATTCGTCAAGATTTATTGGTATAGGATACTCGCTTGAGCGCGCGGCTTCGATGTCGGGAGAATAAGACGTAGTATTGGATAGCAGGATTTCACCGTATCCGGGAGAGCCGCTGAGGTCGTAGGGCAGCAGGGCAAATTCGCCGTCCTTCAATTTTGTGCGATCGTAATCGTATATATACGATGTACCGTGTCCCGGCAAATTTTGTTCACCTATAGGCGTTTGCGGAGCTTCTTCTCCGGAATTTTTTGAGGGAATTACGGGGGAAGGCTCTTCGGTGCCGGTATTTTCCTCGCCGCTGTCAAAATAAAGGGCATCACTTCCGAAAAATGCGGCTGAAAGCAAAAATGCCCCGATATCCTCGTTTGTTGGCACAACAGTGCCGCTTGGAAAATGAAAGCATTGACGTGCCGTTTCCGTTGGTGACCAACCGGACAGTGCTGTAGTCAGTGAGTGGCAGAGCAGGGCACTGAGCATCAGTCCGCCAACTGCGGAAGCAAGTGCTGGCAGTCCGCGTACTGCCGATTCTTTTCGTTTGGGTGATTCATAATACTGCATAGTATTTTCAGTCCTTTGTATTAGCACATTTTCGACAGCTTGTCTTCAGAAAAAGTATATGGCGGTGTGCCGTCGATTATGACAGCGATTTTCAAAGTCCGCCGAAAGTGAGCGTAAGTGCCTTTGCCGTAAGACGGGAAAGCTCGCGCACTATGGTGTCGGTTTCCTTTGGGGTAACGAAAAAACCTCTCCTATTTTTCAGCACTTCGAGTAAGCGTTCATCGGGATTATCTATCCCTGCTTCTTCAAGCGCATCAAATACCAGCGTAGCTGATTCAACAACCGTTGGGACTCCGAAGGCTATGACAGGCACACCGAGGGTTTCGCGGTTTATGGCGCGGCGGTGATTCCCAATGCCGGAGCCGGGAGTGATTCCCGTGCTGCCGAGCTGTACTGTGGTAGCAAGACGGTCTGTTGAACGGGCGCACAGTGCATCTATTGCTATGACTAAGGCAGGCTTTGTCTGTTGGCAGATGCCGTATACTATTTCTGCCGCTTCAACTCCTGTCTGACCAAGCACTCCGGGGGCTACAGCCGAAATTTCGCATCCTCCCAGCATTGAAAAAAGGTGGTGGTTTACGTTTTTTATGTGGCGCGTTACCGTAATAAGTCCCACCGTTTCGTCACCCAGCGCATCGGCTGTAATACGCCTGTTTCCAAGTCCTGCCACGAGCACGCTTTCCGGCTTTTTGCCGCATAGCTCGTCCGAGAGCATTGTAAGCTTGTCCGATATGAGAGAGGCGGCGTATTCGAAGTCATTGTCGGATGCAAGCCATATTTTACCGATGTCCAGCGTGATATATTTGCCCTTAGGTTTTCCGATGCGTTCTGCGGCGGAATCTGTCAGAACCTCCACAGTGGTAACTGTGATTCCGTTGTGGGTTTCCGTGCGTTCATCTATATTGCTTTTATCGGTAAGATCAAGCTCGGCGGCAAGATCGGTACGGCGCGTGTTGTTCATTGGCACACCTCAAGGTTCGTTTATTTTTGCTCATGAAAATTATTTACATAAAACCACGATTTTATGTGCCGGTGTGGGATTTCATATATATAGAATAAAATGCACAAAAAACAGAGCCGCTTTTGATAGGATAATGGGCGGTGTGTGAAAAAAATATACAAAGTATACAAAACGAATGGCGTCCGGTTGTGCAATAGTGTAAATCTTTTATTTTTTTGCAAATTAGTCATTGATTATGAGCAAATTTAATGGTATAATATTATAAGTAATATCCTAATAATGCCTTGACTGTGACCGTTTGTTCCATTTGACAGAATTGATACGGGAAAAAACGGCGCATTGGTGCGGCCTTATTTAGAAGATAACCCTGTATAGCAGGTTGTAATTTTAGGAGGATCATACAAATCATGAAGAAAATTATTTCCACTCTGCTGATTGCCGGAATGTGCGCTTCGCTTCTCGCGGGCTGCGGTTCTACGCTCAAGGAAGAAGAAAAGGGCGCTACCGTAAATCTCTATATCGGCAGTGAAATAAGCGATTTCGACCCGGCGCTGGCATACACCGATGACAGTGCTGTTAAGCTTCTCGGTCTTGTTTATGAGGGACTTACCCGTATTGATGAAAACGGTAAGGTGCAGAATGCTCTTATGAAAGACTACGAGATCATCGAGAATGAGGATAAGGGCGAATACAAGATGGAGATCACCATCAAGGAGACCAAATGGAGTGACGGACGTCTTGTTTCCGCAGATGATATTGTTTATGCATGGAAGCGCATACTTGATCCCGAATTCTCAAACTCCGCGGCAGCTCTTCTCTTTGACATAAAGAATGCCCGCGATGTTAAAGCAGGCGACAATTCCATAGACGATATCGGTATTGCCGCTATTGACACCGATGTTATTTCCGTGCAGTTCGAGACAAAGATTGACTATAACCAGTTCCTTGAAAACTGTGCCAGCCTTGCTCTCGTTCCTCTCCGTGAGGACGTAGTGTCAAGATATGACAGCTTCGGTTCTGCTTTTACCTCTATGTGCTCCAACGGTCCCTTTGCCGTTAAGGGCCTTGACGAGGGTAAGAGCCTCATGCTTGAGCGTAACGTTTACTACTATCGCGACGTAGATAATGAAGATGCTCTTGATAAGTACATCCTTCCTTACAGACTTGTGGTGAATTACGCTGATGATGAGGAAGAAAATACTCTCGCATATGAAAACGGCGAGATATTCTACCTTGGTGAGATTGCACTTTCAAAGCGCGCTGACTATAAGAAGAAGGCAAATGTTACCGATCTTCTTTCTACTCACAGCTATATCTTCAACACAGAAAACAAGCTCTTTAAGACTGCTGAGGTAAGACGCGGACTTTCCGCAGCTCTTGACCGCAATGCTATTGCTGATATTGTAACCTTTGCAGACCCTGCAACAGGTCTTATACCCGGAACTGTATACGATGCCAAGGTAGGGGACAGCTTCAGAGATAACGGCGGTGATCTTATTTCTGCCGATGCCGATATGTCTGCCGCTAAGTCTCTTGTAGGAAGCAAGACAGGCAAGTTTACAATTACTTGCCGTGACAACGCTCTTGAAATTGCTATTGCAGAATACTGCAAGGGTGTATGGGAAGAGCTTGGCTTCAAGGTTTCCATTGATGCTCTTGACTACGAAGACTACAGAGAAGCTTACACCACCGGCGACTACGATGTTATCGCACTTGACTATCAGTGCATGAGCACCGATTCCTTTGGTGCGCTGGCTGTATTTGCACCTCTGTTCTCCGGTATGGGTATTGATATCCAGAATGACAATTATGATCCTGTTCCTTATATTAAGGGCTATGATAACGAAGAGTACAATGCGCTTATCGAGTCTGCCTTTGCTGAAAAGGACAGAGCGGCACGGTCGGAAATTCTCCATGACGCTGAGGAAATGCTTATGGAGGATATGCCTATAATTCCGCTGATATTCAACAAGGATGCGTATGTTTACAACGGCAAGGTTCTTTCAAAGATTGATGATTACTACTACGGTTTCAGAAACTTCAACAGACTTACAATGAAGAATTGGAGAGACTACGAAGCCACAGCCGCTGATTGATTGCTAAGTTAAAGAGATATAAGAAATGGGCAGATGCCGATGGCGTTTGCCCATTTTCGCCCGATGATAAAACGCTTTACGGAGTTTACAATGCAGGCACCGCTTAAAGAGAAAAACGATATTAAGATATTTATTCTGTATTTGCTGAAAAATATTGGCTATCCGCTGGACTTCAATACCATCAGTGATATTGTGGTTCAGGATGAGTTCGTGAACTATTTTGATTTTGCCGAGTGCTTTGCGGAGCTTCTTGATTCGGGAACGGTGGAGATGCTAAAGGAATCGCAAAACGACTCATCTCAGAGCATTGACGGTGTCAGAAGCGAAAAAACGGCGGAAATGTACCGAATAACCGAGGACGGTATCCGCGTGGTTGAACAGCTTCACAGCAGTTTGCTTAACGTAATAAAAGACAAAAGTCTTAAGAGCGCAATGCGTCTGCTCTCATTTAAAGCACGCGGCTCTGAAATCAAGTGTGCCGGCACTCCGAGGGATGACGGAAGATATGATCTGCACTGCGAGGTCATAGAGAATAAAGAAACTCTGCTTTCAGTGGATCTTGTGCTCAGCGATAAGCATCAGCTTGACAGGATGATGTATAACTTCAATGAACGACCTGAAATAATCTACCGCGGAGTTATAACACTGCTTACAGGGGATATAAACTATCTTATAGACTAAATTGTGCAGACATAACGAAATTTACGGTATGAAGTAGTGCAAAAAGTGCGCGGTAACGGCATATTATTACAAAATTCATGTTTATAACGTCAAAAATCACACTTGTAAACTGTACACAATAAACAAAATGCATTGAATAGAATAAAAATATTTTAAAAAACTATTGACATTATCCAAATAAGTGATATAATATTTATAGTGTATTTATATCTAACTGGTTTACTTGTAACAGTTATGTAACATATGCCCGTATAGCTTAAAGAGAGCGTTGGTTGTAATTTTACTTGCAAAGGTGTCGGTTGAAATCCGTCGAGGGCAAATTTTATTTTTCTACACAAGCGAGGTATTTTCAAATGTATCAGGATGAAAAATTGATCTGTAAGGATTGCGGCGAGGAATTTATCTTCACAGCAGGCGAGCAGGAGTTCTATGCAGAGAAGGGCTTCCAGAATAAGCCTCAGAGATGCAAGGCTTGCCGTGACGCAAGAAAGAACGCCGGAAAGCCCCAGAGAGAGCTTTTCACCACTACCTGTGCAAGATGCGGAAAGGAAGCTAAGGTTCCCTTCCAGCCCAGCAATGACAGACCTGTATATTGCAGCGAATGTTATGCTGAAATGAAGCAGCAGTAATTGCAAAGAGGTTGCAAAAACGGAGGTGCCGTATAAACGGTGTCTCCTTTTTTGATTTTTTGAAAAAAGTCGATTTTTTTTGAAAAAATCCGCATAAAGGTATGTACAAAACGGCAAAAGTGTGATATAATATATTGAATAGATATATTCTCATGCAGTAAATTTTACATTTTTGTTAAATAAAGGTTTATATGTATAGAAACGACAATAACAATTATAAAAACAACCGATCTTCCGGAAAGAAACATTTACCTCGCGAAAAACAGTCTGTTTCTGTTCCGAATGAAAATGAAGAAGTGATTTCTAATGCGGTTTGCGGCAGAAATGCGGTACTTGAGCTTCTCAGATCCGACAGGGCGGTAGACAAGCTCTTTGTCAGACGCGGAGACCGCGAGGGATCAATAACTTTGATCGTCGCTGAAGCCATAGCGCGAAAAATACCCGTTGTAGAGGTTGAGCGCGCCAAAATAGATGCGCTGGCAGCAGGAGCAAACCACCAGGGCGTGGTTGCAATGGCGGCGGCTAAGGAATATGTGAGTATCGACGAAATATTAGCCATTGCAAATGAACGCGGCGAAAAACCGCTTATAGTCATTGCAGACGAAATTGCCGATCCCCACAATTTGGGTGCTATTATTCGCTGTGCCGAGGGCGCAGGCGCTCACGGACTTATTATACCGAAACGCCGCTCCACCGGTCTTACCGCTGTTGTGGACAAATCCTCTGCCGGTGCTCTTGCACATCTTGCAATAGCTAAGGTTACAAATATTGCGGCGGCGATCGACGAGCTTAAAGACAAAGGCGTTTGGATATACGGGGCGGAGGCTGGCGGTGCTTCCTATTATGATACCATGTTCGACAGTGCTACCGCTATTGTGCTTGGAAGCGAAGGAGCCGGCATATCCCGTCTTGTACGCGAAAAATGTGATTTTATGATTTCTATACCCATGTACGGTAAGGTCAATTCGTTTAATGTATCATGTGCTGCTGCCGTAGTGCTTTGCGAGGCCGCGCGTCAGCTTCACCGAAACTAAAGTATGATAGGAAAGGGATGACAAAATGCAGGATGAGAAAAAAAGCTCCGGCAACAATCAGGGAAAGGATTTGACCGCTGACGAGCTGCTTGAGCTTTTGAATAAAAGCATGGATCTTAAATCCGATCCCAAAGTCGTAGAAAAGATAAATGCGGACAAGTCCCCACGTGAGGCTCTTAAGATTGATGAGTCTGTATTTGAATCTGCCGAGAGGGAACTTCGTAATTCTGACGCTGTAACTGCATCGGACGATTCCGATCTTGACGTTGATGCACTGATAGAAAAATATATCAATCAGCCGAAAAATGAATCTTCGGAGAATCCTCTTGTTGACGAAACAGGCGAGGAGATCGTGCGCGAGATTGAGCGCGATTCTGCAGACGAGGAAATTCCGGAAGCGGCTGAGGACAGTCTGTGCTCAGAACCGACTGTGTTGGAGGATGAAGCTTTCGACGAGGATTCGGATATCAAGATTGCGGAGGATACCGCAGAAGATCTGCCTGTATCTGATGATGAAGGTGTCGATGTGGCTGAATCTGAGGCTTTTGCCGATACGGATACCGAGAAAACAGCGGTATTTGATATTTCCCGTGTAAAACAGCTTGCGGAGGATGACGATCCGGAGATTGAACGGCTTGTTGACGAGGCGTTTGAACGCTCCGAAACAGAGGTGTTTAAGCCTGTGACCGACGACATGATGCTTCCGGAGTCTGCTGAATCTGACAATAACGGCGAGACTGTTTACGGAGAGACAGGCGGCGAGGAGATAGACCAGACTGACCTTAACCTTATGCTTGCCTTTGGCATGAATGAGGAGCTAAAGGAAACCGTAGGCGAGGAACAGGCTACCGCTATGGAGGACGATATTCTCCAAAAGCATGAGCAGACAGCTCAGATGCAGGCGGTTGAAGAACAGATCGAATATACCTCACGCGATCAGATTGGCGAGATACTTACTGCTTATAAGTCGCGCTATTATACGCTGGCTGTTCGTATTGCGGCGGCGGTTGCTCTCATTGCCGCACTGTTTGTTGTTGAGAATTTCTCACTGCTGGGTCTGACGATGCCTGCGTTCATGCGTCCTACATCTTATCCCGTAGTGTATGCCATGATTGATTTGCAGCTCGTAGTTCTCTGCGGTGTGCTTGTATGGAAGCAGGTCGTTGACGGCGTAAAGAATCTTATTGCGCTGAAACCTACGCCTGAGAGTCTTACGGCGTTTGTGTTGGCGATGTCTGTAATATACACCTTCGCTTCATGTCTCACTGCTCCCATGGAAGGCTTTGCACTGTACAATCTTCCTGTGGTCTTTGCTGTACTTCTCTCGCTCGTTTACGAGTTTATGAATCTTAAGCGCGATGTTTTCAGCTTTAACGTAATTTCTTCCAAGAAAAAGAAATTTGTAGTAACCCCTGTTTCGGATACCACCGAATCCCTTGAGAGGGAAGTATTCAACGACTATGTTCCCGGTGATTCCCAGATTATCCGCGTAGGCAAGACCGATTTCGTTGACGGCTTCTTTGCACGCATCAATGAAAAAGGCATTTCCAAGCCTATCATCGGTATCACAATTCCGGTTGTGATGATTCTAGCTGTTGCTTTCTTTATCATTTCTTATATTGTAAACCGCAGTGTATATACCGCATTTACAATGGCATATGTTACCGCCGTTGTTACAGCACCTCTCACTACTTTCGTTATTTACAGCTATCCTTTTTATAAGGCGTCTAAGGATTCCTATGACAATGACAGTGCAATTATTGGCGAAAGCTCTCTTGTGGAATATTCCGGATCTTCCGTTATATCTTTTGAAGATAAAGAAGTGTTCCCGTCCGGCGGCGTGAAGGTGACCAGCATTAAGGTTTACGGAAACAACCGTATTGACGAGATCATATACAGCCTCGCAAGCGCGTTCATTAAGGTGGGCGGGCCTCTTGCGGATGTATTCAGTCAGGCAACCCATGACATGGGATATTCCGAGGATGTGGAGCTTATCGAGGTGGAGGATGACGGATTCACCGTTACCATCGACGATGTTCAGGTTTATATAGGCAAGGCATCCTACATGGAAAAGAAGGATTACGAGCCGCCCTTTGACAGTGAAGCAAAGAAGCAGGAGCTTAATTCTTCCCTCGGCGTGCTGTACATCGCTTTCGGCGGACAGCTTGCGGCTAAGGTTTATGTTCACTATACCATTGACAGCGAGTTCGAGGCCATTTTGGCACAGCTTTACAAGACGGGTATCTGTGTTGGCATCAAGTCCTTTGACCCCAACATTGACGATCTCCTTCTTGCAAAGAAGATTAAAGCTATGAAATATCCTGTCAAGGTTATTCGCTCAAAGACTGTGGAGGATATTCCTCACACGTTTGAGCGCTGTGACAGCGGAATCGTATCCAAGCGTTCCGTAAAGGCTCTTTTAAAAACAGTTACTCTGTGCGAGCGCGTAAGCAATGCCATAAAAACGAGCCTTATAGTAAAGGTGCTGGCGATGCTTATAGGCGTGGTTGTGATGGTATTCATCCATGCATTTGGAAACTCTGTTGAGCTGTCGTCGCTGTACATTATGCTCTATCAGCTTTTCTGGACTATTCCGGTTTTTCTCATTTCAAGATTTTTAGTTTAAAAAATATGGGATGCCGCAAAAGCGACATCCCATTGTTCTGTGAAAGGATAGGTTATGGAAGATCTTACACCCAAGGAAGCCGCCATACGCGTTTTAAAGCGAGTGGAAAAACCCGGAAGATATACCGGCGGCGAATACGGTCAGATAATCAAAGATAAAACCAAGGTGCGGGCAAGATTTGCGTTCTGCTTCCCGGACACTTATGAAATAGGTATGTCAAATCTCGGCATACGCATACTTTACGGTGCTATAAACGATCATCCCGATCTTTGGTGCGAGCGTGCCTACACTCCGTGGGTGGATATGGAAGAACAGCTTCGCCGATATAATATTCCGCTCTATGCCCATGAAAGCGGAGATGCGCTCCGTGATTTTGATTTTGTAGGTTTTACGCTTCAGTATGAGCTTTGCTATACAAACGTACTGAATACGCTGGAGCTTGCCGGCATACCGCTTTTGTCCTCGGAGCGCACAGATGATATGCCCATCGTGATCGGAGGCGGTCCATGCTCCTACAATGCCGAGCCGATTGCTGACTTCTTCGATGTGTTTTCTATCGGAGAGGGCGAGGAAGCGCTTCCCGAAATCATGCATCTTTATGCCGATATGAAGGATTCCGGCGAGTATACACGCGAGGAGTTTCTCCACCGCGCGGCGAAGCTTGATGGCTTCTATGTGCCGTCTATGTATGAGGTAAGCTACAATCCGGACGGTACTATAAAGGCATACACTCCGAAACATGATGACATTCCCCGGAAAATAACCAAGCGCATAATAAAGAATATGGATGAGGCGTATTTCCCCGATCAGTTTGTTATGCCTTATATTGAAACGGTACATGACCGAATCATGCTGGAGGTTTACCGCGGATGTATACGTGGGTGCAGATTCTGCCAGGCGGGCATGGTGTACCGCCCTGTACGCGAAAAATCGGTAGAGGTACTCGACCGTCAGGCGAGAGCACTGCGCGAAACTACCGGTTACGACGAAATTTCACTTTCTTCATTAAGTATAAGCGATTATTCCGAGATAGAGGGACTTTGCGACACGTTGCTTCGGTGGACAGACGCGGCTAAGGTGAATTTGTCGCTCCCGTCCATGCGACTTGATATGTTCACAAGGGAGCTTATGGATAAGATATCTTCTGTTCGCGCATCGGGACTTACTTTTGCGCCAGAAGCCGGAACTCAGCGTCTTCGCGATGCCATAAACAAGAATGTTACCGAGGATGATCTGCTCCATGCCTGCCGCGTGGCGTTTGAAGCCGGGAAAAATCAGGTCAAGCTCTATTTTATGCTTGGCTTGCCGACGGAGACCGATGAAGATATCGAGGGAATTGCCAATCTTGCAAAGCGTGTTGTAGACGAATACTATGATGTTATGCGCGGAGTGAAGGGCAGAAAAGCTCCCACAGTCACAATAAGTGTGGCTTGCTTTATTCCCAAACCCTTTACCGCCTTTCAGTGGGAGTCTCAGGACACCCTTGCGGAGCTTGACCGCAAGCAGAAGCTTCTTCGCTCCAAGATAAATGATCCCAAGGTCAAGTATAATTACCACGACGCCCAGGTTTCATTTATAGAAGCGGTATTCGCTCGCGGCGACAGACGAATTGCCCCTGCTGTACTTGAAGCGCATCGCCGCGGAATGCGATTTGATGCATGGGAGGAGTATTTTGATTACTCCAAATGGATGCAGGTATTTTCCGACTGCGGCATAGATCCTTCCTATTACGCCAATCGTGAGATAGGCGAGGGCGAGATCCTGCCGTGGGATATAATTGACTGCGGTGTTGACAAGGCATTTCTGCTCCGCGAGCGTCATAATGCATACAATGCCGTGACTAATCTGAACTGTGCCGAAAAATGTACGGGATGCGGTGCAAATAAGCTTGGAGGTGAGCGCACATGGTGCAGCCGATGCAAATAAGAGCAATGTTCTATAAGATAGGAAGCCTTCAGTACATCTCGCATCTTGATCTTGTGAGGACGATGACGAGAAATATTATCCGTGCGGGTATTCCGGCGTGGTATTCGCAAGGCTTTAATCCGAGACTGAAGCTGACTTTTTCTCTTCCTCTTTCTATAGGCACAGAGAGCGAGTGCGAATTTTTCGATATCCGTTTGACAGAACCCATGTCGCTTGATGAGATCAAGGCGAGAATCAATGTAACGCTTACGGATGAAATGCAGATAACCGACGTATATCAAAGTGAGCGAAAATTCAGCGAAATCGCTTTTGCCGAATATGAAATAAGAATGGTGTGGGGCGGAGCGGATGCTTCGGTGGCTGAGCGGCTTTCTGAACTGTATAATTCGCCGCTTGTGCTGACAAAACGCTCAAAATCCGGCGATAAAGAGGTTGATATTTCGCCTTACATTGATCTGCGCTCCTGTGAGTATGAAGACGGCGGTATAACAATACGCGCGCTCTTGTCTGCGGACAGTGCTAACTACCTCAATCCCGAATATCTCATAAAGGCCGCAGATTCTAAGCTTGGGATAAAATTTGAGGATCCGTTTTCCGAATATTACACCATAGCGCGCAGGGAAGTGTATTTGGCGGACAAAATTACGGCTTTTCGTTAAAATATACTGTCCACGGTGGGCTTTTGCCCATTTGCAATGTGTTCAACGGCACTTATGAGTATGGAAAGATGATAATTAAAGTCCTGTGAGCCTGATTGATATTTTTTGAGGGCTTCAATGGCGTTTTCGGCACGTTCAAGATCGGCTCTGTGGACTGACAGTGCTATAATATCGCGACAACTCTGCCATTCGGATACAAGTTCGTTTATCCGACTCGCGGAGTTGTCTGTTTTCAGCACCTCACACGTGGTAAGAATCTTATCTGTCTGTGATATAACGTATACACTGTTAATTCCTATCATTACACATATGACGGTAAGGATAATGGATGCTATTATAAAGGAACGCACTATTTTTTTACCAGATATTCCTTTCCTTCGTCATTGACGCAGAACAAATACACCTCGGAAAGCTCCGCCTTGTGCTTTTTGAGCCGTTTGTTCAGCCATTCGCGGTCACGTCCGATGAGATTTAAGTCAAAATCGCTTATGTGGGAGTCTACGACAAGAGCGTGTGCAATGCCCGATTCGGAGACTTTTATATTCATTTCGGATGCGCTTGGGGGGGCGGCTTGCTTCTTTGGAATTACGGAGAGCTGTCCGTTGTGCTCAAGAATCGCATAGTCTACGTCTTCGATATCGCCTATTCCTTCTATTCGTATAGCCGAAAGAAGCTCTTCGATGCTTATTCTCACCTTTTCTATTTCGGATTTGTTGATTACACCGTGGGAGACCAGTATACTCGGTGTACCGTCGAATATTGGCTTTAAAAAAGGGATTTTTGTAACTGCAAATGAGATTACGACTTCAAGCGACAAAAGTACGCATATCGGGATCAGCGCGAATGCAAATGGGATCTGGCTGTCGGTGATCGGCTGTGATGCCAATTCCGACAGGAGAATTGTGGTCACAAGCTCCGAGAGCTGAAGCTCGCCTATTTGGCGTTTTCCCATAATACGCATTGTACCGATGAGAAGTATATAAATGAGTATAACTCTGATAAAAATAGTGAGCATATTGTGTCACCTCGTACAACAGTATTTACTTTAATGAATCAAATATGCATATTTGTGCCGAAAGAGAAGAAAAATTAAAAAAAGTGTTGACAAATGTAAATGGGTGTGATATAATATTAAAGCTGTCGCGAGAGATTTTAATAATCCTTCGCAAGCAAAAAGTTTTTTTAAAAAATGCAAATTACCTCTTGACAAGCACCGTATTATGTGATATAATAATCGAGTCGCTTAAACGAGTGATAGTTTGCGAAAAAGTTTTTGAAAAAACTTTTAAGAAACCCCTTGACAAGGCGGAAGAGATATGATATAATATCAAAGTCGCCCGCAAGAGGGAGGCAGCGAGTTGGTCCTTGAAAATTGAACAACAAGAGATTAGGATGAGTACAAAGAAGTGAGGCA
>JAEIGA010007838.1_pt1 | contig 16206 bp, 50 predicted proteins | sample 9270691 | NCBI WGS metagenome assembly JAEIGA01 (sample SAMN17057246, study PRJNA624740) | gut metagenome | biome: biome; isolation source: fecal sample | host: Bos grunniens | place: China: Xizang | collected 2019
AGTTAAAAAATATTTAAAAAATTTAAAAATAATACTTAAAAACTGATTTTATTGGCTATATAATATAATGTGAGTACTGAATATCAGTTCAGTATTCAATTACTTAAACATTACGGCTTATCAGTTTATCATCCTTTGTCTGGTAAGTTAGTAATATATAGAGAGTGTGCTGTTTTTTCTTTTCATTTTTTCAGTACACAATCAGTGCTATACTGATTCGGAAAGCTGTATCATACATTTTATCTGCGTTTTTTCCACCTTTTTTTCTCGCAGATTTGGGCGAATAATGTATGGCCTCCTTATAAAATTGGGTGTTTTTACTCCTTTCCCACCCAAACTTGGATATTTGTTTTGTTTTGTTTTTATATCTCACATTACAGCTTTCCACATTTCACCTCGAGAGTCTTAGGTTTCGTACATGCCTAAGGCTCTTTCCTTTTATACAAAACTATACAAGTAAAATATACAATATTTGTCAATTTTGACTATGTACATTTAAAACCACATAGTGTATAATATAACCATAACATAAATCAAAAAACAAAAGGACGGTACATAACTATGGAAAAATATCATTTAATTAACATCTTATACTTTTTAATTGCAACACTTGTAGCTGGCGTATGGATGTACAGAACACAAAGTGGTCAAAACTTTATTCAATGGTTAGGACTTACATTTTTCGGTGTAAACCTTGAAGAGGAGCCTGATTATGATTACGATGAAATATAATACATACAATACAGAGAGTAATCCTGAAGTATTTGAGGTAAGATTTAGACTAGCCAATTATAGTAATGAAATTAGGCGGGTATATTTTAAAAATAAATCTGAAGCGGAAGAGTTCTTTAATAACATTAAAAAAGAAGCGGAAGCTTCTAATGCAACTGGAAGCATAGCATTGTGGAACAGAGGCTGGTTATGCTACAGTGTTAAACTTGATTAAAAAATTATAAAAATAAAGAGAGGTAATTATTATGCATCCAAAGAGTCCATTAAGAGCAGGAGAATTTGAAAGAATTTTTGGTAACAACGTTAGACGTTTAAGAGAGGAAAAAGGCTTAAGTCGATACGAACTTGCTGTAGAAATACTTGGTATGCCAGAAGAAAATCTTGCTAAGATTGAAGAAGGCAAAGACCTTTTATGTAACATCGAAGTATTTGCTGATATTGCTAAATATCTTGATACCACAATCAATGATCTTTTACCATATTGAGAGGTACGATGAAATCTAATTATATACTATTATAGGAGGTATTACATATGGTTAAAGAGATTTTAAACACAGAAGATACAAATAATACTTATTACGTAGCTCATAGGAAAATAGGTTATATAGTTGCAGACGACCTTACACTAGATGAAGCTAGAGCTGAGAAAGAAATATACGGAAGATATTTTGCAATTTTCGATAAAGATGGTAACGAAGTCAAATAAGTCTAAAGGAGTTTCACACATGACATTTAAGAAATTTGAAGAAATTGTTAAACAAAAATATCCTAAAGCTCAATTATTTAAACACGGCGAAATGGCAGGTAACTGTATAAATGTAGCTGTAATATTTGAGCCTAACACTAAAGTATATCAGTATAATGGTAACTATTGTGAAGTGCTTAACAAGTTAGGTATTAAAGCTATATATAAGCATCACTATGAAAGTAAGAAACGTGAGCTTGAAAGATTAAAATCTAAACATGGTAAGCCTATAGATAATATGTTTATATTTGCAGATGAAGATGACGATGATGGTTATATTGCAGACTATTCAAAGGAAATAGAATGGTATACAAACGAAATAGCTGATATTGAACAAAGTTATGTAATAGTATAAGATTTAGAGGTGACATACTATGTTTATTAACGGTTTATATTTTAATCAAACTAGTTGTGGTTGTCCAGAACAATACGACGTGTTCGACGAGGATAATAATCAAGTAGGCTATGTGAGATTGAGACATGGACTAATAACTTGTGAATGCCCAGATATTGGTGGAACAGAAATACATAACGAAGATTTATCTGGTTTCAGCATTGATGGCGTACTTCATTATGATTTACGTCCAACAATACTTAGTGTAATCGCGAATAAAATTAAACAATATTATAGAATATACGACTAATGAGGGAGAATTTGATTATGCACGATTATTTAGACTATTTAGAATTACATAGAGATTACTTAGCTAGCGAAAATGAATATCACAAAGCTCGTAGCGTTAAAAAGCTTCCAAACGATTGGGTTATTGATGAAGAACAATCTGTAAGATGGAATAGAGAACAAGTTGAAACTCACAATCTTGGAGTAGAGGCTAACAAGAAAGCCTGTCTTGAAGCAGCTAATGCTAAATATATGAAATATAAAAATGAACTCAAAAAAGCTGTTAAGCTCGATCTCACTTGTTCAGATGATACTGCTGAAAAAGTGCTTACCTATGTAGATGATAAATTATATAATGATACAGCTGAAGATGAGAAACTTGAAGCTATAGATGAATTGGTTGAACTTATAAGATACGTACTTAAAGACTCAAAACAAGCTTAAATCTAATAGAGGTAATTTAGTATGATAGATACAAATAGTAAAACTATTTATTTTGGTCATGGTGATATTTTAATAGTTAGCGGAACCGGTTCGATAATTACATTCTATGAGATTAAAGATAATTTAGAACCAGGCCAAAAGCTAAATCCAGAGCAAGCTGAAACTTATTTAGAACCATCAACTAAATATATTGGTATACGGTTCCAAAACTTAGATGAGCTTATGGAATTTAAAAGGCGATTAACTGAGTTAGACCAAAATGCTAGTACAAGCTTTGAATATAAGGGCTATACATTTGATTTCTCAACTTATAATAAGGCGTCAATAGAGGCTCTTTATACTCATATTGATAAAGCAAGATTACATTTTATATGTCTTATGGCTATATAGATTAGGAGGATTATAATTGTGAAGATTGTTATATCTGCGCATGAAGCAAATCAAATATTAGCTGAACATTTAGTAGCTCAAGGCAAACTTAAACGGGCAGTTACAAATATTGTTTGGGAAGTAGAAGAAGGTAATCCACTTGATACAGAAATTATATTTGAACAACCGGAGGAATAATTATGGATTATATATTAGTAGGAATTGGTACTTTAGTGCTTGTTAATACAATTGCCACAATAAGCATTTTAGAGGCTTTAAGAGATATTTTAAAAGAATTAAAGAAAAAATAATTTTAAGAGGTATATATGACTAGTTATAAAGTTTATTATTACTCTACAGAGATACATGATTATACGTACAAAATAGTAAAAGCTAATAGCTATACAGAAGCCGTAGGTATGGCTAATTCTACAGAACAGGGGAATGGCAATAAACATGAAAGATATGATACTAATAACTTATAATGATTGTGATGGTACTGAGACTATTGTTTGTGTGGCAAAAGATTTAGAGTTTGCAACGGCGTACACTAAACTTTTAGCTGAAACTTATCCACTCTCTTATGGTAAAGATTCAGGAGAGTTTAAATTGAAGCCTATTAAATACGTAGACTCAGATATATCAGATAACGAAATAAAACTTAAATATGTAAATGTGGGCCAGAAATTTATTTTAAATGAGCATGAGTGTTTAAGAGTTAACTTTGATTTAAATAATACAACATTAACCATGTCTTTCGAAGGTCTTGTATGTTATTTAGATTTAACTGATTATAAATTAAGAGCTACATCTGCAGACATTGAGGTTAAACTTGCAATATAGATATTAAATTATATTAGTATTGACTAAATAGTTTATAGAGTACTTTTGAGGAGGTTTAAAAATGAAGACTATATTAAATCATTTAATAACAATATGCAAGCATAAGTGGTGGGTGTTCTACCATTGCTATAAAGCAGGTTTAATTTGGCAAGGCATCGTACACGACTTATCTAAGTTCTCTTTTACAGAATTTTCAGAAAGTGTTAAATATTACACAGGAACAAGTTCACCAATTGATAACTGTAAGAGAGCGAAGGGTTATTCAATGTCTTGGATGCATCACAGAGGTCGTAATCCACATCATTATGAATATTGGACAGACAACTATGATAGTGGTACAACCCATCTTATGATGCCTTTTAAATATGCTACTGAAATGTTTTGTGATAATATCTCTGCAGCTAAAACTTATATGGGTAAAAAGTTTACTTGGGAAGCAGAGCTTAATTGGTGGCATAATAAACAAAAGACTGCTAAGATGCACCCTAATACAGAAGCTTATATGAATAACTTATTTAATTTCTGCTATCATAACCAGCGTTTCCCAACTAAAGAAGAATTTAAAGAGCATTGGTTGATTATTACTGGGGAGGAAATTAAATGAGATATAATTTTAAAATTAGAATAGATACTGATGGAACTTTTGAATTTCCATTTGTTCCATGTGGTATGATATATGATGACTTACATTCTTATTCTTTATTTAGAACATATGACGATAGAAAATCAGCAGTAGAAGACATAAATCAAATTTGTAAATTTATTATCGGCAATATTGTTAGTGACCGAGATTTAGTAAAATATGAAATTGATGATTTTGCTACTAAGTTCTATAAAATGATAAATGACGAAGCTAATTATGATTTACCTAAGATTGAATTACGAGAAGATACTAGCTATCATATCTATTTTGAATTAAGTAAAGATTTAGCTACTTATACATTTAATTTAGAGTTTGATGAGGACGAAGAGAAACTCATTAACGATAATCAAGATAAGGTAACATATGACGATGTAAAAGAAGCAGTTTTAAATTTATTCAGACAGCGAGGTAATTGTAATGATGGAATTTCCAACTAAAGTTACTCAACAAGATATTGAATATCAGGAATATAGATCTGAAGCTCTAAATAATATTGCGAAAAGTTCTGATAATTTAATTAAGTCTTGGTTAAAAGCTACTAACATTGATTTTCCAGTAGCATATGATATTAGCTATAGCCAGAAGGTTCTTACTTTATATTCTAATTGTACAAGATTGATAGTAGGTTCTAAAGGCACAAATTTACAATTACTTAGACAGATGCTTAAAGATAAATTTCTAGGGGATTGGGAAATCGAAATTAAGTCTGTTGCAAATATTGTTCAAGCACATGAAGAGGAAGATTTAAAATTGTTAAAAACTAGAACTAGATTTACATTACATAAAGGTTCAATTATTACTTGCGATGCAGGTACAGCAAGAGGTTTCGCGGAAGACCTCGCTGAATTCATTGTTCCAATTATAGATGAAACAGCTATTGCAGAATTTAATCATGCTAGAATTTTAGTTATGCCTGATGATACTGCAGAAACTATCATAGAGAGATTTAAATCATATATACTCACTTTCGCAGAGGAGAACCAGGAGCGATAAATCAACTGTAAAAATTTGTAAAAATTTGTAAAAAACTGTGTACATTCGAAAATAAACGTGATATAATATAACCATAGCAGATATATTTTTTACTTGCTGCTATGGTTGTTTCTATAATATAGACTAAATAATAGGAAGAAGGAGTTATATGTTAGAAGGAGTTTATGAAATTAGAATTGGTACAGGTAATAATTATAAGACCATTCCTGCATCTAGTAAAACACAAGCTAAACTGATATTTAATAAAGCTTGTCGAAGAGCTCAAAATAAATCGTTTAATTTCGTATCTTGGACGGTTCAAATGTTACATAATGGTCAACCTATAAAAACAATGAAATTTGAATCAGTTTCAAAATAACATATAATATAAGTTTTGTTAAAAATAGTGCATATTATTTTTAACGATTAGGAGGATAAAAAATGTATTTTACAATGCCAACTTGTTTTAAACATTCAGAGATTAAAAGAGCAACACTTAGATTTACTAAAGAAGAAAACTTAATGAAGCACATGGACTTAAAAGGCGGAGAGCTCATTTGGATTAATAACTTAGCTTCGCCTATGTATAGAAACATGTATGCTAAATTTGATAGATACATAAATGACGAAATTTGTTTTGTTATGATTGGTAAAGGTAAGAAAATCGGAATAAACATAGAACTTATTAACCGTCTTCCAGAAAGAATGTCTCAATTAAGAGATGATTTTGATATTACATATGAGGTGACTGATAATGGCTAAGTTTATAGAGGTAACTAAAAAAGATAATAATAAGAAAGTTCTTATAAATGTTGAACATATAGAATTTATAGAGGAAACATCTAGAGGTCTTGCTACAATCGTAGCGTCTAATTATGGCTGTTATAAAGATGGTTATGGCCGTACCGCAGTAGAAACTAAAGAGAAGTACGAAGACGTTATTAAACAGGTTATAGTTACATCTCATATGGGAACACATATAGTTGCGAGAGGAGTAGACTCAATTGAGTAATATTTTAGAAGATTTAGACATAACTCAAGCTGAACTAAATAGTATGACAACTGAAGATGCTATTACTTGGTTAAATAATATTTCTAATAAATACGTCCATGGCGGAGACGAAGCTTTTGATAGACGCCGAAACGTAGCATTAGCAAAAGCAATTAAAGCCTTACAGAAAAATACATAAACCAGAATTATTCAGATTAGCTATTTAAAGCTAGATAATAACTTATATGACTAATATTATATATAGCATCCAGAAGTGAATCTGGGATAAATGGGTATATAAATATAATTATATTTTGGAGGATATTGTTTATGATTAATATGGGAAGTGCTAAATTAGTAGAGCTTGCTGCAAAACATCCAGACCTTCCAATTATGCCTATGGTAGACAGTGATATTATAATAGATGACTGTTGTGGCTATTGGTTGGGTGAATTTGGTAGAGTTGACGTAGGCGAATGCGCATGCTATAATGAAAGATTTTATACAGATAGAGATAGCTTTAAAGAAGATTATTATGACAACAATTGTGACGAGCTTTGTGAAATGTTTGATTATAATCCTAGAGTAGATGATGATAATAGTCCTAAAGCAAAAAGACTTGAAGCATATCTTGACGGAGTGGCTAAAGGATATTTTAAAGACGCAATAATTGTTTATATTGATGTAATAGCAAATTGATAGGAGGAATTTAAAATGGCAATTGATTTTGTACCAACCATACATTCAGCAGTTAAACATATGAGTGCTGAAAAGATGGCAAAATTTTTACATGAAGAATTAAATGCTTGTCCATATAAAGACCCAGCTAAGAAGAGATGTCCTCTAATTGGCGGATGTCAGAGCTGCTTAAAAGCATATCTTTTGCAGACTGATAATAGTTATTCAAGCTGGAATTAATATATAAAATAGGGAGATGAACTTATGAAAACTACGCTTAAAGCGAGAATGCTAAGACTTAGCTGTATTAGTGTTGTAGCTTCTTTAATTGTTACAATAGCTGCAGAAATTGGAGTGTTCTCGTTATCAAATGCAAATGCAGTTCAATCTAACTCTGCTGCTGAAGAAAGTGCTTCTTCTACTAACGAGCTTAATAATTTAGCAGGAATGTTAAAGGACGAAGTCGAACATTTCAATGTATAATATCTTAGGAGAACCATTATGTTTAATTTAATGCATAAATTATGTGGGAAACTTACTCACCATAAATTAAGAGTTGGTACTTATTGGAGTGTGGGAATAGAACCTCAAGAATTTCATTATAAATGTTTGATTTGTGGATTACATTTTTGGAACCATACTCCACATAAAAAGTATTTAAGGAGTAATGACAATGAAATGGATAAGCGTTAATGATAAATTACCTGAAGATTGTATAACAAAAGATTATAAAAATAAAACAATTAAGGTATTAGTTGCCATCAAAGCAAAAAACGGAATAACTATAAGAACACAGAAACGTTTTTTAGATTATACATATAACAGTGATGGCCAAAAAGAATGGCATTGGAGTTGGCGATATTCAGCAGGAGAAGTAACTCATTGGATGCCTTTACCTAAATTACCGGAAGGAGAATAATTATGTTAAATAATATGAGAGATAAACTTGTAAATCTTATAAATCAAGATAATTGTCCGTCGCCTTTTATGTGCTCTAACGAATGTAAGTATGCACATTTAAAAAATTGTAGTGGTGACAGACTTGCTGACCATCTTATCGAAAATGGTGTGATTTTACAGCCTTGTAAACCTGGCGATGATATTTGGGTAGTAGAGGATGATGACGTAACTGGTTATATGTTCCTCGCAAAATCTAAAGGTTGCATTATAGCCACATCATGGATAAATGATTACGACCTCGATGAGACAATCGAATATCATATAGAAGAAACTGAAAATAACTATGATACTCGTCTAGTTGTTTTTCCTGAAGATATTTGCTTTGCTTCAAAAGAAGAAGCTGAGGCGAGAGCTGAGGGATTAAGATGAACATTGAAGATTTAAATGAAATAATGGATTGGTGCACACAAAAGCTAGCATATGAGAAAGCTAATCCATTTGGACTTACCGGTAGAAAGCTTGAAGGATATGAACAGGCTATGAAATCTGTTATAAGTTATTTACACAACAAGAAAACGCAATCGTGTAGATATTGTAGAAGCTATCTTGAAGAAGATGGAGGCTTTTGTTTAGAGTTCGACCGTCCAGTATGTTATACTGATAGCTGTAAATTATATCAAAGAGGAGATTATGTCGATGGTGTGTAAAGACTGCTTATATTATGAAGTTTGCCCTTTAGGTTTAGCTGTAGATGGTCAAACTGGAACTTGTCTTAAATTTAAAAATAGTGCAGATTTTGTTGAAGTGGTTAGATGCAAAGACTGCAGATTTAAACTTCTTACTGTAGATGGTTATTACAATCCTAGTAATATTTCATGCGAAATACATGAAAACGACGGTTATAAAGAGACAGATTATTGTAATTATGGTAAAAGGAGAAATGACAATGTCAAATAAAATAAAAGATAAGTTTGTAGAGTTATTAGATATTATCGTTCAACCTGGTGAAAAGACTTTAGGCGATATTGCTGATTACTTTATAGAAAATAGAGCATTTGTTTTACCATATAAAGTTGGCTCAGTTGTTCATGTGTTAGCGTCACAAACAAGTAATGATAAGAACTTCTATATGTTTACAGATACAATAACTCATTATAATGTTGTTGACGATACCGTAATTATGTGTTTTAACGGACATATGGGAGAACCTGATTGGAATTGGGATAGAGTATATACCGATAGAGATGAAGCTAGAGCTAAATTAAAAGAATTAAATAGCAGGAGCGTAGAACAATGATTTGCAAAGAATGCGGTTCAAATATGTATGTAGATGATAGAGACGTAAAGTTTCCTGGAAATAAAGACATCTATTGGTCATGTGAGAATTGTCAAACCAGTTGTATTGAAGAAATAAGATTTAATCAATCATTTAAAGAGATTTGGCATTCAGAAAATAATGACCAAGTAAAAGATTATGAAATAAAACATAACATTCAGAGATGATTATTTACAGATGTGACTAAATATATATTAGAAGGTGATATTATGGGTGACATGGATAATAAAATTGCAATTACTAATATACTAACTAAAATGGAACATGTAGATAGTTATGATGGCCTTCTAGAAATTGCTAACTTAATTAGTGATGCTGGATTATGGTCTAAAGTTTGGCTTAATAAGTGTGATACTTGTGAACAAGATGATTTTGGTTTGTGTATGATAGACGAAGATGACACAGCTTTTCCATTTTGTATATCACAATTAAATAAATTATTGACTGCTGAATTAAATAAGAATTGAGGTTATTATAGATGCATAGCTATTTAGGACAAAAGCGAATAGACGCGTTAAAAGAAATTACTCCAATCTGTGAAGTATTTGGAATTAAAGATTTTGATTATTATGTAAATACAGAAACTGGTAATGAAGAACTAATTTTAAATGGCACAAGAATTGGATGCTGTGGTAATTCTATTTATGCTATTAAGAATGAACTAATTGGTTATATATTTATAAATACATTTTGTAAAAGCCGCGATTTAGGCCGTTTTAGAACTCAAACTTTAAATGCCATTAAGAGATATTGGAAAAATTAAAAGGAGTAATGTATGACATACAGAGGTTCTGTCCCACAGTCGCGACAAGTATTAAATTGGCACGAAGCTTGTGTTGGCGTAAAGACAAGAGATGTAGCTCATAAAATACTTTCAATGTTAAATGATATGTCTAATAGAGGAATATTAGATGATAAATTTAAAGCTACTATTACAATTACTCCATCACTACACGAATCTGAACTCGATATTATTATAGAGGAAGGCTGATTACTTATGACAAGCATGACTGAAATGATTTCTAAAATGAAATATGATTTAACAGCATTACTACTAAAGAATAATATAAACTTTGGCGCTGGAGAGATTGCTAACAACCTTATCGAGAATAATGTATTAGTTCTGCCTTGCAAGGTTGGAGATATGGTATATATGATTATGCCAAGTGGTGGAATACGAAGTCTTACTATTGAAGGCATAGATATAGAAGTAGGAGAAGAAACTAAGATAACTTGTATGGCAACATATGAGCTTGAAGGTAAAACTTGTTATGCTCAAATACAATATTATAAATTTGGTAAGACAGTGTTTCTTACTAAAGAAGAAGCGGAACATAAGCAAGAAGGTGACGCTGAAAATGAGTAAGCATCAGGAGCTGTGTTGCGGTTGTATATTTGACGATATAGAAGATGAATTTTATCGTGAAGAATGTTTTAATTGCGAATATGTTCAAGACGATAAAAATCCATCAAACTATAAAGAATTGAAGTTGAAAGGCGATGAATGATGATGGTTGAATTGCTGCCTTGTCCGTTTTGTGGCGAACTTCCATACATAGAGAGAAAACCTTTATGGCAAGAGCATGGTGGTTCTACGCATGGATATTATGGTTGTTTTGAATACGATATTAGATGCCATAAATGCGGTTGTAATATTCCTCTTGGCGGTAATGATACTATTTATCGCAAAGACGAAGAAGCAAAACAAAATGCAATCGATGCTTGGAATACTCGCACACCAAAAGAAAGAGGTGGGGAGAATTGAAAAAGTTATTGTGTAAACTTGCACATTGGATTTTATACAAGTTTGAGCCAATAGATGTTTGGCAAACAAAGATAAGAACTAAACACGGAATTTATGGTGTTGCAGGAATTGAACAAAATCACGATTTCTCTGAAATGACTATAAAATATGAAATTGAAAAGATAAGTTTATCAGTATAATATAATACAGTGATTAAGTGGAGGACATAGAGAAATGAGGAAAACAATAGACTTACCTTGTTATATTGGTGATACCGTATATTTTGCAGTAAAAAATCGTTGGGACTCTGCAATTATTGATGGAATACATATTGATGAACAAGGAATTATGTTTACTTGGGTACAATATGATGTTGGTGTTGATGTTATAGAATGTTGGGATGATGGTGATTTTGACATTGATGACATTGGCAAAACTGTTTTCTTGTCAAGAGAAGATATGATTAAAGCATTGGAAGGCGGTGGAAACAATGATTGAAAATATAGTAGTTGACGTTTCACCTTTAACTAATACATTGAGAATTGGTAGATTAAATAAGAGAAGAACCCATCTTTTAGAATGGGAAGAAAGAGAAGATGAAATTCTCTGTGCAGTAAGGGATTTTTTAGTAAATCTTGCAGAACAAAACAATAGCAACACATATGGTTATGAGTGGGAAAAAAGAGATGGTACAGTTGTTGAATTAAAAGTGACTATAAAAGGCGGTGCCGAGGAATGACTCGAAGTGAGTTAATTGCCGCAGTTCCTAATAAACCATGTAGAATGCCTTGTTGTAGAGAGTGTATAGGAAAACCGAAAAAAGATTGCGATGAAAATCCACTTAATTGTTTTGATTTCTATCTATTAAACAAAGAAACAATATATGAATTAAATCAGAAAGCATTGAAAGGTGGTACTGATAATGTCGAATGAAATTATATTTTATGATTATGAAATTTCAGATGACTGCTGCAATAAAGATTGTTTAGGCAATGTTTGTTTAAAATGTGGTAAATGTGGCAGAAAGTTTGCAAATGGTATGTTACAGAAAGATGATGCAGATAATGCTGAATATATAGACAGACACGCTTTGAAAAATGACGGACACTTGTGTTGGCATGATGGCAAAGGTAATACGTTCTATGAAGTAGGCCACGCTCCTATTGTAGATGTTGTTGCAGTAGTTAGGTGTAAGGATTGTGTAGCTGGAGAAAAAACAACATTAGAGCCTTTTGTTTGCTCAAGAAATAGAATGCTTGTTTATAGCAATAGTTATTGCAGTTTTGGTATAAAGGGAGATGCCTAATGTCGGCTTGTAAAGATTGTCTTCATCATAAAGTGTGTGAATATAACGATAATTACGATCACCATGCGATGTCTCTATGTGAAGATTTTAAAAATAAAGACGAATTTGTTAAGATTACATATTGCAGAGACTGTCAGAATTTCGTAAATAATGGACCAGACGATTCATACTGTAGCGAGCTTAGTGATGGTTGGGGAGATAACATAATTTTCGTTAATGAAGATGATTTCTGTAGTTTTAGTATTGAAAGAAGGGTACCTGATAATGACTTGTAAGGACTGTATTCATGGAAATGTATGCCAATATATACCTTCAGATTTAGATACTGAAGAGGTTTTAGAAGCTTGTGCGACCGGCAAATCAGATGAAATTAAAGGTATAGAAGATATTTGCTCAGACTTTGAAGACAAATCTAAGTTCATTAAATTACCATATAAAATTGGTGATAAGATATATCATAATGTAGTAAATGAAGATGAACCACAAGAATACACAGTTGTAGGATTTTATTGCGAAGATGAAGCTAAAATCATTCATGCTGAATTCGAGTATAATGGAAAAACATATGCACATTCATACGATGTTTTAGATGAAGGAATTTATTATTATAATTCTGCGGAAGCAGCAAAAGCTGAAAAGCTAGCTAAATAATCTTTATAAGAGGTGTTTACAATGGTTAATGAACAGATAGCCAAATATAAAGAAGCTATTGATACACTTGATGTAGCTATAGCAGAAGTGGAATGGAATTATCCTATGGGATATGCTGTAGCTTTTGAAACATCAAAAGAAGCTATAAACTATAGAATTCCTAAGATTGGAAAACACCTACTTCCATATTCATATAGTGAAGACGGTTGGGTAATGGAATGTCCTAACTGTAAAACTAATCATCCAGAAGAAGCTCATGATTTATATAAATTTTGCTTTAATTGCGGACAAGCTCTAGACTGGGAAAATTAAATTAAACATAGGAGAATAATTATGACAGAATCGACAGCAGCAACAACTAGAACAACAAACAATGCAATTTATCCACATATTGTGGTATCAGGACAACCTGACAGACCTTATTATTCTATCCATTGGTACGATGTAGACTTAAAAAGCATGATTTGTGGATATGGTTCATATAATGTGAATATTGTAAGAGGTTGGCTTGAAACTGAATTTAATATTATTGATAAAGAGCCAGATAATCTTCTTTCAATTAAATTATTAGATGATTCAAAATGTTGTGCAATTGAGGACTCATCAGAATATATTTCAAAATTGAAATCAGTAGCTAATTTACTAATGAATTCGCTAACAGCAGCCAACCTTATTATTGAACGAGGCAGAGACACTGCAAAACGAGCATCAGACATTTTTGAAGATTGGAAAGCATATCTTAAAAATAATCCAGACTGCCAAATTGTTCTTAATGGCAATATTGAATAATGATTTGGAATGTTAGTGTAGGAATGAGAGTCAACATTGACTATGACGACATCGAAGCTGATTCTAAAGAAGAGGCTGAAGCTATAGCTAAGGAAAGAGCTCAAGAAGATATTGATTATAATAACTGTAATGCAGATACTTCTGGAATTATAGTCTACGTTGCTTATTCTGAAGACCAGGACAATGATTGGGATGACTCTGAATATTAAATAATATAATTATGATGCTTAACTATAAAACATCTCTGAGGGTCACCAGATAAATTACATAATATAAGATTAAACATAAGCATCATGGATAAAATAAGTCTATGATGCTTTTTATAACTGGGAGATATAAATATGACTGAGAAATTACGTGAATGGCAAAATTCAATATTAAAAACAGTAGAAATTGAAGACAACTTAAGTTATGCATCAAAAAGACATTTATTACGACATGCAGATTTACTAGATTTAGCTATAGATGAGCTAGATTCTAACGCAGCTCAAATTGCTGAACATAATTCTAATATTCAAACTATGAAAAAGGAAGTCATTGAGAAATTTACAGATATAATTACTAAACGAATATCTGAAGATGTAGTTTTAGCGGACCGAAGAGATAAATACATCATAGAAGCTTGTCTTAGAGTCATTAGTGACGTAAAAGACAATATGTTACAGCATTTAGACAGTACTAAAACTACTTCAAGTCCTATAAACATAGTTAGATGTCGAAATTGTTGTTATGCGAATGATGACGGTACTATTTGCAGATACGGAGTAGGCAATTCAGTTAAACCTGACCATTTTTGTGCTAACGGCGAGCTTAGAGACGATAAAGTCATGTAATTTTATTAAAAAATTTACATATTATTCATAGTTTTGTAATTGTTAATAATTTATTTACAATTTATTTATAATTTGGTAACAATTACATAGTAATATATATATACAAACACTAAATTTGAAGGGAGTTGACGCATGGATTGGTTTTTAAAGCTAAGTAATCGACCATTTTCTGCTGGATTAAGGCTATATACTGTAGAAATTTCAGGAGTTACAGCAACAATCAATGAAATTAAGATTATTGACGTAAATCTTGAGCACGGTAGTATAAAATCGTTTCATTACATATATACAGTTAAGCCATCAGGCATATTAGTTTGGGATAGAGATGATATTGATGAAAATGTGTCATTTCATATCAGTCTTAATGAAGCCAGACTTTATTGTGATAGTTTGGGAAAGAATTTTAACGCATATATTTAAAAATTATTGAAAAGAGGTACATATTTATGTTATTTTGGTTAACAGTTGGATTTATAGTTCTTGGTATTATGTTTGTAGCGATTTCTCGAGTATCTTGGTATAAAATTTATAAGAAAGACGGATTAAACCCTAAACTCGCAAAATTTGCTAAGTTTATGTATAACAACGATGATGTATTTTCATCATTCGGTGGACTCGTGTCTATTATATTCAGTGTAGTTGCAGCAATAATGTTGTTGATTATAGGATGTTCTTATTTAGATGCAAATGCTAAAGTTGAACTATATAACGAGCGATATGAAGCTCTTGAATATAAAGTTACAAGTGGGGCTTGTCGTGACGAATTTGGATTACTTAGTAAGTCTGTAATTGACGAGGTTCAAGATTGGAACGAAGACCTCATATATTATCAAACTATTCAAGATGATTTGTGGTTAGGAATATTCTATCCAAACATTTTTGACCAATTTAAAACAATTGAATATAGCTCATATAGTACTGCACAAACAAATGATGAGTTCATAGAAGGTGAATTATCTTAACACTTTAAAAGTAGGTTATTCTATGAGAGTTATAAAAAGCGATGTAGATGGTCAAGAAATGACATGCCATCATTGTATGTCTGTATTTGAATATACTAAATATGATTTAGAGACTAAGAACTATAATTGGGAAAGAATTAGCCTATGTAGTTTTAGACGTAAAGTTGAAATATAGGTAACTTGCCCAATATGTAAAAGACGCCACGTATTAAATACAGCTATTGAAGAAGCATAATTATACAATTACAGACTAAATAAAATATAGATTTAAGAGGTAAATTATGAGCGTATATATTTGTGAAAAGTGTGGCTGTATTGAGAATACTGCTTTAGGCGGCTATTGGAGTAATGCAATTAATAAAGAACCTAAGATGTGTTCAGAATGTAATACAGGTGAATGGCATAACCAGTTTGAAAAGAAACATTGGACTGAATATGGCGTAAAAAAGCTTTTAGAATTCGAAACACAAAAAGATGGTTCTGTAATAAATGCTACAGAATATTTAAAATCAATTGGCGAGATAAAATAAAAGCGTATTTTATGAGGTAGTTTATGTTTGGGAAGAAAAAATTAAAAGACGAAATAGTGCGACTTAATTATAGAGTTGCTGATTTAGAAGAGCGTCTTTGCCCTTGTGAAGACCAC
>JAEIGA010007839.1_pt1 | contig 16205 bp, 15 predicted proteins | sample 9270691 | NCBI WGS metagenome assembly JAEIGA01 (sample SAMN17057246, study PRJNA624740) | gut metagenome | biome: biome; isolation source: fecal sample | host: Bos grunniens | place: China: Xizang | collected 2019
ACGATATCTTTTTGAGGTCTTGTGTGAGAACGGTATGGTGGATCTTGCATACAAGATAATGAATCAGAAGGATTTCCCAAGTTTCGGCTGGTGGATAGAACAGGGTGCAACCACAACCTGGGAGAACTGGAATGGTGCGGATTCCCGCAATCATCCTATGTTTGGAGGAGGCCTTGGCTGGTTCTACAAGCATCTCGCAGGTCTCAAGTGCAAGGAACCGGGTTATCGTTCATTTGAGATACGTCCGGTTATCCCTGAAGGTCTTGAGTGGGTAGAGTATACTCATGACACGACATATGGCCAGATAGCGGTAAAATGGACCTGCACTGACGGAGTCTTCAATCTGGAATGCACTGTGCCTGTCGGTTCTACTGCAACTGTCTATATCCCGTCTGCCGACGGATATACCCGACATTTCCTTGTATCCGGAAACTACTCCTTCTCGTCAAGGATTCATTGATAGATAGATAGACGGAAACAATCTAACAATCAGGCCTGGGAAACCTGCAGAGGCCTATAAATGGAAAGATGGTGACTGATCGGTCACCATCTTTTCTTATTATGTTTTCCAAAGTTTCTGCGTCAGATTATGCCTTGCACAACTTCTGCATCAGGCTCGGATCGGCCTCGGTAAGCTTGTTGAGGTCTATGTGGGTGCAGACTTCGTCTTTAAGGAACCTTGAGGTAGAACCTGAATTGTCAGGGTCCCAGGTCAGCAGAATCACGTGAGTCTTGATCGCCCTTAATTTGCGCGCGAGCATTTCGTGGTCTGCGTCTCCGGAAATCATGACTGTATAATCAAATTTCCTATACTGGGCCATTTCGTATGTGTCCAAGGCAAACCAGGTGTCTATGCCCTTCTCGATTACGGTCGTGCGGCCATGATCATTGATCTCGCGCAGATGCTTGTAATGGAACACGACATCATTCTCGATTAGACTGTCCTCAAACTTTCTTTCCTCGAAAAGAAGATGCTTGTTGCTGGCATCGTTGACTCTATATCTGCCTCTGTAGTAGTGACTCTCAGTGATGGATACCTTGTCCTTCCTGAGATTATCCATATTGCAGATGTATTCTGTAACAAAGTCAAGCAGCCCCTTGAGGTTCACAGTCTTTGAATATCCTCTCTTTAGAGCGGCATCGACCTTGGCGTAGTAACCTCCGTCAATGAATATTCCTATCGATTTGTTCTCGTGCTCTGACATGGCAAGTTTCTTATCTGCGTTTCTTTCCGATCTTCATTGAGTTGCGCATCATGTTGCCCATGTTGGCGCCCATAACCGCCTTCATCGCTTTGCGTGTTCCCTCAAACTGCTTGAGAAGCTTGTTCACCTCAGGGAGAGATGTTCCGGAACCGTCTGCGATTCTCTTACGTCTGCTTCCATTGAGGCACTCAGGGTGCTCACGCTCGTATGGAGTCATTGAAAGGATGATCGCCTCGATGCCTTTGAATGAACTGTTGTCGATGTCCACATCCTTGAGGGCCTTACCCATGCCTGGAATCATAGAAGCAAGGTCCTTGATGTTACCCATCTTCTTGATCTGCTGAATCTGATTGTAGAAATCCCAGAGAGTGAACTGATCCTTTGCGAGTTTCTTCTTGAGCTCGCGGGCCTGGGCCTCGTCAAACTGCTCCTGAGCCTTCTCTACGAGTGAGACCACGTCACCCATACCGAGGATACGGTCTGCGATACGCGATGGGTGGAATACGTCAAGAGCCTCCATTTTCTCGCCTGTGCTGACAAACTTGATAGGCTTGCCAACTACTGCCTTGATAGAAAGGGCTGCACCACCGCGGGTGTCACCATCCATCTTTGTGAGGACAACTCCGTCGAAGTCAAGTCTGTCGTTGAATGCCTTTGCTGTCTCGACTGCATCCTGACCTGTCATCGCATCAACCACAAAGAGGGTCTCTGTAGGATTGAGGGCCTCCTTGAGTGCAGAGATCTCGTCCATGAGTTCCTGGTCAACAGCAAGACGACCGGCAGTATCGACGATCACTACTGAATAACCCTCAGCCTTGGCTTTGGCAATGGCGTTCTTGGCGATCTGGATAGGATCCTTAACGCCTTCCTCGGCATATACAGGAACTCCGATCTGCTCTCCAAGCACCTTGAGCTGGTCGATAGCTGCAGGACGGAAATAGTCGCAGGCAGCCAGGAGAACCTTCATGCCCTTCTTGCTCTTGATGTTAAGGGCGAGTTTTCCTGAGAATGTGGTCTTACCAGAACCGTTGAGACCGGCTACGAGAACTACAGCAGGCTGACCCTTTACGTTGATGTCGGAAGATTCGCTTCCCATCAATGCCGCGAGTTCGTCGTGAACGATCTTCACGATCATCTGCTGAGGTTTAACAGCTGTGAGCACATTCTGACCGATAGCCTTCTTTTTTACATCGTCACAGAACTGCTTTGCTATCTTATAGCTGACGTCGGCGTCAAGGAGTGCACGACGAATGTCCTTCATTGCCTCCGAGATGTTGATCTCGGTGATCTTACCTTCTCCCTTGAGGATCTTGAACGACCTCTCAAGTCTTTCACTCAAATTTTCAAACATATATATTCTGCTTTTTTATTCTACTGTAAAATAGTCCTTCTTCATAGGAGCATCGTCGATCGCATCGCTGAATACAGCCGGAGCGAGATCCTTCATGTTGTATCTGCTGGCCATGACCTGTCCATATGCACCTGCACTGCGGATTGCCATAAGGTCACCTCTTACGCTCAGAGGAAGAAGTCTTCCTGCTCCCCACACGTCGCTTGATTCGCAGACAGGACCTACGATGTCGTATGCCTGGAAAGTAGGGAAGAACTGGCGTTGTGAAGCCGAAAGATTCTCGATCTTATGGTATGCGCCGTAAAGGGCAGGGCGGATAAGGTCGTTCATACCGGCATCCATGATGAGGAAGTTCTTGGTCTCGCCGCTCTTGACGAAGACAACCCTTGAAATCAGTGTGGCGCACTGTGCAACGAGTGAACGGCCCGGCTCTACGTGCACTGTCTGGTCAGGTCTGCGTCTGATATTTGCGCTGATTGTTCTGAACCATGTCTCGAAATCCGCAATCTGTCCTCCGTCCGGATCGTCATAGTCGACTCCAAGACCACCTCCAAGGTTGATGTTTCTGATCTCAAGTCCCTTCTTCTCGAAATATTCCACGATCTCATTGACCCTTCTGCACTCGAGTCCGAACACCTCCTCCACTCGGCTGATCTGTGAACCTACATGGAAATGAAGTCCGATGAAGTTGATATGCTCGCTCTTGTGGATGATCTCGATAAGTTTCTCGAATTCATGCTGCGAGATACCGAACTTGTTCTCGTAAAGACCGGTTGTCACGTATTTGTGTGTGTGGGCATCGATGTCAGGATTGATACGAACTGAGACATTTGCCTTCACTCCGTGGATATGTGCCATCTCATTGATGACGAAGATCTCCTGAAGCGATTCGCAGTTGAATGCCTCGATGCCGAGCATCATCGCATCGTGAATTTCCTTGTCGCTTTTTCCGACTCCCGCATAAACGATCTTGTCCGCAGGGAAACCGCAGGAGTGGGCGTGAAGAACCTCGTTGCCGCTCACGCAGTCGGCTCCGAAACCCTTGGCGCTGATATACTCGAGCAGTCTCCTCTCTACATTTGCCTTGATTGCATAGTGAACCTTGATGTCGTGTTCAGATGCAAGTTCAGCCACATGGTCCACTGTCTTTCTGAAGAGGCCCATGTCGTAGTAATAGAAGGGGGTCGCTATTTTGTCAAGCTGCTCTATAGTGTTGAAATCCAACATGTTATATTGTCTTGGTTACTAACTCGCGCGAGTAGGGGATAAAAACGCGCAAAAACGATTGCAAAAATAGCGAAAAAATCCGTAATTTAGCGGTTCATTGATCATAAATGCGCATATAACAGATGATTTCCGTCAATATCAATATCGATACCTTGGTGCAGTTGATTGTAGGAGTGGGCTCGGCGGTTCTGGCGCTGCTTCTGATGCTCATAAAAATCCCTCAATCGGATTATAGTCAAAAGATAAGCAATTCCAAACTGGCAATCGTTGTAAGTTTCCTCATCTGTAGTTTCATGATGTTCTACACCATTGCACAATACGGAGATCCGCATATCTGGGATTGGGAAATGTTCACGATGCTGACCATCTATATCGTGGTTCATTTTTCGACCTCAATCATCTCATATTCAATGATTTCCCTTCTCAAGACGGAGAAGCATAGGAAGCAGACTCTATTTGCCCCCGGGCTCTTTGTTTCTGCAATTGTGGCTTTTCTCCTTCTGGAAACATATAGAACAGCCAACATGCTGTATTTCTGGTCTGTCTGCTTAGTAGCATTGGTAGCTTTCCTAATACAGTCGGTCACTTATATCGTATATTTCGACAAGGCATACAAGCAGTCGCTTAAGGACCTTGAGAACTATTATGATGACGATGAAAGCCACAAGATCAAGTGGGTGCGTTTCTGTTATATGTTCTCGATGCTGACGAATCTTTTCGTCCTCGTGTATCTGGGACTCTATCTCCTGCTTGACTACAAGATGGAGGTCGCCGCTCTTTATACAGCCTGGTATCTCCTTTATATGCTGTATCTTACATCCAATTTCGTATCCTTCCTCAGTACTCATAAGATTGTCCTCGATGCCTTTGCCCATAAGGCGCTTTCAGGTGAGGAACTTATGAGGAGAATCACTGAAAATCGCAGCAGAAAGGGTAAGAAAGGTGTCGAAAAGGTTGAGACTGACCTGCTTCACGAGGTTACAGATGCAGAGATCAGAAAGCTTGAGACCGCTCTGAACAGATGGGTGGAGGAAAAGCGCTATCGCGAATATGACAAGAGCAGGGAAGAGATCGTGAGTGAACTCAGGACCACCAGAGAGGTCTTCCATCTCTATTTCGCTACTGTCAAGGGAATGGATTTCAAGAGCTGGAGGACAAAACTGAGAGTAGAAGAGGCCAAGAGGCTACTTCTGGACAACAAGGATGTCTCGATAAATATTGTGGGTGAGGTTTCCGGATTCAGTGACCGTTCTAATTTCCACAGGCAGTTTGTCAAGATAGTTGGATGCTCTCCAAAGCAATGGAGGGAGTCCGGCGGAAAGACAGAGTCCTGACGGCACTCCGGGCGTTCGTTTCTCTTCTACCTTTTTTTGAGGTGAAAATCACAGTCGTTTACATAGAAAGTGGCGGTTTCTTCATCGAATGATGTACCGCTCCAGTTGATGTGTACCTCTTTCTGTTCTTTATTGTAGCCTTCTGCCTCAGCGGTCACGATGCATGTTATGCTGGATGTGAAGCCTGTTGCCGTGATCCTGAAGAAGCCCTTGCTGTCGGTAGATACCTTCTGATTGTAATCCGGCCTGAATTCGGAGTTTCTTGAATCAAAGGCCTGAAAGTCCATATTTACATCCTCAAGAGGCTGTTTTGTGTCTGTATCGGAAATTGTGCCTGAAATCACGACTGTACCGCTATCGGCAAAGTCAAAGCTCATGTCCATTTGGGAGCATGAAGAAAGGACCGCCATAGGAAGCAGTGTAAGTATAAGTGTTCTAAAGAGTTTGTTCATCCTGAATCATATTTTGCCGCTCAGGTTTCAGGTACGGCGCAAATTTAGTCAAATTCCATAATTCTCCAAAACAAAAGAAGGTGACCGTATGGTTCTGGACCATCAGTCACCCTCTGAAGTGTATAGGCAGAACAGTAAGCCGGTTTCTGTTTTATCTTGTCATTTATCTACGCAACCTACCCCCTGGCAAAGAGCGGGCAGCCCTTTCATTTCAGCCGAAGCTTCCATGTTGCCAGTATACATGGTCTTGCTGGTCCTGGTGCCGTCACCGCCATATGTCGCCATACAGCGTCGTGAGCTCTTACCTCGCGGTTTCACCCTTACCCTTGCGGGCGGTTTGTTTTCTGTTACGGCATTCATAAGATTACTCCCATCTGTGCTTTCCACAGCAGGATGCCCTACCCAGTCCGGACTTTCCTCTGAAGCGGACTTCAGCGACAAGTCATTCTACCTATATGTCAATGAACTATTTATATCCGAGCTTGCGCTCCATTGCATCGTTCTGTCGATCCAGCCTTGCCACTTCTTTCCTGAGAGCAGGGGTTATATCTTCGCAATGCTTATGGCACTGCATTGATCTTGAGTACATTCTGCCGATGCAGAAGTTGCTGTGCGTACATCCGCTGCAGTGCTTCTCATCTGCCTGCATCTTGTTCACAAAATCAGTGTCCTCAAGCACGGCGCGTCCCATCTGGATCATAGGGAATCCCTTCTCTATAGCCTCATCAGCACTTTCCCTGTCTACAACTCCACCGACATATACGAACGGGAAGTCAGGCATGGCCTTGCGGAACTTGATGGCATCCTCCATAAAGAACAGTTTCCTGAAAGGAACTGTCGGAGCGACGATCTTGCCTGCCAGTGTAACTCCTATCTTGAGCCACCACTTGCTCCATGGGAAATAATGGACTATAGTCTTGATAGGGAACTGTCCGCGCATGACATACTGAGGGTGACGGCTTACGAAACCTCCTGAAAGCACTATGGATTCAATGCCGAGATCACGTAGTTCCTTTGCAACTTCAATCAGCTCGTCAACCTCCTGTCCTCCCTTGAATCCGTCCCTGGTGTTGAGCTTTGCGAAAAGCGCCACCTTGCCCTTTCCTGCGGCAACAGCCTTGCTCACGCACATTCTCATGAATCTCATACGGTTGTCAAGACTTCCTCCGAACTCATCGCGACGATGATTTGTGTAAGGTGAGAGGAACTGCGATATCAGGTAGCCGTGTCCGGCATGGATCTCCACCGCGTCGAATCCGGCCTCTATTGCGAGTTCTACAGCCCTGCCATATGCGTCTGCCACCTCATTGATCTGCTTCATGTTCATCTTCTGAACGAAGGTAGGGGAGTAGAGGTTGAAACCCCTGCTTGCTCCGTACGGCATACATCCGCATATGCTTCTATGAGACATGTTGCCGCAATGACCCAACTGAATGGAAGCCTTCGCGCCTTCGGCGTGGATGGCGTCTGTGAGCTTCTTGAGTTCAGGGACTATTTCTTCACGCATCCAGAGCTGGTTCTCGAACGAGAGTCCGCTCTGACATACTGCTGCATAGGCTACGGTAGTCATGCCTATGCCGCCGCGTGCTACTGCAGTGTGATAGTCAAAGAGTTCCTGAGAAGGCCTCTGTCCGGGGCACATCGCCTCGAATGCTGCAGACCTGATGGTCCTGTTTCTCATTTCGACCGGACCTATCTTGTATGGTGTAAATAATTCGCTCATTACCAGATGAAAGGAATGATGTGTTTCTTGTTAAGTCTTGTGTACTCTTCTCCGAATTCCTTCTCATACTTTTCGGTAAGGGATTTTGCACGGGGACCGAGATTAGCAAAGGTCCATACGGCGAAGAGCACTCCGGCAGGAGACCATGTAAGGATGGCGTATCCTGTCCACTCTGTAAGTTCGCCGAAATAATTCGCAGAAGTCACATATTTATAAAGTCCCTTTTTAGGGATATAATGCTTTGTATCTCCAGGTTTACGCAGGTTCCTGATCACATGGTCAGAGTGCAGGTTGATAGCCATTCCCGCGATGAAGACGAGCAGGCCGATTATGAACTGAGGGCTCATCAGCCAATCGCTTCCGTACATTCCCGCAGGTGCCTCGCAGTAAAGCCATTGTCCTATGATATATGCATTCAAGGTGTTGAATGTCAATCCCATAAGCATAATTGCAATCGGCATTGTGCTCTTGCCTCTCATCATGAACGGGAAGATGAACGATCTCTGGAAGTAATGAATCAGGAAAAGTCCGGCCATAATGAAAAGCACTGTCCTTGAATTTCCTGTATCTGCTCCTGACAAGGCGAAGTCCACAGTCTGATAGAGCAGGAAAAGGAAGGCAGGCGCTTCCATTATCACCCAAGCAGTCTTGTTGGATATCTTCGGTCCCCAGTTTGATGTGGAAAGGTAGCCGTAGCCGGCCTTGAGGAAGAAAAGCGCAACAAAGACAATCACAGCCATGATTGCCATACCGGTCATTATGAGATAATAAGTGCTCATTTTCTGATGATGAATACAACCTGCAAAGGTAATGATTATTTTTTCAAAACGTTTTTTTTAATTATTTTTGTACCTTCTCAAGATTAATTTATACAATAAATGAAGCACTTTCTGACAATAATGTTGATGTCTTGTCTGATTCTTTCCTGCGGCAATGCCAAGGTCAAGGAGTACAGGCTTGAGGTGGTTGCAGAATATCCGCATGATACGGAATCATATACTCAGGGACTTTTCTTTCAGGATGGCCAGATGTATGAAAGCACAGGCCAGTATGGACTTTCGACATTCAGGAAGGTTGATATTGCCACGGGAAAGCCTCTTGAGAGGATGGACTTCAATGATGAATATTTCATCGAAGGCTCTGTCATCTTCAAGGACAATCTGTACATTCTGACGTGGACTAACAGAAAGGCTTTTGTCTATGATGCAAATACCCTTGAGTATAAGTCTGCCTGGTCATATCCTCGTGAGGGTTGGGGCATCACGCATGACGGAAAGCATCTTATCGCATCGGACGGTTCTGCCAACCTTTATTATATGGATGAGAATTTCGCTGTCCAGAAAAAGCTGCCTGTGACCATCGAGGGAAGGAGGGTGAGTTTTCTCAATGAACTTGAATTCATCGACGGAAGAGTGTGGGCGAATGTCTATACCACCGATTCGATTGTGATCATCAATCCTAGGAACGGTCAGGTGGAAGGACTGGTCGACTGTACTGGCCTGCTTCCTAAAAAATTATATAAACCGTCGACCGATGTGCTTAACGGCATAGCCTATGACGAAAAAACCGGCAAGATATATCTTACCGGTAAGAATTGGCCCAAACTCTATGAGGTCAAGCTTGTAGAAAAGAATTAGGAAGTATATCCTTTCCTGTTCAGGTCTACCTTGTGGAATTTATATCCGAGTCGCTTGAGTTCCAATGCGGCTCCTATCTTGAACATTACCTTCACTGTTCTTGCGAAGATATGGAAGGCCTTCACGGTCTGCGCCTCGATCTGTTCGTGACGGATGAAATCCACGGCTTTCTGTGAGCAGCAGAGGAGGATGTTCATCATCTGCTTGGCCTCGATCGAATCCAATGCAAGTCCGAGGATATTCTGCACGATGAACTCATCCATGTCGTCGAAACCTCTTGGTCCATGCAGGGCGTCGTAGCTTTTGCCATGGTGGCGCCCCCAGTCCTCATCCCACCATTTTGCTGTTGCCATGCCTGCATAACCTGCACATGCGATAGAAAATTCCGGATATGAATTTACCTCAGGAAGAGCCTCCGCAATATACTCCGGAGCCCACTCCTTCCATTTCAGTTCTATGTCCTCAGAACCAAGTAGTTCGCCATCAAGCATTCCGAGGCTCGTGCACACTCTCAACAACTCCTGGAGGAGGTTGCTTTCATAAGTGTCATAGTATCTTGTATCTTCCATTATTAAATATTTTTATAATCTTTTGTTTGCAACTAATATTTTTTTACATATATTTGCACTCGACATAATGATTTTAATGTCAATAAGACGTTTCTAACCACTAATAGTTAATAATCCCTTTATGGGTACACTACACTACTAACTAACCGAAAAAAGCTCGCAGTGATGCGAGCTTTTTTGTTTTAGTCTTCAAGCAGTCCTGGTCGAAGACGCTTAGTTCGCTCGAGTGCCTGTTCGTCCTGCCAGGCCTGAATGAGTTTCGGGTTTCCGCTGAGGAGCACCTCGGGAACTTTCCATCCGTTGAATTCTGCAGGTCTGGTATATACAGGCGGTGAAAGGAGGTCATCCTGGAAACAATCGCTGAGGGCTGAAGTCTCGTCGGTGAGGGCTCCGGGAATAAGTCGGATGATCGAATCAGCAAGAATGGCCGCCGGGAGTTCTCCGCCGCTGAGCACATAGTCTCCGACAGAGATCTCTCTTGTGATCAGATGCTCTCGGATACGATGGTCTATACCTTTGTAATGTCCGCAGAGCAGGATGATGTTCTCCTTGAGTGACAATTCGTTAGCTATGCCCTGATTGAGGACTTCGCCGTCCGGTGACATGTAGATCACCTCGTCGTAGCTTCTTTCGCTCTTGAGCTGTTCTATCATTTTATAGACCGGCTCGATCATAAGTACCATTCCGGCATCTCCACCATAGCTGTAATCGTCCACCTGCTGGCGTGGACCTTTGCCGTATTGACGGAGGTTATGGATGTGGATCTCGACCAGGCCTTTCTTTATGGCACGGCCTACTATCGAATGACTTAGAGGGCTTTCAAGAAGCTCCGGTACAACTGTCAGAATGTCTATTCTCATGGCTGATTCTATCAAAAATATCTTTCCGCCCGCAAAAATAACACTTTGATGGGAGTTTTGCCAAAAAAATGCTACATTTGCATCTTGTAACTTTTATAAACCTATAACTCCATTATTATGAGTGAAGTGATTATCCCTGATGTTATGAATACATCAGATGTACCTGAGACTGTAGAGACTATCGGAATCGTTGAAGCAACAGAAACAACAGAGCCGTCTGTCAACTGGTCAGAAAAGAGCCTTGCTGAACTTGTAAAAGCTTTTGAGGAGCTTGTTCAGAATGAGGAAAGAATGAAAATGTCAAAGGAAGCCGAGGCTATCAAGGCCGCTTTCTACAAGAGACTCCTTAAGGAGAAGGCAGATGCCGGTATCGTTGCCGCTCTTCCTGCTGAGGAGACCGAGACTGAGGAAGCAGTGGCGGAAGAGGTTGCAGTAGACAATCCTTTTGCTGAAATCGAATTGGGCTTCAAGGAATTATATAACAGATACAAGAAAGAGCGTGCCGAGTACAACAGGCAGCTTGAGAAGGAACGTGAGAACAACCTCGCACTTAAGGAGGCGGTCATCGCTGACCTCAAGGCGCTTCTTGAGAAGCAGGAGGATGTCAACGCGACCTTCCCTGAGTTCCGTGAGATCCAGAACCGTTGGAGAGCCATAGGCCCGGTTCCTGCACAGAACTACAGAAACATCAATGAGACATATCAGCTCTATGTCGAGCAGTTCTATGATATGGTAAAGATCAACCGCGAACTTCGCGATCTTGATTTCAAGAAGAATCTCGAGGCTAAGGAAGAGTTCTGCCGTCTGGCTGAGAAACTTGCAGAGAACCCTAATGTGATCGAGGCTTTCAAGGAACTTCAGAAGCTCCACGAGCAGTGGAAGGAGTTCGGTCCTGTTGCCAAGGAGTACAGAGAGTCAGTCTGGGACAGATTCAAGGCCGCAACTTCTGCCATCAACAAGAAATATCAGTCTTTCTTCGAGGAAATGAAGGAACAGCAGGCTGAGAATCTCGCCAAGAAGATCGCACTTTGCGAGAAGGTGGAGGAAATCGCTGAGAGAGAGGTTGCCGGTTCAAACGAGTGGAATGCATTCTCCAAGGAGATCGAGGAAATCCAGAAGGAGTGGAAGACAGTCGGTTTCGCTTCAAAGAAGGATAATCAGAAGGCATATGACCGTTTCCGTGCCGCTTGCGACAAGTTCTATGCCCGTAAGCGTGATTTCTATAACGAGTACAAGGACAGCATCAACACAAACCTTGACAGGAAGATCGCTATATGCGAGGCTGCCGAGGCTCTTAAGAACAGCACAGAGTGGAAGAAGGCTACAGACCAGTTCATCAGCCTTCAGAAACAGTGGAAGGAAATCGGTGCAGTTCCACGCAAGAAGTCTGAGCAGCTCTGGAAGAGATTCCGTGCCGCTTGCGACGAGTTCTTCGCGGAGAGAGACAAGAACTCTAAGCCTGAGAATGATTTCTACAGCAACTTCAAGGCTAAACAGCGTCTTGTAGAGGAGATCAAGGCTTATGTCCTCACAGGGGATGAGGCTGCAGACCGCGAGGCTATGCAGGAGTTCCAGAAGAGATGGCAGGCTATCGGCTTCGTTCCTTTCAAGGAGAAGGAAGCGATCAACAATGCATACAAGGAGGCTCTCCAGGCCGCTTTCCCTAATGTGGGCCGCAGCACAGCGAAAAAGGGCCGTGGCGCGAAACCTCATCTTTCTGAGAGAGAGCGTCTTGTGCAGAAGTATAACAAACTTGAGCAGGATATCGTTACATACGAGAACAACATAGGATTCTTCTCAATGTCGAAGAATTCTGAGCCGCTCATCAATCAGATGAATGAAAGAATCGCTCAGGCTAAGGCCGAGCTTAAGTCTCTTGCCGAGCAGATCCGAGTATTGGATCAGGCAGAGAACCAGGAGTAATAACATAATAAAAACAGATGAAAGGAAAGAGTAATATCATCGGCATAGTGCTGATCGGAGTGATCATGTTCGGTTTCTCGTGGTATCAGTCTAAGCAGTATGAAAAACAGATGGCATATCAGGCCCAGCTTGATTCCATCGCAAGGGTTGAGAATATGGCCGCGATGGCCATGGATTCTCTCAGAAGAGCGGAAGGTGGCCAGTTTGATGTCAATGTGCAGGTCATGCCGGCATATAAGGACAGTCTCCTTACAGATGCACGTCTTGCAGAGGGCGAAATCTATACCCTTGCCAACGAAAAAATTCAGGTTGAGTTCACAACCAAGGGTGCGCAGCCATATTCCGTAAAGATCAACGACTATGTGACTTATGACAGTACTGATCTTTATCTGATCAAGCCTGATCACAGTCAGTTCGGTGTTACGGTTTTCGCTGGAGAGAACATCAATACCAAGGACTTCGCCTTCCAGGTTGCGGAGCATACCGATTCCACTCTCGTGATGAGACTGCCTTTTGCTCAGGGTGGATATATCCAGCAGAGCTACAGCTTGACAGCTGACAGCTATATGGTTCAGAATGAACTCTCATTCGTGGGAATGGGTCATGTCATTCCAAGAAATGTCTCTATGCTCGACATTGATTGGTCAGTAGTGATTCCACGTCTTGAGAAGGGTTACAAGAACGAGAAACAGTACTCTAAGCTTGATTACTATTTCCTCGACGACAAGAAGCCTGAGGAGGTTGGTCGCGGTAGAGATGAGAGCGAAAGTATCAATACTAAATTCAAGTGGTTCGCATTCCAGCAGCAGTTCTTTTCTGCTATCATGACATCTGACAGCGAGTTCGCTTCAGGTGACCTTGATGTGAAGTATTATTCGGAAGATGATGCAAGCCGCAACCTTATGGCCTGCTCGGCAAAAATTCGTTCTGATTTCCAGCCTGGTTCGGACAATATCGTTCTTCCGTATACCTTCTATTTCGGACCTAACGACTACCGTATCCTCAATGATTATGACCTCAATTACGAGAAGATCATTCCTCTCGGAGGTTGGCTTGTAAGATGGATCAGCCGTTTCGTGATCATCCCTATCTTCGGTTTCCTCGGTAAGTTCATAAGCAACTACGGTCTCATCATTCTCCTCCTTACACTCATCATCAAACTGGTGATCATGCCTTTGACTATCAAGTCTTACAAGTCATCAGCCAAGATGCAGGCAGTAAAGCCGGAGATCGACAAGATCAACCAGAAGTATCCGAACGAGAAGGATGCGATGAAGAAGCAGCAGGCGACTATGGAACTTTATCAGAAGGCCGGAATCAGTCCTATGGGTGGTTGTCTCCCTATGCTCCTCCAGTTCCCGATCCTCTTCGCTATGTTCCGTTTCTTCCCTGCGTCGATCGAACTTAGACAGCAGAAGTTCCTTTGGGCTGAAGACCTCAGTGCATACGATTCAATATGGGATTTCGGAGTGAATATTCCACTTCTTGGAGATCACCTTTCATTGTTTGCCCTCCTTATGGCGCTTACAATGTTCGTATATTCAAAGATGACTGCATCGCAGATGTCGGATGATCCTAATATGGCAGGTATGAAGTTCATGAGCCTCTACCTTATGCCTATCATGATGTTCTTCATCTGTAACAATCTTTCAGCTGCCCTCAGCTACTATTATCTTCTTTCCAACATCATCACTATGGCTGTGACTTGGTACATCCGTAAGTTTGTAGTTACAGAGGAGAAAGTACGTGCAGAGATGCTTCTCAACAGCAATAAGCCGAAGAAGAAGTCTAAATGGCAGCAGAGGCTTGAGGAAGCTCAGAAGATGCAGGAGCAGATGCAGAAACAGAGAAGATAATGATTGAAAAGATCATAAATAGATTACAAGTGGAACTGCCAGCAACTGTAAAGTTGGTGGCAGTTTCTAAATTTCACCCTTTCGAAGCCATAGAGGAGGCATATCATGCAGGTCAGAGGATCTTTGCAGAGAGTCGCCCCCAGGAACTTGTGGCTAAGGTCAGAAGACTTGAAGAGAAGCGTCAGGAAATGATCGCTCAGGCGGAGCAGGATGGGGGAGACAGAAGTGCTGCTGAATCATACATGTCTGATATTCAATGGCATTTCATAGGCCATCTTCAGACCAATAAACTCAAGATGGTCCTGCCATACGTTGATCTTGTGCATTCAGTAGATTCGGTTAGGTTGCTTGATGCTATTCAGTCCTGGGCCTCGGCAAATGACAGGATGATAAATGTTCTTCTGGAACCTCATGTCGCTGCAGAAGAAAGCAAACAGGGATTTGCAGCAGAGGAAATTCATGAAATTCTTGCAAAGGTGGCAGATGGAGCATGGAGCAATGTTTCCTTTAAAGGCCTTATGGGAATGGCTACCTTTACAGAGGATGAAGAGATCATTCGTCAGGATTTCTCTACCATACGCAAGATATTCGATGAATCTCGTGAGAAATATCCCTTCCTTGCTGCAGACTTCACTCAACTCTCCATCGGAATGTCAGACGACTATCCTATAGCAATAGAATATGGCTCGACAATGGTCCGTATCGGCTCTATGATATTCGGTGAAAGGCAATAATGGAAAAAGATGGCAACCTGGTCAGTTGCCATCTTTTTTATTTCAATTCCTCTATCATCGCCTTGGCAACTGCTGCGGATGCCCCGGAGCCTCCAAGTTCGTTTCTGATGTCTGCATAGTTATCAAGCATCTTTGTCCGATAGTCTTTGTCTTCAATGAGTCTGCGTACTTCAGCAACGAGAGCATCTGCGTTACAGTCATTCTGGATGTATTCCTTGAATGCGAGACGGTCAACTATCAGATTTCCAAGACTTATATATTTGATCTTCACTATCTTGCGCGCAATCCAGTAGGTGATCGGATTAGTGATGTATCCTACGATCTGCGGTGTATTGAGCAGAACGGTTTCCAATGATGCTGTACCTGAATTCACCACTGCCGCCTCTGCCTGTCTGATGATGGACTGTGTCTCTCCAAAAATAACCTGTATGAAACCGCTGTTCTCATCTGTCAGCCACTGCTTGTAGTCATTTATGCTTCTTGATGGGGCACCTGCGATTATGAACTGATGATCCGAGTACCCCGGAAGTTCATGCATCTTGGCGGCAAATTCTGTGAGTACCGGCATCATGGTCGAGATCTCACCTTTTCGTGAACCTGCAAGCATGGCGATTATAGGCCTGTCGGCCAGATTGTTTCTTTCCAGGAACTCGGCACGAGTCTCGTTCATCGCTCTTGAGTTGTCGACTGCATCAACGAGAGGGTTACCCTTATATATGTATTCGATTCCCTTTGCATCGAAGTAAGGCTTTTCAAAAGGGAATACGATGAAGAGCTTGTCGACATAAGCCTTGAGTTTCTTGATTCGGCCCTCGCGGGAAGCCCATACTTTGGGCGCTATGTAATAGAAGGTTGTGTAACCTTTCTTGTGGGCGAATTCCGCTATCTTGAAGTTGAAACCTGGGTAGTCGATCAGAATGACCACATCAGGATTCCAGTCGAGAATGTCTTTCTTGCAGAAATCCACATTGCCAAGGAGCTTGCGTGCCTTTGCAAGCACTTCCACAAAGCCCATTACCGCTCCCTCCTTGTAATGTCTTACAAGACCCGAATCCTTCGCTGTGATGCGAGCGGCGCTTTCGCCGGTAGGGTGGAGCCTGTTTTGAAAAACATCCCAGACCGACACCATCAGGTCGCCTCCCCAGAAACGGATTTCAGCTTGGGGGTCTTCCGCATAGATGCCTTTCATCAGATTTGAACCATGCAGGTCGCCTGATGCCTCGCCGGCTATGATATAGTACTTCATGTGCTAAAAGATATTCTTGAGATTTTCGGTCTCCTGATAATCGGTGCAGTCAAGGTTGTGTGCCACAACACTGACATAACCCTCCTTC
>JAEIGA010007840.1_pt1 | contig 16204 bp, 12 predicted proteins | sample 9270691 | NCBI WGS metagenome assembly JAEIGA01 (sample SAMN17057246, study PRJNA624740) | gut metagenome | biome: biome; isolation source: fecal sample | host: Bos grunniens | place: China: Xizang | collected 2019
TGACTATCATCTTTATTCCAATCGAAGGTATGGAAGGTCCAATGGATGAAAATTCTGTCAAACTTTTTGAATTGATGGGGCCAGACGTTACCATATGGTGCCCTTAAGAAAACGGGCTTTTCACCAATTATGGATTCGATAACCTTTTCGCCTTTTTCAATGCTTTCAATTGCTGTATTATCAGGCGTTACGTAAAAATTGGGATGGTCATAGGTGTGGTTACCTATAAGGTGACCCTCATCATAGGCGCGCTTTACGATTGCGGGACGTTTTTCGGCTTGTTTACCGATAACAAAAAAAGTTGCCTTAGCCCCGTATTGTGCTAAACCATCAAGCAACCTTTCGGTGTGACCGCTCGGACCATCATCAAAGGTAAGTGCAATTGCTTTTTCACCCAACTCGCTTTGCCCTAAATCAAGGCGGTAAACACCATCAGGTACACTACGCCATAATAATGTTATGGCAAGTATTATAGGCACAAAGGTAAAAAACAGCTCCGCCTTATGGCTTGGCTTTGTTTTTGCCTTTTTATTTTTATTCATAATATGCTCCTAAAAAGAAAAGGTGTTTTAGACTCAGTTGAGTTTAAAACACCTTTATTAGATAATTTAATTCGTTAAATTATTTCTTGAAAAGACCAAGAATATCAACGATATCGCCATCTTCGTCGTCATCGTCAGCTGCGTATGAATCTGATGATGAAGATGATGAAGATGAAAGAAGTGATGAGCCTGACTTATTAGCAAGACCGTTAGAATCTGTGCCGAAGCCTGTTGCGATAACAGTAACAACCATTTCGTCCTCAAGCTTTTCATCGAATGCAACACCGAAGATGATGTTTGCATCTGAATCAGCAGCCTCTGTGATAATGCTTGCAGCAACGTCAACATCATCAAGTGTGATGTCAGGTGATGAAGTGATGCTGATAATAACACCCTTTGCACCCTGGATTGTTGTTTCAAGAAGGGGGCTTGAAACTGCTGAGTTAGCAGCTGCCTCTGCCTTTTCTTTACCTGTTGCGCGACCAACACCCATGTGTGCGTGACCTGCATCCTTCATAACTGCTGTAACGTCAGCAAAGTCGAGGTTGATAAGGCCGGGAACCTTGATAAGCTCTGAAATGCTCTTAACACCCTGACGAAGAACATCATCAGCAACATCGAAAGCGTTAGCAAATGTAATCTTCTGATCTGAAACTAATTTAAGTCTTTCGTTAGGAATAACAATAAGGCTGTCAACATGCTGTGCAAGTTCAGCAATACCTGCCTCTGCCTGCTGCATTCTGCGTTTGCCCTCAAATGCGAAAGGCTTTGTAACGATACCTACTGTAAGGATACCGTTGCTCTTTGCAATTTCTGCAATTGCGGGTGCAGCACCTGTACCTGTGCCACCGCCCATACCTGCAGTGATGAATACCATATTAGCGCCGTTAAGAGCATCAACAATAGCATCTCTGCTCTCCTCTGCAGCCTTAAGACCCATTTCGGGACGAGCACCTGCACCACGACCGCCTGTAACCTTTTCACCAATCTGGATTTTATGTGTAGCCTTTGAGAAAGTAAGAACCTGTTTATCTGTATTTACAGCGATAAATTCAACGCCCTGTACACCTGAAGATACCATACGATTGATAGCGTTACCGCCACCGCCACCTACACCGATGACTTTAATCTGAGTTACATCTTCAAAATCGTTTGAAATTTCAAAGTTCATTTTAAATCCTCCTAAAACTTAACTTCTTATATAATGATAATTTTACTCACAATACATCCCTTAAAGTTTACCATAGTATGACCACAATAGCAAGATGTTTTTTGAAATTTTTAATTATTTTTAGTACAAAATAGTCGTAAAAACAATAACTTTACTGTTTTTAGTTCTGTATTCACATTTAATTTGAGCATCTTACGGCTTTATTCAATTTATTATTGATTTTCAACCTTTTCGGTTGTTTTTGCCTTTTTAGCCGGTGCTTTTGTAGTAGGTACAGGCTTATCTTTACCGGCACTGAAATAAACATACGGCTCAACACTTACGTCAAGCGTACCTACCGAATACGAATTAATGTCATTTTCTTTTTCGATAGCAGCCTTTGCAAGGCGCAGCTTGTGAAGCAGATTTGTAAATGACCCGATTTTTACGGTAATACGGTCATCGTACTTTAACTCAAACGTGCCACGTTTAGTATATGTAATACCTGTAAGCTGTTGAATTCCGCTTTGCTTGACAGCACCCAACAATTCAATAAACCTGTTTGTGACATCGTCATTATTAAGCTTAACCGTACCACCCTGGGGTGCACCCTTAAGCTGTACACCACCTACTATGGCAACGCCATCACGAATCATATCAGCATCTCTGTCAAGAACCTTGCCGTTTTCATCAACAAGTATAAAGCCCTTTTTGTACGGCAAAGCGGCAACCTCGCGGGTTGCGGTTACATCAATTATGATTGTATCGGGTAAATCCATTTCAACTGTTACACTGTTTATGTACGGCAAGGCGGTGGTGATTTTTTCATTCACCTTTTCTTCATCAACAAGGAACAGATTACTACCTATTTCAATACCGCTACCCTTAATTACCTGAGCGTTTGAGTAAGCCTTGTCACCCTTCACCTGAATTGTACCTATTTTAAAGAAAACCGCAAGAACAAGCGCAATACCCGCACAAGCAACAACCAAAGCAAGACCCGCAAGCAAAGCAAGTCTTTTGGCTTTTCGCTTGCGGCGAATCTTCTTTTTATTTATTGAACGCACCTCATCACGAGATAAATTCTCCATCTTTTTCTTTTTAGGAGGTATTATCTTTGTTGAGGAGCGTCGGGATTTTTTCCTTTTATTTTGCTCCATTTAGTTTTTACCTTCCCCGGATATACTTAAACGTATATCCCCATTTAATACACAAAGGTTCTGAGATAAATTCTCATACCCTCTGTCAATAAAACCAACATTACCTACTGTTGTTACACCCTCTGCACAAAGCCCTGCTACCACAAGGGCTGCACCGCCCCGCAAATCGGGTGAAAGCACATCAGCACCATAAAGGCTATTCACACCTTCAACAACAGCAACTCTGCCCTCAGTACGTATTCTTGCACCCATTCGCACAAGCTCGGGTACATGCTTGAAACGGCTTTCAAAAATATTTTCAACAATAACACTTGTGCCACGTGCAACTGACGTAAGCGTAGTGAACAAGGCTTGTGAATCTGTGGGAAAGCCCGGATAGGGCTGAGTTATTATTTTATCTATACGCCTGAGACCCATAGGGCATTTAACCCGTATGGATTTACACCTTACGTTAACACTACACCCTGCCTCTTCAAGCAAGGGTAAAACGGAATTAAGGTAGACAGGCTCGGTATTTTTTAATTCAATATCACCGCGTGTTACTGCACCTGCCACCAGGTATGTAGATGCAACAATGCGGTCGCATATAACGGTATGCTCTGTGCCATGCAACCGGTCAACACCCTCAACAGTAATTATACTCTCCCCTGCACCGCTTATACGCGCACCGCAGGAATTGAGAAAGTTGCACAAATCAGTTATTTCAGGCTCACGAGCCGCGTTTACTATGGTTGTAGTCCCCTTTGCAGTAACTGACAAAAGCAAGGCATTTTCAGTAGCGCCCACACTGGGGAAGGATAAAGTAATTTTATCCCCTTTAAGTTTTTCTGCCACCTTACAAATAATTTTGCCGTGGCTTTCGATTACGTTTACACCCAACCGCTTAACCGCGTAAAGGTGTAAATCTATGGGTCTGAGACCTATTTCACAGCCACCGGGTGCACACATTGTAGCCTCACCCATACGGCCGACTATTGCGCCTAAAAAAACAATTGAGGAGCGCATCTCCCTCATTAAATCCTCAGGGATATAACTACAGGATACAACAGTTGCATCAACCGTAATTGTATTGCCCTCTCTACGGACACCGCAACCAAGACTTTTAAGTATTTTCACAGTACACTCTGTATCAGAAAGCAAAGGGCAATTGTGAATAACACACTTGCCCTTGACCAGTACTGTTGCGGCAAGTATGGGCAAAACGCTGTTTTTGGAGCCTTGAACATTAAGGCTACCATTCAAGCGCCTGCCACCATTGATAATATAGGCAGACATACAGCTGCTCCTTTCAATATGTAGTAAAAAGTCTTACGCTGTATAATATGCCGATTATTAAAATATGTTAAATTACTTTTTTATAAGACCCTCAACAATGTCACAAATACGGCTTGTTGCATCAATAACCGCCATAGCACGTGCATTTTCGCCAACCTCTTTAAGTTTACGCTTATCACCAAGAAGGTTGTCAACATTTCTGCTAAGAATGCTTCCGTTAAGGTCTTTTTCTTCAATAATCACTGCGGCATGCTTGTTAACAAGTGCCATAGCGTTGTGATACTGATGATTTTCGGTAACGTTAGGTGATGGTATAAGTATAGATGGTTTACCAAGCGCCTGAATTTCTGAAAGCGATGATGCACCTGCTCGACAAATAACTAAATCTGCCGCAGAAAGACAACGTGCCATATCATCAATATAAGGTCTGATTTTTATATGGGGCATCTTTTGGAGGTCAACGCCTCTTTCCTCTAACTTATCTGCCACCCACATACCGTTTTTACCGGTAGAAACTATAAAGTTATAACGTTCATCATGAGCATTTGATGCAATTACCTCAATAATTGCTTTGTTAATTTCACGTGCACCTAATGAGCCACCCATACAAAGGATAATGGGGTTTTCATTAAAACCTAACTCCTGTCTTGAAGCTACAGAATCAGCCTCAAGAAGCTCACCGCGGATAGGCAAGCCTGTAACAATAGGCTCGTTCTTAAATTTCATATGTTTTTTAGCATCCTCTGCCGTAAGCATAACAACGTCAACCTTTTCGGCAAGGGCTTTGTTTGTAACGCCGGGGAAAGCGTTTTGCTCGTGAATGGCTGTGGGTACACCCATTTTTGCCGCCATTCTGATAACGGGTCCGCTTACGTAACCACCAAAGCCGACTGCTACATCGGGTTGAAACTCGTTTATAATCTTTTTAACAGCACCTGAGCATTTAAGCAGCTTTATTGCTGTATCAATATTTTCTTTAATATCTTTGGGTGAAAAGCCACGCCTTAAGCCTTTGATATCAATAGTCTTTAAGGGATAGCCTGCCGCAGGGACAATTTCTGCTTCAATTCTGTCTTTTGTACCAACAAAGCAAATCTCTGCTTCGGGGTGCCTTTTTCTGATTTCGCCTGCTACTGCAAGTGCAGGATTAACGTGACCACCTGTACCGCCTGCTGCTATTAAAACCTTCATAATAACACCATCCTTTTCTCTCTCAAAGTTTAAACTCTTTCCATTTTAAACAACTTTATTCTTATTGCGCTTAAGGTTTCGCATAAAGTAAACCTTAGGCAAATCTGCCTGCCTTGAAACGCTGAGTATGGTACCCATTTCAATAAGTGTAATAAGTAACGCGGAGCCACCGTAACTGAAGAAGGGCAGACTGATACCGGTGTTAGGTACTGTGTCTGTTACAACGGCAACGTTAAACATTACCTGTAAGGCAAGCTGTGCTGTCATTCCGAATGCAAGAAGTGCACCGAATCTGTCTTTTGCACGCATACCGATATAAATACCACGTGCAATAAGCACTACAAAACCAAGAAGAATAAATACACAACCCACAAATCCCAGCTCTTCACCGATAATAGAAAAAATAAAGTCGGTATGTGATTCGGGGATATACAGATATTTCTGTTTTGAATTACCTATACCTGCGCCCAAAAATCCGCCTGAGCCAAGGGCAAAGAGGGAATGGTTTATCTGCCAACGTGATTCATCGGGTGAATAATCCTTAATTCGCCAAGCCCTGATACGGTCTATCATATATTCCTTAAGGGGCAAATCATCATAATTAAAGCAAACGTATACAAGCACAATTGCCGCAAGTACACCGCCCACAGCAAACCAACGGGCTCTGCACTCACCTATCCAGAGCATTGTTATACCAATAAGTGTAATAAGAATAGCACCTGAAAGGTGGCTACCCAAAAGAACTGAGCCTGCGGTAATAACAATAACAATACCATAAAAGAACATTGTTGTTGTGCCCTGTGTAATTTTGATTGTACCGTTTGTGATTTCTGTTATCTTTTTAGCCCAACCTGCTGTAGAAGGCTTTGCGCTTATAATTTTATCGTGATCTTTATCAAGACCATACGCAAGAAACAGTATAAGGGCAAATTTTGCAATCTCTGATGGCTGGAACGAAAATGAACCGATACCAAACCAACGGTTGATACCGTCACCGCCACCCTGAAGAACTGTTATAGCCAAAATACCTAAAGCGCCAAAAAGACCAATATTTGAAAAATGCTTAAGGTATTTATAGTTGAATCGGGAATACAAAAGCATAACGGCTATGCCACCAACAGCAAACACAATCTGACGTTTAAAGTAATAAAGACTGTCACCAGAACCGCTATTATAAAAAGCGTATATATAGCTTGCAGAAAGGAGCATTACAAGACCCACCGTCATAAGACCGAGCATAATAAGGAAAAACGGAACATCCATACCATTCTTTATAAAAAGGTCATTGAATTTAGTTTCCTTTTTCATTGTAACACACCTTTCTTGGATTTTTTTAATTTATTATTTCGGAGCGCCGAAGTAAACAAGAAGAATTGCAGCTATGCCACCGATAAGGTTAACGAGTGAAAAGATTTTTACAATCTTAACCTCTTTCCAACCACACATTTCAAAGTGGTGGTGAATAGGAGCCATTTTGAAAATTCGTTTGCCGTGTGTAAGCTTGAAATAACCAATCTGTAACACATCTGAACCGAACTCTGCAACATAAATAATACCCACAAGAAGAATAATTATGGGGCAATCAACTGCATAGGAGAATGCAACAATAAGTCCACCAAGGAACATTGAACCAAGGTCACCCATCATAACCTTTGCAGGGTGCCAGTTCCAGATAAGGTAACCTGCAAGGCCACCAAGGAGTGCTGCTGCCATAAGGCTGATACCAAAGCAATTACGAAGTGCCGCAATTACTATAAAGCTGATTGCTGCTGTAAGAGTAACTGAACCGCAAAGACCGTCTACACCATCGGTAAAGTTAACCGCATTTGTAGTAGCATAAATAACGATAAAGCCGATAACCCAGAAGAAGAGCTTTGTTTCAACCATACCTATAAAGGGAATGAATGTTGCGCCTGTTGGGTCATTTATGTAAAGAGTAAGTATGTAGCCAACCATAAGAACTATCTGAAGAACACTCTTCTGCACAATGGTAAGACCCATATTACGTTTTTTAACAACCTTGATATAGTCATCGAGGAAGCCGATGAAGGCAAAACCGAGAGCCATCACAAGACCTGCCCAGACCTTAACCTTATTTGACGCTGCTGCAACACCTGCAACCTGAGGTAAAACATTTGCAGTGCCACCTGTAACAGAGGCAATAATATCGCCACCCATAAGTCTGTCAATAAGCACAACTACGGCAAAAGCAATAACTGTACCGAGTATAAACAAAATACCGCCCATTGTAGGTGTACCCTGCTTATTCTTGTGCCATTTGGGACCGATATCAAGAATGGTCTGGCCGAATTTTAATTTGTGTAAAAATGGAATTACAACGTAACCAAGACCGAAGGAAATGCCGAAAGAAATAGCTGCCGCCAAAACACAGGCTAAAATAATATTCATCTTGTGTACTCCTTAACCATATACTTTATTTTTAGAGTTATCTCTACTTATATAATACTTTAATTTAGATTAAAATACAAGTCACTGAGCGTCAAAACCCAACTTTTTATAAAGGGAAATGAAGATTTCCTCCATCCTCATACCGCGGCTGCCTTTAAAGAGCACCGCATCACCCTCACGAATGTTTTCAAAAAGGAATTCTGCTATTTTCTCTTTACTGTCAAAAGCTATTGCTTTACAACCATTCTTTGCGGCCTCATCTGCAATAAACCTTGATAATTCACCAAAGGTAAGCACATACTCGCAACCAACCTGTGATGCCTTTTCACCAACCTGACGATGTGCATTTTCTGCAAAATCGCCAAGCTCGAGCATATCACCAAGCACAGCATACGCCTTACCCTTACATATAGTAGCAAGAGCCTCAAGCGAAGCCTTCATACTATCAAGGTTAGCGTTATAGCAATCTTCAATAAATGTAATGTTATTTATTTCTGTTATTTTCTGACGCATTCCCTCAGGCTCAAAATCCTTGATACCCGAAGCCGCCTCTTCAAGAGTATAACCGAGCTCAACACCCACACACATAGCACACATAGCGTTATACACGTTGTGAATACCAACACTTGGCACAAAAACCTTTGCCTTTTCACCCTTATAAACCGCAGTAAACGTGCTTCCAAGGGCGTTTGATGATATATCCTCTGCCCACATATCAAGGTTATCACCATCAATGCCGAAACGAACAAGCTTATAATCATCTCTGTCGAGAGTTGCAAGCATATCGTTATCACCATTTATAATAAGTGTAGAACCCTTTGCCATACCATCAAGCATTTCGCATTTAGCCTTTAATATACCCTCGCGTGAGCCAAGGTTTTCAATATGAGCCGTACCAACGTTTGTGATACATGCAATCGAAGGCTCAACCGCCTTTGAAATACGTGAAATTTCATCAAAATGGTTCATACCCATCTCAATAACTGCTGCCTCGTGATGCTCTTCAAGGCAAAAAAGTGTTTTGGGTACACCAATTTCGTTATTAAGATTACCTGCGGTGCGCAAAGTATCAAATTTCTTTTTAACAACCGCATAAATCATACCCTTACTTGTAGTTTTACCTACACTACCGGTAAGACCGATAAAGGGAATATCAAATAATTTTCTGTAGCCGTGACCGATATCGAGCAACGCCTTACCCGTATCTTCAACATAAATAATGCGAGGGTCGTCACCTACATTTTTACTGCATACAACGGCTTTTGCGCCCTTATCAAGTACATCACCTATAAAATCGTGAGCATCAAAGCGCTCACCTACAAGGGCAATAAACAATGTATTTTCGTCAATATCACGACTATCGGTTGAAATCTTTAAAATTTCACCATCAAGCTGTGATGTTGATCCACAAAATTCCGCAATCTGTTTAACTGTAACACTCTTCATACCACATCATCCTATATCCCGATTATTTTATTTACCGAGTTTTTTAAGAGCCTCTGCCACAACCTCGCGCTCATCATAGTGAACACGCTCTTTGCCGATAACCTGATAGGTTTCGTGACCCTTACCTGCAAGAAGGACTGTATCGCCTGCCTTTGCAATACTGAGAGCATACTCAATAGCCTCACTTCTGTCAGTAACAGAAACTACCTCTGCCTTTGAGCCTACAGTACCAATAAGAATTTCTTTAATTATTACCTCGGGGTCCTCTGTACGGGGGTTATCAGTTGTAACAACAACAATATCAGATAAATCTGTAGCCATACGTCCCATTTTGGGGCGTTTTGTTTTATCACGGTCACCACCACAACCAAAGAGTGTGATTACCTTACCCTTTGTAAAGCCACGCACAGCATTAAGTGCTTTTTCAAGTCCATCGGGTGTGTGTGCGTAGTCAATAATTACACCAAAATCTGTATCTGTTTTAAGAAGCTCAAGTCTGCCCTTAACGGTAGCAGCACTACCTGCGGCATTTACTACATCCTTAAAATCAAATCCAAGTGAGCAAACACTTGCAATAGCACAAAGTGAATTATACACAGAGAAACCACCCGGAATATGGAATACAACGTGCTCACCATTAAGGTCATACTCTACCCTATCGGCAAAAAGCTGTGTGTTTTCTGCCTTATAGTCAGAGCTTGTGTTTATAGAATATGCTTTTACGGGTGCTTCAATGCCATCGCACATATAAGCGCCTGCCTCGTCATCACTGTTAATAATTGCATTGTCGCAGTTATAGAACAAGGTCTTTTTACAAGCCTTATATTCCTCGATAGTGCCGTGATAATCAAGATGGTCCTGTGTAAGGTTTGTAAACACACCTGTTTTAAAATGGATACCTGCAAGGCGCATCTGATGGAATGCCTGCGAAGATGTTTCCATAACGCAATACTCAATGCCATCATCAACCATCATTTTAAAGAGATTATGCATATCATAGGGGTCAGGTGTTGTAAGCTCGGTATGAAATTCTTTATCACCCACCATATTTTTAACAGTACCGATAAGACCGCTTTTAATACCAAGCTCTGCAAGAATATCTTTAACAACAAATGCAGTAGTTGTTTTACCATTTGTGCCTGTTATGCCAATAAGAGTAAGCTTATCTGCAGCAGCACCCCAAAGGTTTTTGCACATAATTGCATATGCCTCACGGGTGTTTTCAACAAGAATCTGCTCCTTAAGACCCATATCCCTTGACACGATTACCGCTGCAGCACCCTGCTCAAGAGCATTTTCAGCAAATGAGTGACCATCAAAACGTGCACCTACAACACAAACGAAGGCACAGCCCTTTGAAATTTTTAAGGTTTTGTCAGTTACATCTGTAACCTCTCTGTCATTGTAATCTGAAAGAACGTTTATACCCTTTAAAAGTTCTGATAAAAGCATTTTTCTACCTCTCCTAAGTGTGCAGACTTATATCTGCACCATTTAATCTTCAACGCCTGTATTTGTTTTGAAATAAACTGTAATTGTTGAGCCTAACTCTGCCTTTGTACCTTCATCAAGGCTCTGTCTGTACGAAACAACATCACTATCAAGCGAAGCGCCCGAAATTCTTATGTTATAGCCTGAATTAACCGCCCTTTCGTTAGCCTGACTGATACTCAGACCTATAAGATTAGGCACAGTTGATGATGTATTCTGATTATCTGTTTCGGTATAAAGAATAACAACACCATTAAGGGGTAAGCTCTGTCCCTTGATAGGATACTGTGAAATAACCTTATCACCCTTACCCACAACACGTGCAGTAAAGCCTTGATTACTCAACGCACCCTTTGCCGCGCTTACTGACATATCAGTAACGTCAGGTGCAGAGGCATTCAATTGTGATAACTCATCATCAGTATAAACAGGCTCAACATTCATATATTTAAGAGTCTGCTCAATAATCGAACCTGCTACGGGTGCGGCAATTGCGCCACCGCCATGATTTGCACCCTGTGGCTCATCTATAACTATAAGCACCGCAATACGAGGATCATCTGCAGGTGCACAACCTACGAATGATGCAATGTACTGACCATCTACCGTAAGCTTTTCAGAAGTACCCGTTTTACCTGCAACTCTGTAGCCGGGGATATAAGCATTTTTACCTGTACCCTCTGCAACAACCTTTTCCATCATAGAAACAACAGTTTTACTTGTACTTTCAGAAACAACCTGTCGTTTAACTGTTGGTGCCATCTCAAACACCGTATTACCATCCTGGTCAAGCTTTTTAGCTACAACGTAAGGCTGCATCAATTTACCACCATTTGCAACTGCAGAAACCGCGGTAATCATTTGAATAGCACTAACCTGGAAGGTCTGACCGAAAGCACTTGATGAAACCTGTGCAATACCCATTTTCTCTTTTGAGTGATATGTGATATCCGCTGCAGGCTCTGCCTCGGCAGGTAAATCAATACCTGTTTCTTCAGTAAAACCAAATGCCTCGAAATACTTGTAAAAGCGTTCTGTATCAAGCTTTTGACCTATTGTTATAAAGAAGGGGTTACATGAATTCGTAAGTCCCTCTGCAAGGTTTTGTGTACCATGACCTGATGTATCGTGACAATGAATTATGTTATCGGCAACCTTGATTGAGCCGGTACAGTTGAAAGTGGTTCCGGGCTCAACAACACCCTCTTCAAGTCCTGCAGCTGCAGTAAATATCTTAAATACCGAGCCAGGCTCGTAGGTATCACTTATGGCCTTATTACGCCACATCAGAAAGACCTCATTATTATAAGCAATATCATACTTATCGGGATCTTTTATCTTTGAAAGCTTTGCAAGAACTTTTTTATCTGTAATAACAGAGGGCACATTCAAATCATAGTCAGGCATAGTAGCCATACCAAGTATTGCGCCTGTGTCAACCTCCATAACAATACCATAAGCAGAGACCGCTTTATTATCAATAACAGCCTGCGAAAGACCTTTTTCAAGGGCATACTGAATTGTTTTATCAATAGTCAACACAAGACTTGTACCCTGCTCCGCATCAAACTTTGTTTCATAATTGCTTGACATCAGACCGCTCTGGGCATCCTTTGCCGTGATGATACGTCCGGGTGTACCCGTAAGCGTATCATTGTACATAAGTTCAAGACCTGCTCTGCCGTTATTCTCACTATTTGTCATACCGATAATGGTAGATGCAAAGTTATTGAAAGGATAATATCGCTTTGTGTCGGGGTCAATACCGATTATTTCATTAAGCTCATTCTTGCTTCTGAATTCAGCAACAGCGGTTTTTGCACCATACTCAACACCGCCCTTAATTTTGACGTAGCTGTGCTTACGATTACTGATTTTTTCAGCGATTTTTTCAGCAGTAGTATCTGTAAAAATCTTTGCAAGACCATCTGCTATAAGCGCCGCCTGAGCATCATCCTTGATTTTTGAAGGATTAACGTACACAAGCCACGCAGATGCACTCTCTGCAAGCACATTCATATTCGCATCATATATAACACCGCGGTCGGCAGATATTACAGTATCACTGAGTTGTTGCGCTTCAGCAGCTATTCTGTACTCATCAGCCTTAATTACCTGAAAGTAAAAAAGTCTGACAATATCCAAGCCAAAACCAAGCACAAGAATAAACGCAATACCGCTTAAACATCGTTTTTTCAAGTTAGTATTTACTCGTGACATAACCCACCTCACACAGGTTCAAATTTCCCTATTCTATGCAAAAAGAGAGTCGAGCATTTCTCAACTCTCATATAATTTATTATCTGCTTAATCTAAATATGCAAATAAAGCTTTTAGTTTTGATGCCAAATCGCTTGTTCCCTCAGTAGTTTTATCACCCGAAACAACGATTTCATCACCTTCAGTAAGGTCTATATAACTAATCTGATAACTTTCAGCCTTAACCATACCAAGAACGTTCTCGGCATAGTTTTCTATTTTATCTGTTGCAATCATACTGCTGAGCTCTGCATTAAGGCGAACATGCTCACCCTCTGCAATTTCAATTTCACGCTGTACGTTTGCGATTTCTGACATTTGTGTATCACACTTAGTCTGCATTACAAGTAGTACTGTAAGCATAGCAAAGCAGAAGCAAGCAAAACACATCGCTTTTTTAAGAGGAGCAGGTATTGCAGCACTGCTCGCATTACGCTGAACTGTCTGCTGATGGTTTTCAACCATAGTTACAACAGTTGATTTGCGGTGTGTTGTTTTGTGTTGTGGTGCTGGCCTACGTTGAGGAGCTGCCTTACGTTGAGGAGCTGCCTTGCGTTGAGGTGCTGCACTTGAAGAATGGGTACGCTTAACCTGAGCACCCTTGCCAGCTTTTTTGTTAGCCGGTCTGGATACTCGCGCAGGCTGTTCAATTACCTGTGGTTCAAAAAGCGAAAAATCATACGCTTCTGTGCCTCTGTACGCCATACTTCCTCCTGATTTATTGTCTTACTGACCTATCTTAGCAGCAGTTCGCAATTTTGCGCTCCTGCTACGATTATTATCATCCAACTCTTTATCCGTTGCTTTTATACCTGCAGATTTCACTATAGCTTTAGGCTTTTTGCCACATACACAAACCGGAAAATCCTTCGGGCAGGTACAACCTTCTTTGAGAGTTCTGAAAAAATCTTTTACTATTTTATCTTCAAGACTGTGGAATGTGATTATAGACATAACCCCATCGTCATTTAATCTTTCAAACATAACGGGTAAGGTTTCTTTAAGAACATCAAGCTCACCATTAACCTCGATACGAATTGCCTGAAAGGTTTTTCGTGCCGGATGAGCATTCCTACGGAATTTAGCAGGTATTGCATTTGAAACAACATCCGAAAGTTCAATTGTTGTTTCAATTGGTTTTTCCTGCCTTGCTTTAACAATAGCCCTTGCTACCCTATCAGCAAACTTCTCTTCACCGTATGCTTTTATAATTGTATATAACTGATGTTCAGTATATGTATTAACAACATCCTTTGCGCTTTTACCTGCCTGACTCATTCGCATATCAAGTGGTGCATCCTTGTGAAATGAAAAGCCACGCTCAGCCGTATCCAGCTGATGACTGCTCACACCAAGGTCAGCAACTACACCATCTACACAATCAACGCCCAGTCCATCAAGAATCTGCGCAAAATCCGAAAAATTCTTGTGTACAACAGTCACTCTGTCGTCACCCTTAAAACGCTCTGTTACAACCTGAATTGCAGTAGGGTCCTGATCAACGCAGATAAGTCTGCCGCCCTCACCCAAATGAGCAAGTATTGCAGCAGAATGACCGCCACCGCCTGCAGTACAATCAATATATGTACCATCAGGCTTTATATTAAGTGAATTAACCGATTCTTCAAGAAGAACGGATATATGCTTAAAATCCATAGGAGCCACCTATCAGAAGTTGATGTTGAGTTCATCTGTTGACTGCTCATCAAGAAGGGCAAGCTCTTTAGCCCACTCTTCAGGTGACCAGATCTCAATATGATTATTATTACCGACAATGTGAACCTCATCGGTGATACCTGCATACTCTTTAAGTGCAGCATTGAGAGTAAGTCTGCCACCCTTGTCAACCTCACCACTGACAACGCCCGATAAAATCTTACGAGCCATACGGCGCATAGCCTGATTATGCTCACCACTCTGATTGAATTCTTTATAAAGCTCGTTCCAACCTGCCTCAGAATAAAGGAAGATGCAATTTGTTTCAGAATCAGGTGATTTTATAAGGTAGGTTTTAACCCCTAATTCGTCACGAAGGGCTGCCGGTATTTTAAAACGATTTTTATCGTCAAGTGCGTGATCAAACTGACTACAAAACATACTGACAACTCCTTTCGTGGTTTTTGTGATCCAAAATTGGGACACTTTGACCCATTTCGATACACTTTATGACACTATTATAGTTTTGCAATACAATTTTGTCAATAGATTTTAATAAAAAAATAAGCAGCTTCAAGCCAAAAATGGCTTGAAGCTACTATTGATTTATTTTTTATTTTATTTAATTTTGTTTAAAAGGGATTTCACGCCCTCAACAACCGACTCACTCTGCCCCAAGGCAAGACGCGAATTATTAAATTTTACGATGATTCTGCACTTACCATCAGCAACAAGTAAGCTTACGTTTGCACAAAATCTGTTTTTTAAGGGTTCGGTCACAGAAACGTCATCAAAGCTCTTTAAACCCGACCAATAATTCTGTTCAAGATTACACGAGAAAAATTCGCAAAGCTGATTATTACAGCAACCGTAGTTGTACGCTAGTTTTTTAGATGCCTTGTCATTAACAAGTCCGGCAAGGTGCATATATGCAGAATCGCAAAACGACGAAGAAACCTTCATCAGAAGCACCTCATCATAAAAGGTCTTAAAGGGTGATGTCACGCCCTTGTAGCACGACAGATGAAATGCCTTTATCTGCTCATTCAAGCCAAGACCTTGCTCCTTTTTACCGAGGTAGCTTTCACAAAAGCCATTGAAGGGCCCCACAGAAACATCTTCTGCATCAGCTAAAAACAATCGTCTGTCAGCATGAATACACAGCTTACCATGCTTTTTTTGAGGCTTCACTAAATCTGAAAGCTCCTTATAAAAGCAAAATGCCACAACTGACGATAAATCTACTTTATTTTCACTACAGAAGCCCTTTAACTCTGAGGTTTGTGTTTCATTCAATTCGAACTTTATTTCATCAGAGTAATTTCTTTTATCAGAATACTTTAATTTAGCACGATTATAGTCATCAGAAGTGAAGCTTCGGTTTTTCTTTTGCCATTTGTTATCCAGCTCGGCAGAAAGCTTATCTGTAAGCGGTGAATTAACCTCCATAGGTAAGGATGCCATATCACAAAAAGTATCAATGCGAGAAGGATTCACAGAGGTTGTTTTGCTTTTACAAATTGAAGCAAATGCCATAGCAAGGCGTAACAAAGATTTACAATCTGCCACAAGTGTATGTGCAGAAATAATCATATAGCCATCACTCGTAAGAATGAATGAAAACA
>JAEIGA010007841.1_pt1 | contig 16202 bp, 19 predicted proteins | sample 9270691 | NCBI WGS metagenome assembly JAEIGA01 (sample SAMN17057246, study PRJNA624740) | gut metagenome | biome: biome; isolation source: fecal sample | host: Bos grunniens | place: China: Xizang | collected 2019
AATGAACTCCTTCGCTCCATCGTAGAAGATCACATCAAACAGGCTCTGCACCCCGCTATATTTGGCACAGTACGTTGCTCCCGGTATCACTCGGATGTAGTCGGAGATCGAAGCGGTTTCGCCCGGATACGAATAAATCGTGCCAGATGCATTAATCGCCTTGCCGACTGTTGCCGTGCTTTTGTCGAACAAGTTCGCCCCCGTCACCCGCTTGCCCGTTGTCTCCACGCTCATCAGCGTACCCGCATTGTAGGCGTAGTATGCCGCAGGATACAGCCGTCTGAACCACGCGACACCTGACCCGGCGGTTGCGGTCTCCATTGCGTAGATCGCGTCGGCGATGGATGTGCCGAACATTTGGGTGAGGTCGAAAATCATGAAGTAGAAACGGTAGTTGTCGAACACCGTACCATTCGGGATGTTCTCAAGCCGCCCGTATGCGTATGTGTCAGCGGTTGCCTTGCAGTTGAAGATTGACGAGCCGTTCTTCATGATGTAACCCATTGCCGCCGTACTGCCGCTGAGAACGTTATACCCGCTAATGCCAGTCGGTAGCTTTGGCGCGAGAAAGAGATACTTGTGGTCTTTTTCGCAGTGAAAGAACGATGTGCCAATAGTGCCCTTGATATAGACGTTGATAGCCTGCGCCAAAGTCGATTTGTTAACAGTGCCGTTGATTGTGACAGTGCCGTCCCCGTTGTTGGTTATCGTGAGTCCGTAGGATGTGTATGTGTCAACAATCCATTCGGGCTTGACCATCTGGTTAAACGCCACCGTCCCGCCGACAATCTCCTCCGTCACCCGGTCGCCGACAGATAGCCCTCCGCCCGTACCGCGCAGGATATACGGCTCCCTGTCCGTGACTCCGCTCGTTGCCAACAGTTGCTCCGCGCTCCCTGCGGTCAGGTCGGTGTAGCTGCCGTCTACGTTGGCTTTCGTTGCAAGCCCAGCGGCAACAGTCTCGGATACTTCCGCAATCGCCGTTCCGACTGCTTCTGCGTCGGCAGCCTGCTTGCTAACCGTCAGCGTTGTGTCTGTTACCACATCCCAATAAGCGACATATGTATCAGGGAATGGGAACGGGTCAGGTATGCCGGGCGTTGGCGGGAATGCGGATTTGTACGCCAGTACGGCAAATTCCGGCGCGAAAAAGTTAACATCCTTTTTAATTGAAAACCGGATGTAACGCGCCCCGTCAGGAATAAGCACGCCGTCGCCAAGGCCGGAGGTGTCGCCGGAGATGTAGTCCTTCTCGGCAGAGTAAAACGCATACGGGCCAATCGGTGAGGTTATCCAAGTGCTGTTAATCGGATCCCACACCTTAGCGATCACTTTTGTTTGCGCGTATGGCTCTAATGGCGTGTATCCGCTCCTGTCATAATCCGGGTTTGCCATGTCCCGCCCGGTTGTTGATATCACCTGATAGCCGACTGTCCTCCCGCCGGCCTCGTACAAATTGACAGTGCGTTTTGTCACCAAATCAAGCCTATTGTAGTCCTGCCGTTGCGTTGATGTGACAGTCACCTGATACCATGCTGACATGTCAAATACGCCAGTTGTGTCTTCCATTGCACGGAACAGTTTACCATCAAATATGCAGTACCCCCCGCGTCTCCATGTCATGTCAGGGTTGTACTGCGACGCAAGCAGCGCGGTCGAGTTTGCCGTCGCCGCTTCGCAAGCGGCAGTTGCATCCGCCATTGCGTCAAGTTCCGCAAGAAGATCCTCCAGGGACGGAACCAGCGTTCCAGGATCCACAATTTCATCAGTCGACGCAAGACCAACGGTGAAAGTCCCCGCAAAGACCGGGATTTTTTCACCCGCCGTATTGGATGCACGAATCACCAGCGACGCGCGTCCGGTGTATGCATAGCACTCCGCCGGCAACACAACATAGACATCAGCGCCGGACGCAGTGCCGGAAAAAACAACAGTTTCATTATCCGGGCGGATCAAAAGGCCCGTGATCGTCATTCCTGCCAATTCGGTTGTTGGTTCGCCGTTTCGGAGGATATGCACACCGATTTTGTCACATTTCGCGCTGCCAGTGTACGCAAGCCCCGGCATCTGTTGCGGCGTCAGCAGTCCGGCTGTCATTTCGCGTTTGTACCATAGTTCATTTGCCATTGTGCATCATTCCTCCTATACGCCAAGCGCCTGACGCGCCGCCGGTGATAGTTTCGTCAGATCTATAGCGCCGTCATGGACATCATACCCGGCAACGGTGGCCAGATACGGCGCCTGGACGGTTGCCAGCTTGATAGATTCATACCGCTGATTAACTGCATCCCAGACCGTTTCACAGACTGACAGCGACATATCAAGCCCAACAGATTCATCAAGCACGCGTATTGTGTCATACATATAGAGTTCCTGAAGCCCCTTATATGCAGCATATTCCGCGGTATCACCGAGCAAAACAAAATTGACGGTTAGTTCCACTGTTGGAACATCGCATTTATCCGTTGAATAACGTTCCTCCACCGCGGCCCGCATTTTTGCGCGCAATGTTTGCACGGTATACGTTCCGCCCTCGCCATCATCCTTGCCAACCTGGCCGGAAACCGTCATTCGCTCCATGTTCACGACCGGATACTGATAGAGCAAGGGAGAATCTATCCAGGTGTCCCCGGAATCGGCTATATATAGTTCGCTTCCGTCCTGGGCTTTTGCAACCGGTATGATCCGCGTGATCACCTTCGAAACGTCCGTTTTCCACTGCACGCCAATCAGATTTTTCCCGCGTCTGAGCGTCAACCCGCGGAAGTTTTCAGCGCGCCGGAATATGAAGAAATCCCAGTTATCGCGAACCAGCATTGCATTATAATAGCCAACAACGCCAGTATCAGGATCCAACAGCGCAAATACACCGTTTTTGTTCGTCATGTTGGCGGAATACAACCCGTCAGAATCATCCAGGTTAGTTGCTATCATGCATTCCGCGTCAATCAGCAGAGCGTCTTTTATTGCCGCGATAGCAACACCCGGTTGAAGCTGGGCCATGTCGCAGGATCCGAGCAGATTTCCAGCCAGATCATAAGAGACATGTTGCGCGGTTGCGGTGATTGTGTGTTTATCCGTGCTGATCACCGTTTGTTTGACGCGGAAAAGCTGATCATAAACCTTGCGTGGCGGTACCGGCTCTATATGTTCCTCGCGCACAAATACGGCTTGCGTTTTCAGAACATAGCCCTTAATTCCGGCGGTTGTCTGGATGTAGATCCATTGTGTATTGTAATCCTGCAGCAGATAAACTTCTGTATTCTGCGACAGCTTAACCAGCACCGCGGCACCGGGTGCATAGTTGGGAATAGATTTCCATTTCGTAAGCGTGTTTGGTGTCGAATAGATTTCCTGGCCGGTCAGCGTTTCCTGCAACTCGTAATTTTGCCCGGAATAGGTGACGCGCTTTCCGATAGCGTAAGACGTGCCCGCAACCCATGCTTCATATGTGATTGCATGCGGCGCGTCCGGCTTTGCATATACAGGCGTTGGATTGCCTGTAACCTTCCAGATTGTCACATCACCGCCGATATTCGCGCCAGCCAGCTGTGCAACTGGTACCGGTATTTTGACAATGGAAAATGGCGTGATGAGTTTCCACACCCCGCCGGCATCGAGCGGGCAAACCATGTTCAGATCATACATGCCGCCGGCTTTTTCGCTGACCGTGCATGATACCGGGTGGAGGATCGCGCGGCCGTGCATGGTGTAGTCAGTTTCGGCAGCGGTATATAACTCAATCATAGATACCGCACCCCTCTTTTGATCCGGCAGCTTGTTGCCTGGAAAATCAACTCATGCCGGCCAAACGGCAGCAGCGGAAAATCACCGCTTGCCTGCTTTGTGATGAGTTCGCCCGTCAACAGCGCCCGGATTTCCTCGGCGTCGCAGTCAATCACCGCGCCGCCCTGAGCGGATGTAACATCATTCACGGCCATATATACGCCATCAATGCCCGCAATCAGTGTCCCGGTTCCGGTCAGTTCAATTACCGGCCGCGCGGTGACATCGCCCTGGTTAACCAGTGTGTCACCTGTCGTGACCGTTTCAAGCTTTTCCGTGCTCAGGCGTTTCAGCGGTTGACACCAGAAAGACAGGTCACCGCTCCACATGTCCAGATTGCGAGAAACGCGAACCAGGTTCACGGCATTGATTAAGCGCGCGTCCTGCACAAGATCCGGTGTGCATGACAGCGTCAGCGTGCCGGATCCTTTCAGCCAATGCCACGCCTCCGCCGCATTCCGCGCGCCGCGGACGGTGAACGACAGGTTGAGCGCGTAAGGCTCATATACATCTTCACCCTCCAGCAGGATCAAATCACCTGACCGGCCTGGAACAGTGATTTGTGTAACGCGCTCTTGAGCGCGCACGATCTCCGGCGAGGTTTCGAGGATGATACCCCGGTTAATTGAGTTGATCCCGTTCCAGATAAACCACGAGCGCAAGAGATATCACCCCCGTTAACCTTGCCCATACCCGGCATTCATGCGGCGCTGGCCCTCGTTAACCAGGTTAAGTAGCCCCTGGCCGGTCATGCCGTTTGCCATGTTCATATTTTGTACATACAAATTGTTGTTGTAGGTCGGCGCGCCGCTGGTTCCGCGGCCGCGGTAGATCCCACCGCCGGTCATTCCGGCAAAGGCAGCCGCCTGGAGGGCCGCGCCGGCAGACTGAGCAGCGCCAATAGACGCAATCAGGCCCGCGGCAAACGCTTTGCCGCTTTCCTCGCCGGCTTCCTCCCAGTATTCTTCATAATCAGATAGAGTATCATAGACGGATTCAAACAGCGTCCGGACTTCCGCGTCAGTCAGATCCGGCAGGTTTTCAAGCGCTTCTTTTTCCTCGTCGGTGAGCAATTCCAGCATTTCCGGCATGTCGCCCAATTGTTCAAGGACGGCCGTTGCGTTGTCCGGGTTTGATTTTGTGGTGTTCCACATCAAATTGAGGAACTCCGTTAGTTGTTCCATGTCGATCAGTTTGGCTTCCTGGAATGCCCCTTCAAGCGCCTCGAATGTTTCCGCGGTTGCGGTGGCCGTGCGTTCCGTTGCGTCAGGCGTGATCAATCCGCTTGCAACATTGCGCAATTTGCCCGTGATATCAATTAGCGCCTGGGTTTCTTCGAATGCGTCAAGTGTCGAGTTCCCGGAAGTGATCGCGTCAACAATCGCCATTTCCTGCGGAGAAAGCACGCTGGCAAGATCCATTTCCGCTATTGCTTCAAACGCTTTGCGCGTTGTGGCCGGGTCGTGATATGCGCTGACATCCGCAATAGGTGTATGATATCCGCCGTTTGCGAGGATTTCGTCTATTGCCTTTCCGGCGGATGCGGCTTTTAGCTGATCCGTTGTTGTTGCCAGCTGTTCCAACCGGTCAAATTCCGCAATAGACGCCTGCAGATCATCTGCCCATTTCGCTTCATCCATCGCGCCCGCAATGAGCGCCGGAGCAAGCGCGGATCCGACAACAGCAGCCGGGAGACCGATATTATACCAGGCGTTCTGCGCAACAACGCCGACTTTTGACCCAAAGGCCTTCAGCGCGGCTTTGATGCCAACACCCGTGGCACCGGTGCCGACAGCAGGCCCGATGCCCGTTCCGGTCGGTGCTACCGCATCAGGCCCGGATCCAATCACAGGATTTGCACCGCCGCCGCCGTTTATCAGGTTTGTTAAGCCGCCAGCGCCCTTAAGGATCTGCATGATGCTCAGGACAGTTTCCAGACCAGTCAAGCCGGCGAACGCGCCAACTGCGATTTTGATTCCGTTTGCTACATCATCATGATGTTCACTGATCCACTTGAAGCCATCCGAGATTGTATTGATTGCGGATTTTGCGGTTTCAAGCGCGTTTTCAAAGTCCTGGGCCGTGAAGCTGGTAACCATATCGGCAACAGCCGTTCCGAAATTATCGATTGCCTGTTGCCCTTCAGGTGATTTAACCCACTGGTCAACAGACTGCAGGACGGTCGTAAACGCCTGCGAGATTTTTTCAAATGCCGGCGCCAGGGCGGCCAGGGCATCCAGTTTTGTTGTTTCCGCGGTCGCTTCTAGTGTTTGCAACGCGTCGTTCGCTTTTCCGAGTTTCAGAACATCGTCATCAGAGACAACCGGCGCGGCGTCAAGCAGTGTTTGTATATCCGTTCCGTTCCGCAAAGCGTCGATGAACGGTTTCATTTCGCGGAATGTCTTTCCGAAATAGTTTTGTGCAATCAGATCCGCTTGAGCATCACCCAGATGATCCGCCGCCTCGCCCAATTCGCGGAATATGTCCATGGTGATATCAAATGTGCTTCGCTGCTTTCCGGATTGATCGAAAATGGCAACATTGCCCATTCCGGTTGATGCATCGCCCCAGACAGTCAGAACGCCGTGACCGGCTTCCTGGATCTCGGCGGACGCTTTGTCAGCAGCCTTTACCATACTGGACAATTCGACGTCAAAGAAACGCCCGGCATACTCCCACCGCTGCACCTGTTCAGGCGTCATGCCGTATTGCGTCGAGCGCGTCAAAAGGTCATCCGCCCAAGTGGTGGCATCGGCTTCCGCATCCCAAAGGGCTTTGGCCAGCTGGCCAACTTTCTGGACGGCGCTCCACGCGGCGGAAGTGATCGAGCCGATGCCCTTTATAACCGCGGAAAAATCGGTGATCGCCTGGATATTTCGCAGCGAGGTTTCAAAGCCCTGCGCTTTGGCTTTGCCGCTTGTTAGCGCGGCTCCGGTTTTGTCAATTCCGGATGCCGTGCCGGCAAGCTGCGACTGCATGGTTATAAGCGAGGTTTTCGCCTGTGCCAGCCGCGTTGCCCATTCCTGCCATGCAGTGGAATTGCGGTCGATGCCGTTGCTTTCCATGGATTGCAGGGCCTTTTCGCATTCAGCGACAATCTTGCTCTGCTCTTCAATCTGCTTTTTCAGCGCGGATGATTTTTGCGCAAGGTATGTCTCCGCATCGCCGGTTGCCTTATATCGTGCTTCCGCTAGCCGCAATTCCGCGGACATTTGCTTGACGGCGCCCTGGCTTTGTTTGATGGCGGAACGGAAAGATGACAGGCCGCCAACTCTTAGATTAACGTCAACATCAGGCATTATGCATCCACCTCCCGCCCGCGTTTGATCCCGTGTTGCTGATCGTCATAGCGCTGGCGCGCTAAGAACATGTCCATGATGAAGCCGGGCTTCAGCTTCCACATTTCAGGAAGCGTCAACCCGGCTATCAGTCCAAAACCCTGGAGCATGCGCACCGTCAACGGGTGCTTTTTTTTTCGATTTCTTCAAGCGTCATATCCCGCGGGCCATCGTCTGCCGGTTTCGTTTCAACGCGCATCCCATCCGTAATGGCGGCCATGCATGCGGCCTGGGCTTCACCGACATATAGCGGATGCAGGTGCTTTCCGATATATTCCTCAGTCAGATCCGCCGGTTTGCCGATTTCCGCAAGGCCAGTGTTTCCAAGGATTGTTATCAGGGTGATTGTGTGCTTCAGGCGTTTTTTCCCGCTGAATAGTTCTCTAAAATCCGTAACCTCACCGATCTGATCCAGGATTTCCGCCAACGCCGAAAGATTCAGCAGTAACGGGATATCACGTTCCTCGATAGTGATCTTCTGCGTGATATTCATTTTCCCCTCCGAAAAATAGCCGCGCAAGGGGTCAGCCCTGCGCGGCGTTGTTTCACGAAATGTTGGCCTTGCCGTTCAGCCAGGCATTAGCCGCGGCCAGGGTGGCAAACTCATTATGCACAAAATAGGCGGGTTCGCCGGTGGAATCCAGGTAAACGCCCGTTCCGGTGCCGGTGATCGTCGGAGCGCCCCAGGAAATGCTCCGTTCCTTCGTGTTGGCTTCTTCGTTGTTCATCGCGAACCGTACACGGTGGAACCAGAACGCCTCGTAAGTTTTCGTACCGCCCACCATGAGCACGCGCACAAAGCCGAACCCAACATACGGGCTATTTGCCGCGGTGGCAGAATATTCCGTAATGGTTGATCCGGTGCCGGTGACAGGCGTTTCACCGAGCAATTTTGCGCGGATCGCAATCGGAAGGGCCGTCGTTTCCAGTTCGATTGTGTAGCCGTTCAGGCCGACGTCATTTTCCTGTTCGACGTCATCGCCGTAGAACGGGTTGTCTTCCCGCTCATAGGTGATGGACGCCCGGCGGGCCGGCGCGATTACCTCACCGGTGCCATAGGTAATGGCGGAACCCTCGGTGTATGCCGTAACCTCGGCAAAAACGGGCCGCCGCATACCGATAAAGGCCATTAAATCACTCCCTCGTCAGTTTTTCAAGTTCTTCATTCAACGTTCGCGCGATGGTTTCATTAGCGCCCTTTGCAGCTTTGCGGGCAAACGGGCGCTTAATGCGAAACGACGCGCCGGAATTGATCGCGCGGGCAATCACCACAACCGGCACCCGGTGATTGCCATATAACAGCGCGTAACCGGCACCGATGCCAACGGACGTGGAAACGCTGTCGGTTTCGTGTTTGTGCTTTGCAATGCCCATCTTTCGAAGCAGCATTGCTTTTTCTTGCGGTGACGCCTCGCGCGGGTGTGCATCATCAGCCATCCGGAATGGTTCTGTTGGCAACGCCTCAAGTGCCGCTTTCATCTGATCTGCCACACGGTCAGCGCCCTTGAACAGCGCGCGTGATGCCGCTTTTTCGAGTCCGCCGCCGTCTAGCTGGTTAAGAATTGCGTTCACCTGGTCAAAGTTCGCATCCATGCTCCATGCCATCGAATCACCGGCTTTCCAGGTCGAAAACATATTCAACATGGATCAAATGCGGGTTTGTTTCGCGTTGCCTGCTGTTCATTTGCCACGCGCCCTCGCAGATGGTAGTCAAAGCGGCTTCCACAAGCGCCTCTTTTGCGCGGTTCGGTGTGTGCAGATACAGATCAACCGTTCCGGTTGCCGCGCGTTCCTGGTGGAGGTCGTCGCCATCCAGGGTGGCGCCGTCTCCTTCCAGGGATACAACAATATAATCATCGTTGGGCGGGCGCGGGAACCACTGATCCTCAGCCCAGGGAATGCCGGTTGCGTTGATCGCGTCCAAGAGTTCATCAAACACGGGCCGCGCCTCCCTCCCAGCGTTCCAACAGCAGATCAATCCCGTTTTGCGTTTCGTATGGATACGCATTAACAACGGTATACAGATCGCCGCCGTATCTGGCCAGCTTTTCGCCGTGGTACTCTTCAGCCCGTGCCAGCCGCAAACGCAAATCAGGCGTTAGCCCGGTGGCCTGCGCCTCGGTTTGCAATTTGAGATTCAATGCGCGTTCTTCACAGAACACCTTCCGCGTTACCGGCGCCCAGGTTTCATAGATCCCGTGCGCTGCCGGATCTTCCGCGATGAGATAGACAACAGACCGGCGAATCATACGGATTCCCCCCAGTCTGTATATCCCGTCGCCATAGCAAGCTGGCCTTTTTGCTCGTCATAGGAGCGTTTCAGGCGTTCGAAATCCGGCGGGCTGCCAAAGTGGATTTTGCAATATGTGATGATTGCAACCTTCACAATGGCGTCAAGTGGATCCGGGACGATCACGCCGGCAATACCCAGATCAGCACGCGCGGCCAGGATGAGCGTTTCCAACTCGGAATTAAACGTTTCATCCGTCACACCGAGCGCGTTTTTCACGGCGTCAAGCATCCTTTTTCACGCCCCTTTTACGCCGGGCGGCGGGCTTTGGCTGTTCAACAGCCTCCACCCAACCGCCCGCGAGAAGTACGGCGCCGCGCTTGTCATCCGCTTCCACGATTTCGCCAGGGCGGCGGATCTCGCCGGTGTTTTTGTCTCTGTACTGGTTAATCACTTTCAGCAGCACGACGCCGCCCCCTCTCTGTTAAACGGCGGGAGTCGGGTTGAAGGTCACCTTCACCGCGCCGGACTGATCCAGCATGCCGCCGTCGAAAAGGGCATAACCGGTGATAATGGTGTTCGCCGTGCGCGGTTCGAGCGCCTGGAAAAGTTCGGTTCCGCTGAAGTCATTGCACACCAGGGCGCCGCGGCGGATGAAATAAACCACGTTGTCGGCCAAGTTAGGATCAATCTTGACGGCAGCGCCATAGATACGGCCGGCAATAACCGGATCGCCCATTGCGTTGGCCATGAAAATCTGGCGATTGTCGCCGTCCACGATGCCGAACAGGCCGGTGTAAACCGTCTTGCGGTTGGCGTAAATGACAACCTCGCCGGCGCCGTGAATCAAGCCCAGATAGTTACGGATATTTGCATCAGTATAATCCACATAGGTGGTGCCGGAACCGGTGATCACATGATAGGTGCTCTCAATGGCAGCACCGGAAACAGCGGTCACGCCGGACGGATACTGACTGCCGCTCATGCGGGCAAGGAGCATGCGTTCTTTTTCAACGCGGATCCGCGCGCCGACTTCCTGCACCAGCCAATTTTCGAAAGCGTCGATAGACTGGAAATGCATTTTGCGGCTGAGCACAGCGCACTTCTTGATTTCCACGCCGGCCAGCGGAAGCGCTCCAATGGTATCCTGTTCGTCATTGGCAGGAGCGGCGCCCTCAGCGGTGCCGGCAGCGTCGCCCGCGGCAATCGCGGTGAAGCGCGGCAGGGAGAAACCCTGAGTCATGTAGTATTTCACAGAGTCATCATAGATAGGCGCCTCGGAATCCACCAGGTTTTCAATCCGGTTAAGGACGGCGGTCGGCACCACGGCGCCGGTGTTGGCGGTGGTGTGGGTGTAGGCGGTGCGCTCTTCTTCAGTCAGAGCACCAAACCGGGAAACGCCATCAATCATGCTGATGTTCTTCAGCCAGGCGCTGCGATATTCCGGAGATCCGGCATTGTAGGTCTTTTCCATTTTTCTTTCAACTCCAAACTTTTTCACAGTTTCACCCGCGCCGGCAGCGACGGCCGCGCGGATCTCGGCGGCCTTTTCGGCAGCCTTGCGCATTTCTTCACGCTGAGCCTTAAGGGCGCGGGTTTCTTCGAGCAGCGCGTCCAGGTTGGCATCAGGATTTTGGGATTCTGCCTGAATTTCCATCAGGCGGGAATTGATCTCGTCAATCGTCAATCGTCACACCTCCAGCAAGATTTGCAAAAGTTTCAGCTTTCTGGCCCGTTCATCCGTTCCGGCAGCCGCCCGCGCATTCTCCAATGCGGCCCTTGCGCTCTCCAGCGCTTGAGCATCACGCGCCGTTATAGATGTCTGGTCATAAGCCGGGAACGTAACCGCGCTAACCTCGTAAACGCGGCCTATTTTGACGATGTGGCGCGTTGGCATTTCTTCTTCAAGATCCGTCCAACGTTCATCGTCAACCGTAAACATGAACGACATTCCGGAAATGTCTTCACGCTCACAGGCAGAATAGAGCGCGGCGGCCTGGGCGTTGTGTTCGGTGTCCAGGTCGGCGCGGATGGCCAGCCCTTCCGCATCCACGGAAAGCTGCATAGTTTAATTGGCGTTGTTGTTACGGGATCGCGCAAGCGGTATGCCGGTTGTGTCATGGTTAACCAGTAAGCGCACATCTCGCAGATCTGCAGCGTCGAGCGCGCCGGGATCTATGATCTCGTCAAACATGCCGCCAATATTGGTTTTCGCGCCGTACACAATCGGCCGCCCGGTGATCTGTTTTCCCCGCTGGCCTTCAGCATCGGCGCGGATTTCGCAGCTGTAAAAGCGTTCAATCCGTTCATTCATTCGTTGTTCCCTCCCCGTTGCCCTCGTGACCGGTGACAACATCGTAATACTCCCCGCGGGCCGGTATCTGTGATCCGAGCGGTTCCGGCAGCGGTGCCAGGTTCCAGATTTCCCGTAGTTCGTTTCGCGTCATCAATCCGCGGTCAGCCATGCTGGCAGTAACATTCAATTTGTCAGCGTTGGACATGTATTGCAGGCGGTTAGCCGCAAAGAATATTTCATTTCCCTGCGCGCGTTCGCGCATAGTGAATAGCATCTTCGTCAGCACCTCGGAAAGCTGGATCGCAAAAGGCTCAATCCGCCCCTCGTAGAAAGCTGCCCACATGTCACCGATAGCGCGATTCTGCAGGATTTCTTCATTCACACCGAAATAGCCGAACACCGAGGATTGTATTTGCTTCATCTGGTCGGCGTTAACGGTGTAAGAAGAGGACGTGATTTGATGTATATCCTCGTACTGTTTCGGGAACAGCAGCAGTCCGCCGCCGCCGTTCTCCAGGTTTTCGCGATTGAACCGGGCGCGTTCCTTTGCCACGTCGCCAGGCTTTACCATGTTTCCGACGCGGGCCATAAACCGGAATGTGTTAGAGTTTTTCACGGCTTCCGTTATGCCCTGATTCTGCATCATGATTAACTGCATAGTCGGATCAAGAGCGCCGTTGTCGTCACCGGTAAAATCGTCTTCATACTGGAACCGCGTCATGATGCCGATTTCGTATAGCGAGATGGCGGCCGTGTCTCCGTTCGTGAATGTATACCGGATGAAAGGTTCCCCGCCGTAAGACACAAGTTCCGACATAGACGGCAACACCGGATAAATGCCGGTCACCTCGCCAAACTCGCCAATAACAGGGACGATAAAAGCGGTATTTTGCGCGTTCAGGATCGTTGCCAGTCGATACAGGAATTGAGACCACGTTTGCCATTCGTTGGGCGCTTTCAGCAGCTTTGCCCGCAATCCAGGCTTTGCGCTTCCGGGTATGGTGATTGACAGTTTCGAGCAGTGCCGGGCTACCGCGTCAATGGATGCCCGGATCAGATCATTCTGGTAAATCTGTCCATCCCATGATGTGAAAATGGGTGTATACGCCGTCAGTGTGCTCCACTGGCCGTCAGGATGTCCGCGCGGAATTGGCCGCCGGAAGATCCGGTCAAACAGGCTCATTTCGATTATCACTCCTCGTTCTTCAGCATTTCGCCGATTTCGTCGGCAAAAAACTGCCGCACGGCCAGCGCATCCAGCAGCGCGGCAACGCCGTCTATATGCGCGTTTGCAGATATTTTCGCAATCCGGCAGCGGTCGTTTTCCGCGTTGACTTTCTTTGCCGCGTCGAGCAGGTGGATTGCCATCAGGTCATTATCTCCAATGTCAATCACGCCATCGAGCAGCAGCCCCTCCGCTTCAGGTATTACGCTTGTCAGATGGTCGCCCTGCAAAACCTTGTAGGTCTTGAAATCCTCCGAGAATGCTTTGACGCACGGCGCGGCCATATATTGGTCGTAACCGACGCACAGGATATATAACTCGTATTCCCGCGCCGCTTCGATCACCCATTGATAACAATCCATTGGATCCACGACAGAACCCGCGCATAAAGATAATATCCCGCGGTCGATATATGCCCTGTATGGCAGCCTGTCGCGGGTGATCGCGTTTTCCAGTTCTGCCTCCGGTAACCAGAAATGAACAAAGGCATGTATTTTGCCCTTTGTCTCTATGAGGATGCAAGCCGCTGTCAGGTCTCGCGTCATGGACAGGTCAAGCCCAACAACGCAATATTTATCCCGGTAATCGGTGAAATCCAGGTGCGGCCCGCGGCATGCTTCTACCGTCCTGGTATCGAGCCAGGCCAGCGCGGAGGATTGCTTGATGTTGCAATATTTCGTCAGAAACTCGGCGCGTTTCGAGAACGAGCCCTCCGCAATGGCGATTTCCTCCAGCATGTAGTCAACCGAGACAGAAACGCCCAAATTTGGATTTGCCTTGCGGATCTCGTTAATGTCGTTCCATTTGTCCAGGCTGTCGATAGTGTACATCACCGGCAGGAAACGCCGCTCCTTGCCGCCCTTCAGGACGGCCGTTGCGCGCTTCACAAGTTCATCATAGATACCCTCGTTCACATATCCTGCGGTGGTGATAGAGATCAGCAGCGGCTGCCGGCGCGCACCCAGTGAGGATTTCAAAACTTCGTACTGCTTCAGGCCAGGATCTCCATCCCAGGCGGCCACCTCATCGCATACGATCAAAAGCGGGTTCAGGCCGTCGGATTTTTTTGCGCTGAATGCCAACGGCGAAGCCGTCGAATTGGTGGAGGATGCATAAATGTCTGTGCGGCGTTTTTTGATCAGCCGTTCGAGTTCGCTTTCTTGCGAAACCATCCGGAAAAAGCCGTCAAAGCACAGCCGCGCCTGCTCCAGTTTGGGCGCGCAATAGTATACCCGCGCGCCATACTCGCCATCAGCGAAAAACATATATTCCGAGATACCGGCAAGAAATGCTGTTTTGCCGTTTTTCCGGCCTGTAACCAGCAGCACCTCCCGGAATTGCCGATTGCCCTGGGCGTCCATGATCCCGAACACAACCGACAGAAAAGCACGCTGCCACAACTCCAGCTTCAGCAAGCCAGGAGCAAGCGCGCCCTCGTAATGGTGGGCAAACGTTTCTATAAACCGTATCGCAATATTGGCTTTCTTCTGGTCAAAAAACCATTCCTTGCGCTGCAGCCCATCCACGACGATTTTATAAATCTCGTGGACATAATGCCCGGCAACGCATGAGCCGTCACGCAACGCCTGGTAATATTCAAGAATTGCGTTAGTCATCGTCGCGCATTGCCGCGAGGAAATCTCCCAGCTTGCCGCCGCTGGTGGTGTCTTCCTCGGTGAACGACCGGATAATGTTGATCAGGGTTGAAACCGTGCCATTTGCCGCGGTGGCTGTTTTGTTATATTCGGTGATGGCAGGATTAACGCAGATATTTTGCCGCCCTTTGACGTACTCTTTAGAGACCGTCGCTCCAAGTTCAAAGATCGCCTTTTCAAGTTCGGCCATCGTGCGCATTTGCACCTGGTACCGCTTGAAGGTGGTGACGAAAAAGAAATTGTTTGCGACGCCGCGTTTTTGCGCTTTTTCGAGGATTTCATCTGCCTGTTGCTGAAGCGTCTTTTTTGTTGTCATGCCATCACCCCCTCAATAGCACCGCGGTTTTGCCGGTCATTTCCTGCCAGCGCGCGACGATCACGCCGGCATAATGTGGATCCAGTTCCATCATCCTACACCGCCGGCCCAGGCTTTCGCAAACCGCAAGCGTTGTTCCGGATCCGCCGAAAAGATCAAGCACGATTTCGCCCCCCCCCTGGTAGAGTTTTTTACACAGCGGGCGAACAGCGCCTCTGGCTTTGTTGTTGGGTGCAGATCGGATGCATCCGGCTTTGCTTCGTGTATAACCGTTGTCTGTCCGTACAGGCTGCGTGCCAGGTCAAGCAGCTGTTCCCGCGTCATCCCGTCCAGATCCGGCGGCGGCGTCTCGCATACACCGGTCATGTTGCGGCGCTTTGTGAAGTAGTGCGCGGCGCCCGGCTTCCACCCATACATGCAGGGCTCATGCTGCCAATGGTAATCATTCCAGCTGATAACAAAGTTGGATTTTACCCACATCAGAATTTCCGACGCATGAAGCCCGGCAACATTCAGCGCGTTCTGAACAAATGTTCCGAACATCCCAGGGTGCCAGATGTAAAACGCCGCGCCCGGCTTCATGCGGTCGGCGGCATTTGTAATGGCTGCAATCAGAAAGGCCTGGTATTCATTGTCCGGCATTTCGTCGTTTTCGATTTGCTTCCGTTTTGTTGCGCGGCCCTGATACCGCACATTATACGGTGGATCCGTCAAAAGCAAATCGGCTACATCATCGCCCATGAGCAACGCAACCTCGGCCGGGTTTGTTGAGTCGCCGCACAGAAGGCGATGCTGTCCGAGTTGAAGCAGCTGTCCGGGCTTGACGTCTTCCGCGGGTGTGTCGCCATAATCCGCCGGAACATCAACCTGGAATGTTCCATCTTCGTCAATTTCGATATCGTCCTCCGAAAAACCGGTTAGGTCGATATCGAAACCCTCATCTTGCAGCCGTTTCAGTTCCGCGGAAATCAATCCGGTATCCCATCCGCCCAGTTCCGTTAAGCGGTTGTCCGCCAGGATGAACGCGCGCCGTTGTGCATCCGTCAGCCCATCCGCCCTGATGCAGGGCACCTTTTCCATGCCCAGCAGCCGCGCCGCCGCAATCCGTCCATGCCCGGCAATCAGATTATTGTGATCGTCAATCAGGCAAGGAACAAGAAAACCGAAAGCCCTGATGCTTTCGGCAATCTTTTGCACCTGTTCCGGATTGTGAATCTTTGCATTGTGCTCGTAAGGCACAATTTCCGCAATGGCTACTTCCAGCATGTCAGCTATTTTTGCCATCTCTGTTTTTCTCCGTTCAAGTTGTTTCAAGTCTTCCAAAACCCGTGCATGTATTGCCCGGTTTTTTTTGGC
>JAEIGA010007842.1_pt1 | contig 16201 bp, 27 predicted proteins | sample 9270691 | NCBI WGS metagenome assembly JAEIGA01 (sample SAMN17057246, study PRJNA624740) | gut metagenome | biome: biome; isolation source: fecal sample | host: Bos grunniens | place: China: Xizang | collected 2019
AGAATATCGCCCGTGGCTGCGCGGCAACATCTGCATGCGCCTTGGCTCCTATTACGGCGATACAAGGCCCGATGATTTTTGCAGCTATGGACGAAGGAAAGATGCGGAGCTAGGGTGATGGCAAAGATACTCGCAACTCTTACATATGCAGAATATGACAAACTCTGTTCATTCGACTACTGTGACTTGTACAGCGTGAAACGTGGCGCTATAAACACGTTTATCAGCAAGAACCTTGAAATCTTTGTGGGTGTGAATCGGAACGGAAGAATGTTCATCAATGTGAATGTTTACCCGGAAGGGCATAAAACATTCAATTTTGACAGCCTTTCAGACGCGATTAAATGGGCAAAGAATCGTGTTACGGTAATTGAAGCACCAAGGGAGGACAAAACATGAAAACGCATGACGAGATCAAGAAGGGGCTTGTTGAAGCCATAGAAGAAGCAAGCTGGGTTGTTGAGGGTGGCGACGCGCACGATTTGATTGATGCCGTTGAACTGGCACATGTAAGCATGGCCGATGCCCTCGCCCTTATCCAGCAGCTTGAGCGCGAACGGGATGCAGCGGTTGAGGAACTTAAAAAGTTTAACTGCGCGTCATGTATCCATGAAGAATTACAAGCAGACGAAGAACCATGCGCTCGCTGCAACCGCAATTGGATTTGCGAAATCAGCAAAGACTTGCGTAAAAGCCACTGGCAATGGCGAGGCGTGCAGGAGGTAGAACATTGAAATTCAAAAAGCATGTAACATACGAGATTGAAAGATATCCTGAAACGTGCGCAGAATGTCCGGCTTATTTTGAGACCCCATACCAGTGTTGCAACGAACGCGGATGGGAAGCGGACTGCAGCCTTGGATATATGACGGGATACGACATGCGCGATTACAACAGCTCCCGATTATTTGGTTGTTGCAAGATTCGCTTTGATGAACGTGTGCATCTTATGCATGAGGGCTTGTAATGTATATTTACACCGCAGACGATGACAAAACCTTCATTGCGGAGAACGCAGCAAGGGACGAATACAACAGGGGCTATGTTCAAGGCAGGAAAGATGCGCAGCCCAAGTGGATAAGCGTTGAAGAACGGCTGCCGGAGAGGGGTTTCAAAGTGCTAACCGTAAATGGACATGGTTATATTATAATCTTTGCGCTTTGGAAAAGAACCGAGAGAGAATGGTGTTGGATTAACGACGCTGGTCATTTTAACCACTGCAACGACATTACCCACTGGATGCAGCTACCCGAACCGCCGGAGGAGGAATGACCATGAATTTCAGTTTTGAAGCCGAACTTCGCCATGCAGAGCGCACAATAAACAACCTGATTGCTGCGTGCAAACGAAACGGTGGCGGGGTGTATATCGGCAATAAAGACAAAACCGGGTTTTGTGAAAAGTTGGTAGAGCCGATTTCCATAATATACTGGATGCCCGAAGCACCGAAGGAGGAATAAATGACGAACTTATTTCAGAGGCTTGAGGAGGGCAGACATGATCAAGGACAGCGGCGTTGTCCGAACTTACAATGGGCAAACCAACAAAAATGGGGATAAGCGTGGATGTTTGATAACTCACGGTCATTCTAATCATCGGCTTTATGGCATTTGGGCGGACATGAAAAAACGTTGCAACAACCCCAAGAATAAGAGATATGAAAGATACGGAGGGAGAGGGATCGGTGTTTGCTCAGAATGGGCAAATGATTTTCAGAGTTTCTATGACTGGGCGATCAAAAATGGATATGCGGATAGCCTTTCCATTGACAGAATAAACGTTGATGGAAACTATGAGCCAAATAATTGCAGGTGGATCCCTTTTGCACAACAACAAAGAAACACCAGCAGAAGTAGATTTGTAACAGCAAGAGGCGAAACAAAAACGATTGCGGAATGGGCGGAAATCACAGGCATTAAGCGAGATACTATAAAGGATAGGCTAAACAAGCTTGGATGGAGCGAAGAAGAAGCGGTTACGATACCGACAATGCGAATGGGAGGTAAAAGATGGCTGTTATAAAAGATTCTGGCGAAAGGACTGTATTCAGCAGTGGTGCTTGTAGAGATATGCATGCGGGGAAGGGCCGATGTGACCTTATGCCGCTGGATGTTGTTGCGGAGGTGCTTGAAGCAAACGACTGCTATGGAGAAGTAATTAGCTATCTAAACCGATTTTTGATTGACCATGACGTGGAATACATTTACGCAGCAATCAGACATGCGATTTGCGAGCAAGATATGTTTGATGGTTGCGCGTATACGATGATGCTAGAGGAGGCTATCCACTTCGAAGAGGGGGCGGAGAAATACGGCGAAAACAATTGGCAGAAGGGACTGCCGATAAATTGTTATATTGATTCCGCAATTCGTCATTATCTCAAGTGGTCGCGCGGCGATAATGATGAACGGCACGACAGAGCGTTCATGTGGAACCTTATGTGCTGCGCTTGGGAAGTTCAGCAGGATCGTGAAGAAAAGGCTGCAGACACTATGGCAGAAAACCTCAAAAGCGATGAGCGCGAATATGGCTATAAACATGGCATGGTTGACGGTCTTGCCTGGGCGCTGGATTGGCTTGGAGTAAAACGAGGAGGGGACGAAGCATGATTGACGCGCTTATTACCGGTATTCGCTACGGCCTCATTGGCCTTGGCTGCCTGACGACGGTGCTTGTAGGATCTGCTGTGGTAATACTTGTTGTAAATGTAGTAGGGACTCAGATTATCAACATATTCACAAAGAACGACAAAGAATGACGGAGGTGCATGCATGAATAAAGTAGTTTTGATTGGAAATATTGCAAGTGACATTGAAAGCCGTACCACTCAGAGCGGCGTCGCACAGTGTTCGTTCAGGCTGGCAGTACAGAGAAAGTTCACTAGCGCAAACGGCGAACGCGAGACCGATTTCTTGCAGATTGTGGCATGGCGCAAGACCGCTGAACTGTGTCAGAAGTACCTCTCAAAGGGCCGCAAAGTGGCTGTGGAGGGCAGCATTCAGACTCGCAGCTATGATGCGCAGGACGGCAGCAAACGCTATGTGACCGAGATTATTGCCGATAATGTCGAGTTTGTCGAGAGCAAGTCGGGAAACGCTGACAATGGCAATACGGCGGCGAGAAGTGGCAATATGCAGCGCAGTAGTGGTGGGTTTGTGGAGGTGGATGATGAAGCGTTGCCGTTTTGAGGATATTGATATCCGTCAGTGTTGTGAGTGGCCGGTAAACATTGAGTTTGTACTGTCCGAGCCTTGTGCACGCATTGCGAGCGAACTCAATGTTCCTATCCAGGCAGCGGCAGGGCTTCGCGCATTGCTATATAGCTGGGCGGCAAAACATGCCGTTGAGGCCGATGGAAACATTAGCGCATTCCGAGTCAAGACTATTGAGGATGCGTGTTTATGGGATGGGGATAGAGGCGTACTTTGCATGGCGTTTCGATCTGCGGGCGTGCTGTCTGGTGACCCAGATGACGATACAAACCCGCTCGCAATCGTCAATTGGTCAACGCTAGTTTCGGATGCATTTGACCTGATTCAAGGCATCGCGGACGATAACGAAGAATAGTCGATTGGCGCGAAATTGCATGACAACAGGTAGTTTATTGCAAAAAACTGTAAAAAGAGAGGTGCGAGAAGTGGGTTCTACGAGCAGCAATAGCGCTTTTGTAGCAAGAAGAATTGATTGCTATGACATTGTATACGGCAGCGAAGTGTACAGTAAATTTGATGCCAACGGGGAGTCCAGAACATTTTTTGAGCTTGTTTACGAAGACCCTGTGGAAATAGATCCTGAAACCATTGGGCAGTTTATAGGGTTTTCTGACAAGAACGGCGACCGGATCTTTGAAGGCGATGCATTGTACAGGTTTGATGTTCAGGGTGGGCAAACTGTAATTGTTGCGTATCGCGCAGGCCTGCACGGCTTTGCTAGATTCGGTCAGGATGGAGAATGCACTGAATTTGAGCCTCTATACGATTCCGATACACAGAAATTAAATTGTGACTTTAGTAAGACCATTCGCCTTGGTCGAGCGCCGCATAAGGTGGAGTCGATGATTGCGAATGTTATTGCAAACGAATATTAAAACGAAAGGTAGGAATGAACAATGACTAACAATTACAATTTCACCGAGGTAATGCTGAAGGGCAACAAGATCTGTCGTGGAACAGACGATTGCGCAAAATGTCCGATCAGACACGCAGGCGAAGGCATGGGAGGCTGCATCTTTGCACACATTGAAAATCCCGGCAAGAGTGATTTCAACGCCCTGGCAGAGTACATCATGGAAGCCTTCGAAAAAAAGTACGGCGAACATCCGTACTAAGGGCTGCACGCGCATGAACGCAAGAGACGGAATGGCGAGACTCCGCGCCGAAAGAAAAGCAATGGGGCTGTGCCGAAACTGCGGGAGGAAACTCCCGCAGGGATTCCGGTTCCGAGCCTGCGATGAATGCAGAGCACAGGAAAGAATCAGGCATAGAAAGCTGAGACAGAAGAGGAGGGATGCGCACATTGACTAGAGAAAACGTGGAGAAGTATCTCAAGGAATACCGCGAAAACTCCGCACGCTGCCAATATCTCACAAGAGAGATTGAAAGACTTCAGAAGACCGTTATAGAGCTTCGCGCTGCCATTGTAAGCGATCAAATCAATATCACTCAGGTCATAACCGACATGCCCAGAGGCAGCGGCACAAGCGATCCTACGGGCAAACTCGGCGCCAAGCTTGCAGATGGATTCGAACCGGCCTACATAGAGGAAATCGAGGAAGAGATCAGGCTGAAGCAGCTGGAGCTCAAATACAAGGACGTGATTGTGTGGAGTGTCGAAACGGCATTAAAAAGCCTCACGCCCAAAGAGCGTTGGCTGATCGATCACAAGTACATTCAGGAGGACTTCTGGCGGAACATTGTCGAGGGGTTCAACGATGAATTCAAAGAGGGCTACAACAACAAAGACACCCTCAAGAAAATGATCGACAAAGGCCTCGATACAATGGCAAGGGTGCTGGCATAGCAAAATCGGAAAACCTGCGGAAATCATGCGGAAAACCTGCGGAAATTCTGCTTTACAACCGAAAACAACCTGTGGTATAATACAATCGACAAGAGATGGAGCTCAGTGCATGAACTGGGCTCCTTCTTTGTTGCCATGTTCCGTTGGAGTTCTCACCTCTCTTCACCTCCACGGTACTGCAACTTTGGTGGGGATCAAGGCCTAGATGCCTCGATACCGGGAGTACGCAATCTGATCGCTGCAAGGGTATTCTCCTTTCCCTTCAGTCGGGTTCATAGCAGGATGGGGGGCAGCGTACACCTCTTGTCAATCCTTAACCCCAGCGAAGAGATCCTTACCCCAATATCGTTCTCCCTTTCTCCGGGGGTACGTTCCCTCGCTCTCCCTTGAGGACGTAACCCCATATCGTCCTAACTCCATTATCTCCCATACCTCGTCACGAAAGGAGGTTCCGGTATATCTCATGAACAACGAAGCGAAAGACAACGTTACAACCCTTAACCCCGCTGATAAGCCGAGACCGAAAAGAGGTCGAGGTGGTACTCATAATTTCCCTAGCTGCAGACATCAGCCTGAAACCCCCGAAGAAAAGGCTGCTTGCTCTAAGCTCCTTACCCAGATCCTTGAGGATTATCACCAGCCTAAGGTTAAAAACGATGATGAACTCATCGAAGCCTTTGATGCTTACTTTGTTCGTTGTGTAGAACGTAATTCCATCCCTACCGTTGAAGGTCTCTACATGTCTACAGGTTATACTATAGAGTATATGAGGAATATCTGTAACGGTAGTAGGGGTGGGTTTAGTACAGAGACGGCATCGATTATTAAAAAGGCCAAGGATATTATACAGCAATACGACGCTCGGTCGGTAATCGAGGGAAAGATCAACCCGATCCTGTACTTCTTCCGAGCGAAGAACTATTACGGCATGGTCGACAAGATGGAATACGTCGTCACACCGAATGCTCGCAGCGACTCTGACTACAACGCCGAGGACATTGCCAAGCGATACTTGGCAGACGGCAACGAGGCCAAGGTCGCAACGACTTTCGGCGGCTAAAGCCAGCAACTCTGACGTGGGTTTTCTGGCAAGGTCAGCGACTCTCTGGCGACTTTCCAGCGACTTTCCCTAGAGGGCGTGCGACTCTGGCAGCGACTCTCAAATAGGCCAGCGACTCTGATTCGCAGAACGCCAGCGACTCTGGCGACTCTCTGGCGACTCTCGTCTAGGCTGGAGAGCTGGTGGTTCTGCCTTAACGCATTAACGCTTCATCGCACGAAAGCAGCGCCGGAATTCAGGGAAAGGCTGCTGCGCCTGGGTTTTTCGCTGTGAAACACCATTGTTCCACGTGAAACGTCGATGTTTCACATGAAACGCCGTGAAACGCTCAGAAATGGTCATAAAAGCGCGAATTTGTCGCGTCTCTGGTAGATAGTCGAGCGATGCGCAAAGGCCTGTTAGAACGGCAATTTCGGACGCTGAGAGCGTTTGCGCTTTATGCTTGTTTCTGGTGGGCTTTCCAGCTTTGCGGCATGCGTTCCGGCAATAGATCCACGCAAAAACAAAGCCCCAGCAGCGGCGAATAAAGGCCGTACAGGCAAAAGAAAACCCCAGCTTTCCGGCTGGGGAATTTTGTTATTTGCTGATTTTCAGCAGCTCCGAAAGAACCACGATCGGGAGCAGCAGAACGCAAAGCACGGGGATCATTGACAGCACCTCCCTGTTAGCAATTATACAGTTCTTCGAAAGCTTCGTCAATAGCTTCAGATGCTTCCTTCGACAGCGGGAATTCCTCGCGATCCGCCCACCAACGAAGCTGAACGGCGCACTCGGCGGTGTCTATGAAGATGTTCGGGCCGCCGCAGGCCACCATCAGGCGAACGTTCTTGTATTTGCGATCTGCGCTAATGCGGTATTCGATGTCGAGTACGGAGTCATTGACGTAGTCAAAAATGGTTGCCTGCTCGCAGTCGTCCAGGGCGATTTTTTCGGCCTTGCAGCAGGGGCAAATGTGTTCTGTGTCACCGATTAAAAATGAATCTTCGTGGATAAATTCGCCGCATTCAGGGCAGATATACATACGGCCTTCCGCGATAGCTTCAAGCTTTTCGGCGATAGCTTTGCAATGTTCTCTGTTTTCGTTCATGGATATATCCTCCTTGCTTTTTTGTGTGTTGTTTGTTACAATGGAGGAGCACTGGACGTGCAGCCTCCGGGCTTGCCCTATACAGCGTTGCCGCGCCGTATAGGGCTTTTGTTATGCCTGCTTGCGCTTTGTGTGGCGCTTGTTATAGGCTTTTCTGGAGGCCGCTTTGGTGCCTTCGTGGATCGCCTCCAGCAGGCAGCAGCCCAACATGAATACCGCAACGCTCATTTGTGCGGCCTCCCTTCCAACGTTAGTTAATGGTGAATCGGCGTGCCTGGGTGGTTTTCGTGAACTGGGCAGCCAGATCCGGCAGCGCCTTCTTAAAGGCCGTAGAGTCGATGCGGGAGCTGGTCACAAGCTTGTTGGTCACCTTGTAGGGTCCGGCCGTGATCGCGTCGCTGTCAGCCATAGCGGATCGGATCGCCTCCTTGATCGCCTCCATTTCCGCAACCAGTTCTTCCTGCATGCGCTGCAGCTCCTTGTATTCGCCGCAAAGAGAAATCAGTTTTTCAAGTGCCATTGTGTGTACCTCCTATAATGTTGATACCATAATTATAATGCCCAATAGGGTATATGTCAATATATAATGGTATAAAATACGCCCACAAACCATGTAAAATAATTCTAGTGGTTATTTGTGCAATGTGCCAAATAGAGTATACTTTAATGGTCATTTGCATATGAGGGCAACGCCAGCCAGCAGCGCAAAGTGTACGCTTGCAACCGGTCCGACGGTGACGGCCTGTGCTGGGTCGCTCCAAGGTTGGCCCGGATTGCTGCGGGTTTATGGCCTTCCGGCCCCGGGCAACCCCACCCCCGGGGGATAGCCGCCCCAGCCCAGCCCTGTAATTACCCCTCCGAGTTCCCCAAATTATAAAAAGACATCTTGATATATCTGGCACAAAACGTATTGACACAAATCGTAACCAGATGTATAATGAGGATACATAGATGAAAAGAGAGGGGAACAAAATGAAGGTTGGGTATGTAAGAGTTTCTACTGAAGAACAGAACACCATGCGACAAGAGTTTCTTATGGAGTCACTTGGTGTTGAGAAGATGTTCGTAGAAAAGGCCAGCGGCAAAAGCAGAGAATCTAGGCCTGAACTTGAAAAGATGATGGATTTTATTCGAGAGGGAGACACCGTCATTGTAGAGAGCATCAGCCGATTTGCGAGAAGCGTAAAGGATTTGCTGTCCCTTGTAGAAGAGCTTCAAAAGAAGAGCGTTGTCTTTATCAGCAAAAAGGAGACAATCGATACTTCTACGCCGCAGGGCAAGTTTATGATGACCGTTTGGGGCGCTATGGCAGAGCTTGAGAGAGAACAGATCCTTCAGCGACAGGCCGAGGGCATTGCAATTGCTAAAGCTGCCGGCAAATATACCGGAAGAAAGCCTATAGCTATCTCTGATGACAAACTCAAGGACATTCACACCAAGTGGTATAAGGACGAAATCACGACCGCATTCGCGATTAAGCAGCTTGGCGTTAGTCGAAACACGTTCTATAGAAGAATGTGGGATTATGAAGATGCGAACGGCATCCCGAGAAAAGGTCGTTAGACCTTTACCGTGTTCTATTGTTGTGGTAAAATAATTCCAACAATAATAGAAGGGAATGGCTCATGTGGATTCTGGAATGTTTTACCTTGTAATGATCTTTGGAGGGATTTTGCTTCTTGCGGCGGCTGTGCTTAAGTTCTGGTACTTATTTTTACTCGGGATTATCGTTGTCGTGATTATTGTTGCGCTCTCCAATTTCAAGGAAAAAGAAAAAAGAATAACGGCGTTACAATACAATCTTGACGACATGAGCGGCATAGAGTTTGAAGTTTGCGTTGCGGAGCTTTTGAAAAAAATAGGATATCGGGATGTGACCACCACAAAAGCAACCGGAGATTACGGCGTCGACATAATCGCGCACAAGGATGGTCATAAATATGTAATCCAGTGTAAGCGATATAGCATTAGCCTTGGAGTTAAGCCCGTACAAGAAGTATATTCCGGGCAGCAATACTACAAGGCAGACAGAGCCGTCGTTGTTACAAACGCACACTTCACACAGAATGCAAAAGAACTTGCCCAAAGGACAGGTGTTGAATTATGGGATCGAGAGAAGCTAATTTCGATGCTGCGTGACTGAGTGCTGTAAAGCTCTCGGCATCAGCCGAAGCACTTGGTATAAGCAAATGCAGATGGAGGGAGCGTTTTGACCGAAGCAAAAGCCTGGGCGATAGCGATATTATTTGCGATATTGTTAGCGCTCGGATATTTCGCCTACTGGGCGAGTACACTAGGGTGTGTATGTTATAACGCGAAGCACCATTCGCATGAGCACTTGCCGATAGACGCCGCGATCACAGAGATGATGGGGATCAGGCAGGACAATGGAACATTTACGCTGATAACGAACACCTGTCCGCACGGGGTATCGTTTACCGCGATGGTATTTGACGAATACTACACCGTGGAGGAGAGATAAGCGAGGTAAAAAAACCTCGCTTTTTTAATGCTGAGAGGGGGATATAGGTCAGGCAATGGATAATTTTAAGGTAATTTATCGCATCCTGAAGCATCTTGAAGCTAGCATTGACAACGTATACACTGATATAAAAGCAATTTCGAATGTTGCACTGAACATTAGTTATGAGCGCTGGGAATACCTGATGATCGAGCTTCAGATAAGCGGGTATATTCGTGGGCTGGTATTTGAACAGAGCATGGGCGACAATCGTGCCCGCCTTGTAGAACCGATAAATCCCACAATTACGCTCAAGGGACTGGAATATTTATCTGAAAACACAACCATGAAAAAGGTTGGGAATGCTTTAAGAGGGCTTAAAGAGATTATTCCGGGAATGTGAGCATTTAACCACGACAATTCAAGACCTCACGGTAGGCAATGCCTGCTGCGGGGTTTTTTTATGCGCTGAAAGGAGGCTTGCGAATGGAAAAGCTGATAAAAGCGATATTTTCGAGCCTTGTTTCGGCGGAAGATATAGACATTCAGGTTTGTCAGGATCTCCGGCAGACCTGTGAGAATGCATTAGAGCAGGGGATAGACACAAAGGTCGCTTCAGATGCTCTGAAGCAGCTGATTGCGATATGCGAGGTGAATATCCCGCCGCTTATTCATAAGGATTTGTCCAAAGCGCAGAAGCTTATGGGCGTCCACAAGCAAGCCTTATTGGCGCTGGCTCCGTATGATTTTGATAGCTACATTCTTTACATCGAATGGGAGCGAGAGCCTGAGAAGAAGTTTTACGCACCCAGAAGAAAGGTTTTGAAGCAAGTTGTTGATGAACTTCAGCGGCTTGCGGACGATGAACTGGATCTTCTGGCGATTTCGCTCCCGCCAGGTTCGGGAAAGACCACGCTTGCGATTTTCTACCTGACATGGCTGGCGGGGAAGATTCCCGACAAGCCAATGCTTACCGGCAGTCATAGCAATTCCTTTGTGCGTGGCGTGTATGACGAATGTCTGCGAATATTCGACCCGAACGGCGAGTACTTGTGGCATGATGTTTTCCCATATGTGAACATCTGCAATACTAACGCCAAAGATTGCCGAATTGACCTTGGCAAGCCAAAGCGATTTGAGACGCTGGAGTTTACCTCCATCGGTACCGGCAATGCGGGTTTGTATCGTGCTGCGACACTACTTTACTGTGATGACTTGGTAAGCGGAATTGAGCTTGCATTAAGCAAGGAACGCCTTGACAAGCTGTGGCAGACCTACACAACAGACCTTAGACAGCGTAAGATCGGCGATAAGTGCAAGGAATTGCACATTGCGACCAGATGGAGCGTACACGACATTATCGGGCGCCTTGAGGCTGAGTACGGAGATAGTGAGAGGTCGAAATTCATTGTTGTTCCCGCGCTTGACGAGAACGACGAGAGCAATTTTGACTATGCCTATGGTGTTGGCTTCAATACACAGTTTTACCATGAACAGCGTGACATCATGGATGATGCAAGCTGGCGTGCGTTGTATATGAACCAGCCGATTGAGCGTGAAGGTCAGTTGTATGCGCAGGATGAACTGCGAAGGTACTTTGAACTACCCGATGGCGAGCCTGACGCGATACTGGCTGTTTGCGATACAAAGGACCGAGGCGCTGACTACTGCTTTATGCCGATTGTATACCAGTATGGCAATGACCACTATGTCGAGGACTGCGTATGTGACAATGGCAAGCCTGAGATTGTGGAGGCCAGACTGGTTTCTGCGCTCATGAAGCATAAAGTACATATGGCGCGGTTTGAATCGAATTCTGCCGGCGGCAAGATAGCTGAGAAAGTACAGGCAGAAGTCAAGAGGCAAGGCGGCAGGACGAAGATAACGACGAAGTACACCACGGCAAATAAGGAAACAAAAATTGTGGTCGCCTCGCCAGCCGTCAAGGAACGCTGCTTGTTCAAGGACGATTCCGTGATTACAAAAGACCGCGAGTACAGGAAGATGCTTGAATTCCTGTGCGGATATACGATGATGGGCAAGAACAAGCACGATGACGTGCCTGATGGCATGGCGCAGTATATTGAGTTTGTGCAATCGATGACAAGGACAGCCGTTGAAGTATTTCAGCGGCCTTTTTAATTGGGAAGGGAAGTGATGTCATATGGGCGATGTGATAAATCTCCTTGGCCGTAATCCTATATATACAGCCACGAACGAGATTACGCGCGAAAATGTTACGCGTGTGGTTTCTAAAGCTATGGTGGTACATGCTGCCAATGCATTGGAGATAGACTATTTGTATAAGTATGTGCGAGGCAATCAGCCCATACTGAACCGCGTAAAAACGGTACGACCCGAGATTAACAACAAGATTGTCGAGAACCATGCTGCAGAGATTGCACAGTTCACATCTGGCTATTTCCTTGGTGAACCTCTGACCTATGTACACAGGGGCAGTAATCAAGACACATCTGAGGACATTCGCCTGCTGAACGATTATATGTTCTTTGAGGACAAGCAGACGCATGATAAGGAAATGGCTACATGGATGGCGATTTGTGGTGTTGGCTATCGCATGGTGCTGCCGGATGATGGACTGGCACTTGACGATTCTAACGAAGCACCTTTTGAAATCGATACGCCGGACCCAAGATATACATTTATTGTGTATCATTCCGGATTTGGCCATAAACGCATGATGGGTGCCCAAATTCAAAGGGTTGAGACGGAGAACGGCAGTGAGGAAACGCGCATTTATGGTTACACCAAGACGCATTTCTTTGAACTCAAAGACGATGACGTGCTTCGTTGGGAGCCGCATTCGCTTGGCGACATTCCCATTTTCGAATACAGGCTGAACATGTATCGAATGGGTTCTTTTGAACCTGCGATTTCTCTTTTGAATGCGCTCAATGACGCGGCATCGAACCGAATGGACGCGATCGAGAATTTCGTTCAGAGTTTCTTGAAATTCAAGAACTGCGACGTTGACGAAGCAGCAGTTGAAAGCCTTGCACGATTGGGTGCAATCAAGATTAAATCCACAGACGGTCTAGATGCGGATGTAGAGCTGATATCTCAGGAACTGAATCAGACTCAGACACAGACGTATGTAGACTATCTTTATGAACAGGTGCTCACCATTTGTGGATTGCCCTCCACTACGAAGGGCGGTACGTCGACATCCGACACGGGTGCGGCGGTGCTTCTGCGCGATGGCTGGCAGCAGACTGAAGCCAGAGCAAGGGATACCGAGCAGCTGTTCAAAAAATCCGAACGCGAATTTTTGCGGCTTGTGCTGCGAATTATGCGTGACACAAAGGGCATTGGTTTGACGCTGGCAGAGGTAGAATGCAAGTTCACCCGCCGTCAGCATGACAACCTGCTCACCAAGACTCAGAGCTTGCTTCATATGCTTGAGGCTGGCCTGAAGCCTGAAATCGCCGTTGCTACCTGCGGATTGTTTAACGATCCCACGGATGTTGCGGCCCAGTCCGAGGAATATCTGGCTCGATGGAAACCTGAAAAGGAATCCACCGGGTCAGTTTTAATTCCGGCAGAAGAGAATCTGCCTACCAACACGCAGGTGGCTAGAGAAAGCACCTAAACAAAATTTCGCACATTAAAACATGCGGAGAGAACCGCTCAAACGCAAAGGAGGAATACTGGATGGCTATTAACTGGTCTGGTATCGAAGGATTCAGAGAGGACATGACGCCGGAGGAGCGACTTGAGCTGCTTGAGAACCAGGAGAATTTCGGGATCATTGACCCGGAGGCAGCTAAGCGAAAAGCACAGTTTGACAAGGTTTCCAGCGAGCTTGCGGCTACCAAGAGACAGCTTAAAGAACGCATGACCGAGGACGAACGCAAAGAGGCCGAACGTGAATTGGCTGATAAGGCGGTGCGCGAGGAGCTTGAGTTTTTGCGCAGAGAGCGCAACCTTAACGAGTATAAGGCAAAGCTTATCGCACAGGGCTACGCCGAGGAACACGCTACGGAATTTGCAAATGGATTGCTTGATGGCAACACGGAGGCCATGTTCAAGACCATGCAGACCGTCCAGAAGGAGGCTGAGAAGCGCATGCGGGCAGAGATTCTGCGTGACACGCCCAGACCGCCCGCCGGTGATGAAGCTGATAACCTCAAGACCCCCGATATCCTCATGGCCGAACGAATCGGCAAAGCAAAGGCAGACAGCATGAAGTCTGCAAGCAATATTATGAGCATGTATACAACAGGAGGTAAATAATCGTGGCAATTCAGTCTATGGGCTATGATCGCATCGCCTTTGGCGGCGGTGTGGAAATTCTTTATAACAGCGAGTATGTCGGCAAGGCCGTCACTCTTGACGAATCTGCATTTTCCGAAGGCATCTGCAAGGCCGGCACCCCGATTTCTGCAGTAGGCGCCGTTGCGAACACTGCATCCGCAATTGGCATTCTTCTGCATGATGTAACGGTAGACCGCCCGCAGGCCACTGTCGTAATCGGCGGCTACATCCATACTGCACGCGCACAGAAGCATTCCGGCGTAACTGTTTCCGCTGAAGCAAAGACCGCCATGAAGAACGTCGTATTCTGTTAAGAAAGGAGCCAGACAAACAATATGAACATTACTGAACTTTTTTCCGCACGCTCCATCGCGACTCAGTTCACTGAGGCCGCATCCAACCGTGTTCCGTATATCGGCGAAGGTCTTTTCCCCGCCCGCAAGAAGCTTGGCCTTGACCTGAGCTGGATCAAGGGCCATAAGGGCCTGCCCGTGTCTCTGGCTCCCTCTAACTTCGATGCAAAGGCTAAGCTCCGCGCACGCGAAGGTCTGGCAAAGGAAGCAACCCAGATGGCGTTCTTCCGCGAGGCTATGCTGGTAAAGGAAAAGGACGAGCAGGAGATCATGCGCGTCTTGGATTCCAAGGATCCCTATGCACAGGAAGTTCTGAGCCACATCTACGACGACGCCAACACTCTGCTGGACGGCGCTATGGTTGTTCCGGAGCGCATGCGCATGCAGCTGCTTGCTCCTGAAAACGGCCATCCGGCAATTTATCTGGAGTCTGACGGCGTTACCTATGCGTACAACTACGATTCCGACGGTTCCTACGCAGAAAAGAACTTCATGGAACTTACCGGCACCGACATGTGGAGCGATTTTGCAAACTCCGATCCGCTTGGCGACGTTTCTGCCGGCATGGACGCTGTCGAAGAACTGACTGGTTCCCGACCGGCCTACATGGTCGTCTCCAAGAAGACCGCAGGCTATCTGCGCCAGAACGAAAAGATCAAGGCTGCGATCCTTGCACAGAACGTAACTGCAAACGTGATGATCACCGATGCCCGCGTTGCCGAAGTATTCCAGAATACGCTTGGCATCAATGTAATCGTGTACAACAAGAAGTACAACGATGAAGAAGGAAACGCACAGCAGTTCTATCCGGATGATTTTGCTACCCTGATTCCCGAGGGCAACCTGGGCAATACCTGGTACGGCACCACTCCGGAAGAGCGTACCCTGATGGGCAATTCTGCAGCAAACGTATCTGTTGTGAATACTGGTGTTGCGATTTCCGTATTCACTCTGCCGCATCCGGTAAACACTCAGACTACTGTTTCCGAAATCGTTCTTCCCAGCTATGAACGCATGAACGAAACCTACGTCATCAAGGTAGCGGCTGGTGCTTAACGATGACTCTGATCAAGTTCCCGCATCGCGTGAAAATTGATGGCATATATTATGCCGCAAACACGCCTGTCAAGGTAAATGACGCGCAGGAATATATGGCATCCGGTGCCGTTGTGATCGAAGAAATTGCATCTGCACCGGACTATAAGCCTGCGGTCAAGCGTCCTAGAAAAAAGCCTGAGACAGAGTAAGCAATAAGAAAGGAGGCGCACAAAATGTCGAGTGACGAAAAGCTGGAGTTGCTGATCACACTGCTTGACGCAGATGGTGATGCCTCTGAAAAGCTTGAAGCCTACCTTATAATTGCCGAAAAAGAAATATTGAACTGGAGATATTCGTATGCGGGGGGCATTCCTAAAGAAGTCCCCCCTGAATACGAAATGACACAAATCAATGCTGTTATTGCAGGGTTCAATCTGATCGGCGCAGAGAACCAGACGCAGCACTCTGAAAACGGTATTCAGCGCATGTTCAAACACTCGGATATGATTTCTTATATCCGCAGCAATGTAATTCCAATTGCGGGGGTGTTCTGATGCGCTGTCTGAACCGCAATAAACGCAAAATATGGTTTTCCAATTACATTGGGCAAACCGAAATCATGGACGAGTTCCAGAATAAAACAGGGCAGTATGCGGTAGAGTATTCCGATCCTGTATCAATACTTGCAAACATATCTGCTGCAAAAGGCGATATATCCACCCGGCAGTTTGGCGATGACGAGGCATATGACCGAGTTGTTGTATACGAGTCTCCCGATCTTGATATGGCTGATGAGTTCAAGCCGATCGTTGCGTACAAGCTGTTGTTCGATCTTGCGGACAGAGACATGGAAAAGGGTTGGAAGTGCTTTGAGGTAGCGTCTGTACAGACCGTCGATTTCGTTTGCC
>JAEIGA010007843.1_pt1 | contig 16200 bp, 12 predicted proteins | sample 9270691 | NCBI WGS metagenome assembly JAEIGA01 (sample SAMN17057246, study PRJNA624740) | gut metagenome | biome: biome; isolation source: fecal sample | host: Bos grunniens | place: China: Xizang | collected 2019
TATCAACGCCTTTATCTGCTCCGGAGTAAGTCCCTTGAGCTCTTCCATAATGTCAGCATCATTATTCAACTTAAGGAGCCTGGAGTTGAACTCCATCTGCTGGGCAAGCGGGACTGCATCGATATAACGGTTAGTGATATTGCTATCCACTGAGTGGCCCATACTCTCGGATATGTAGTTATGAGGAACTCCGGCGTGAGTAGGGTTTGTTGCAAAGGAGTGTCGGCACCAGGTACAGCTTGGCTGGATCTCCCAGACCTTCAAGAAACTGATTTCATCTCCCACCCCTGTTATCATTGTTTTGATTGCAGGAATGGTCAATCTCTTTGATCGACTTCAACATCTTTCATAAATCCTATCTCCATCAACTTCTGTACAGCTTTTTGCGGAACTTATAGGGGAACTTGAAATTTTTTATTTACTCATTTTCACAAATTCCGTCCTATATGGATTTATAATCATGAGATCCGCAGTTCAATCCTGCGTCCCGCTACAAGAAAGCACAGCAAACCGCTGTGCTTTTTCGTTTATAGGCATCAGGCTGTCCGTTCTAAACGAGAGCACAATAGCTGAATTTCCCGTCAATTAAAACGGTTATTCCCGAGAAGTGCAGGACAAATTTATTATCTTTGCAGTTTAACTTAAACTGAAGTCGTGCATAACGAAAACTAAAACCTAAATGATGAATAAGAACTACCCCATTTACAAGACCACTTTCATCGATGATATGAGATCGCTGGTGGAGGAGGCCGCACAGAATTTCCCTGACAGCATAGCCATTTCATATAAGGACAAACCTTCCGACAAGACAGTCAGAAAGGTATCGTTCACACAGTGGCGCAACGACGTGAGAGACCTCGGAACAGCATTGATTGCCAATGGATTGAGAGAAGAGAAGATCGCAATAGTCGGAGAGAACACATACGGATGGTGCTGCTCTTTCTTTGGAGTTATGGCCATCGGTTCGGTCACAGTACCGGTTGACAAGGAATTGCCGATTGAAGATATCGACGGCATCATTACAACTACAGGATGCAAGGCTGTCATCTATGGAAAGACAGCCGAGGAGAAGATCAATACACTGCTCCAGAAAGGAGGTCTGAAATCAGCTGAGCTTCTGATATCGATCGAAAGCCACAGTTCCATCAGCAAGGAAGAGGCCGGCAATGCCACTCTGACTTCCCTCCAGACACTCCAGAAGCAGGGAGAAGAACTCTACAAGGGCGGAGACAATTCATACTACGACTATAAGATAGATGTCAACAAGCTTGCATCAATCGTGTTTACTTCAGGCACTACCGGAAAAGGCAAGGGCGTAATGCTCTCTCAGGCCAACATCTGCCTGGATATGACATTGGGAATGTACAATTTCGACATTACCCGAAAGACACTCCACGTCCTTCCGCCTCATCACACATTCGGATCGACCGTCAACTACGTCGGCCACCTCTCACAGGGATGCGAGGTCTATATTTCCAGCGGTCTCAAGCACGTGAGCGATGAGATCAGGGAGCAGCAGCCGACCCATCTGATCCTGGTGCCTGCATTCCTCGAAGTGATGAACAGAAAGATCTGGACAACCGCGCGTAAAAGCGGCAAGGAGGGACTGCTGAAGGCAATGATGAAGGTCAGCGATGGCCTCAGAAAGGTGGGCATCGACCTCAGAAAGAAGCTTTTCTCAAGCGTGCTTGCGGCATTCGGAGGCAAGCTGGAGCTCGTGATATGCGGTGGAGCTAAGCTGGATGAAGATATAATAAGGACATTCGATTCGCTCGGAATCACAATCCTCAACGGCTACGGAATCACAGAATGTGCACCGCTCATCTCGGCAAACAGGAACAAATACCGCAAACCGGGCAGTGTAGGCACGCCTATTCTTGCCTGCCGCGTGAAGATCGACAATCCGGATGCGAACGGCGAGGGTGAAATCTGCGTGAAGGGTCCGAATGTGATGCTCGGATATTACAACAATCCTGAAGCTACAGCAGAAGTATTCGACAAGGACGGATATTTCCATACCGGAGACTACGGTAGGCTTGACGAGGAGGGATGGATATATATCACAGGAAGAAAGAAGAATCTGATCATCCTTTCAAACGGAAAGAATGTATATCCTGAGGAGATCGAGGCTGATCTGCAGAAGGTGGAAGGCGTGAGCGAAGTGGTGGTATATGCCGGAGAAAGCAGAGTACAGAAAGACAAGATCACGATAGTGGCTGAGATTTTCCCTGATATGGATCTTCTTGCTGACAAGGGCATCACTGATCCGCAGGAGTATTTCGAGTCCCAGGTCAAGCTTCTTAATGCAAGGATGGCTCCATACAAGGCCGTAAAGCGCGTGAAGCTCAGAGATGTGGAGTTTCAGAAGAACACTTCGAGAAAGATTACCAGATTCTCAATAGACAAAACTATAGACTAAAGACAAATATGGGCAAGACCATTTCATTCTGGCTGAATAATGCCAGACCGATATCATTACCTCAGTCGCTGCTGCCGGCATTGACGGCAGTGGCTCTGTCATACGGCGCAGGAGAGTTCAATTGGATCGCCGCAATACTCTCTGTCGCAGGCGTAATACTTCTGCATCTGGGGCTTAACCTCGCAGATGACTGGTTCGATTACAAAGTGGGATCGGCAGAGGCCAGAGCGAAGGTGGCAAGCGAAGGTTTCAGAGGAAGAATGATCAAATATCCATATCTGACATCTGGCGAGGCCACACATTCCGAACTGCTGAAAGTCATCATACTGATAATGTCTGCAACCGCTATGATCGGAGTCGCTGTAACAATCATAAGAGGCTGGAATATCCTCTGGTGGATGGCAGCAGGTGCCGTGATCGGCATTTCATACTCGGGAGGGCCATTGAAGCTGGGATTCCGCGGATTGGGAGAGTTGGTGATATTCCTTATGTTCGGCCCGCTCCTAATGACAGGAGTCTATTATGCCATCACCGGAACCCTCGACTGGAAGATAATCTCTCTTTCTGTGGCCGTAGGCCTGCTGGTGACCAATATAGTATATTCACATTCGGTGCTTGATGCCGTTCCTGACAAGAAGATGGGCAAGAAGACAATGGCTCATCTGATGGGTTCGAACAAGGGTCAGATCGCATTCTCGGCGATACTCAACACCCTTCCTTATCTTATTGTGACTGCGGTCGTCATCCTTGGAAAGATGCATCCTGCATATCTGAGCGTGCTTCTGGTGATGCCTGTATCCCTCTGGCTCGTGAAGTCTCTGAATGATTTCGTGAACGGACGCGAGGTGCCGGTGGAGCCGAAGAAGTGGATGGGTCCTATGGGAGATTTCGACAAATACAGAAAGGCCGGAATCGACTGGTTCCTGCTCAGATGGCTGACAGCCCGCAACATCGTAATGTTCTTCTGCACCATAATTATAATTGTAAATCTGATTTTCGGATAATATGAAAAAACTTTTCTACCTTGGATGGTGGTTCCTCAGAGCCAGGCTTTTCGGAAGGAAGGCTCCTTTACAGACAGTATTGTTCATCTCTGACATCTGCAACCTCAGATGCAAGCATTGCAGCGTCTATGAGCTGAAGAATCCTCACAATATGACTTACGAGGATGTGCGCAGACATCTTCAGATGTCATATGATGCCGGTTCAAGATTCGTTGACTTTGAAGGTGGAGAGGTTACTATATGGAAGGACGGAGACAAGAGGATAAACGACCTGATCGATCTTGCGAAGGAAATCGGTTTCTTCTCCTGCACCATCACGACCAATGCACAGCTTCCTTTCCAGGGATCAAAGGCTGATTCAATATGGGTGAGCCTTGACGGAGTGGGAGGCTACCACGAGGAGGTACGCGGAAAAGGTACATTCGCCAAGCTGGAGAAAAACATTGCAGCGTGCGGGCATAAGCATCTGAGTGTCAATATGGTGGTCAACACCCTCAATTACACTGCTGTGGATGACACTATCGAATATGCCAGAAACAATCCTGCGATCGAATGCATATCAATCAATTTCCACACACCTTTCGAGGGCACTGAATACCTTGCTCTTGATCTGGAGAAAAGGGCGGAAATCATCGACAGAGTCATAGAGTACAAGAAGAAGGGATATCCGATAATGAACTCAGTATCAGGCCTCAAGCTCATGAAGTCCAACAAATTCACAAGACGATGCTGGGTGACTGATTTCGTATATCCGGACGGCAGCAGAGGATTGTGCGTAGGACACGGTACAGACAAGTGTGACCAGTGCGGATTCTGCATGTCAGGAGAGATGGCTTCCGTATTCTCATTCAGACCGGACACCATCTTTGCAGGACTCAAGCTCAGAGTTTGACGCATCCGCGTCGCTTAATTATGGAATGAGGCGATATATCTGTCGTATTTATCCTTATATATATCGGCAATGGTGATGATCATAGCGGTGTCATAGCAGTCACCGAAGTCGGGATCGAAGGTGGTTCCGAAAGTTTTCATTGTCTCGGAAAGACCTATATATGAATGGATGAGAGGCGGAATGGTATCGCCCATTGATTTCACGTAGTTGTTCAGGATCTGGTAGTTCTCCTTGTAACCGGCTCCAGTAAACATTTCATCGAACATATCTGCCTGCTCCTGAGTCCATCTTTCAGGATTCTTGGATGTTATCAGGCCGTCCCTGTCCCCGAAGAACTTATCGAGGTAATATACCATTGCCTTGCGGCTGAGCTCCGGGCTCGAACTGTATATGGTAACCTTTCCGGCAAGATATTTCACGGATGGGTCAGTAGCAACTAGGCCTCCGATGCCGTCCCAGAGATTGTCGAGCGCGAAAAGTGCCTTCCTGCCCATCTGCGCCGACTGATATTTCGGCTGGACGAAGGCACGGGCCATCTCAAGACAGTACGGAAAATATTCATCTATGAACTTCTGCGAGAAGTCGAAAAGATGTTCAGTATTCACATAGGGCTGGCCGTTCTCGTGAAAAGACGCCATACCCCATTTCGTGAAGCGGTATCCTCCGATGATTTCGTCAGCCTCCGGATTCCATACCACAAGCTGGAAGCAGGCCTTGTCCTCAAGATCGAAATGATCAAGGTCGCACTCCGTACCGCTTCCGCCTCCTACAGCCCTGAACGAGACTTCACGCAGACGGCCTATCTCCCGAAGCACATTCGGAGCACATTCATTGTTGACTACATATATCTCGTTGTTTCCTCTGTTGGTATTGCGGAGAAAAGTCTTTTCATTGAGCTCGCTCTTCAAAAGCGACACTTCTACAGGTTCGATGATAGGTGGGATCATAACACTACATATTTGGCGTACATCCATTGTCCTCAGACAATGTCTTGACTGTATTCTTCATTTCTTCCGCCCACTGGATGTCCGTGCGGCTGTCATTAAATGATGTATATGGGACAGGCTTGCCGAATGTGATGACAAACTCCTCCCCTTTCTTGTTGAAGAGTTCGTCCACGAGGAAGAGCATTCCGATATTCATCTTCAGCTTCAGGGTCCTGCTAAGCCAGCTGAGGAAGAAGTACCATCTGGAATTGTGTCCGGAAATATGTATCGGCAGCACGTCACGTTCATATTTGCGCGCCTGGGTAATGAACATCTTCTTCCAAGGCATCTCAGTAATCACGCCTTTGAATGTTCTCGCACAAAGACCTGCAGGAAACACAAGCACCTGACAGTCAGACTCAAACATACGGGCGAATCTGTCAGCGATATCACGGTTCTGCCTTCCGCTCTGCACCTTGACAGGGACAAAGAACTCCTGCAGAGGCTTCATATTGTAGAGGATCTGATTGGCAGGAACCTTGAATCCGTCGCCATATATCTTATTGAAGACAGATCCGATGATCAAGGCCTCAGGGCCGCCGAGAGGATGGTTGCAGGCAAATATATATTTCTTCGAAAGATCGAGATTCTCTTCTCCCCTGGTCCTGTATGTTATGCCGATATAATTCAGAGCCTCATCGAAGAAACCGGCACCGGCATAATGTTCAGCCTTCATGATGCAGTCGTTTATCTGATCTATATGAAGGCGGTTCTTGAAAAATCTCTTCACGAATCCAGGCAGTTTTGCAGCCATCTTCGGTCCGAGGATTTCATTCATATCGAGAAGATAATCAGTTCTTTCCCTTGACATAGTTCTTGCGGATTATGAAATAGAATACAACGCCTATGAGGATCCAGATCAGCAGCACTACGCGGCTCTGGAAAGACAGATAGCCCGGCATTCCCGGAATGATAAGAAGGCTGAGGAAGAAGAGAGAAAACAGGCATCCGATGATGCCGAACACCGTGTACTTCCTGCTGCCGTTCTTATGGCCGATGATTGCTGCGGATGCTGTGGTATAGGCAAATACTATGGCGGCACCCACGCTGGTCATATCCACGATCCACAGAAGGATCTCTCTTCCGAACCATGGAGCGAAAAGGCTCATCACCATCACGAAAAGTATGGCCTTCGATGGAGTTCCGTATTTAGGAGAAAGATACTCGAACCATTTCGGAAGACTGCCTTCCTTAGCCATAGCATACATAAGTCGTGAGGTAGAGATATAGAATGCATTCATACCGGAAACCACGGCGCAGAACATAGCCGTTCCCAGAACGATTATACCGGCAAGACCGATGGTATTCCTCACCACATAGCCTGTAGGCCAGGTACTGCGCGCCTGAAGAAGCTGCTGCCAAGGCTCGACGCCTACGGCCGTCACCGCACATACGGCTATATAAAGTATCGCGGCCACAATAACAGCAGATATCATTATGAATGTCGATTTCTTATGGCTGAAGTTATATTCCTCGGCACTTTGAGGTATGCAGTCGAAGCCGATGAAGGCCCACGGAGCCATAGCCACGATGCTGAACACTCCCCTCCACCATCTCCTGCCGTCAGGGAATGCCGGTGCAAGATTGCTCCAATCCGATATACAGAAGACAAGGAAGGTGATGACGAAAATGCATCCTACAAGAGTCAAGGCAATGGCAGTCTGCATCCAGGCGGCCTGCTTTATGCCTCTGATGTTGATAAGAGCCATTATTATGATTGCGGCAGAAGCCAGAACGACTTCTCCTGCATAGACATCCCACCCAGCTATCTCATATAGGAATCCCTGCTGGACGATGCCAGGGAAAAGATAACGGCTGATCATAGCCAATGCCGTGGCATTCAATGGAATAAGACTCCAGTAAGCCAGGATCATCGCCCAGCCGCATACAAAAGCGTTTCTCTTGCCTATGGCTTCCTTGGCATAGATGAATTCACCTCCGCTTAAAGGAAAATTCCTGATCAGATAGCCATAGCTTACCGCTATGACAATGATCAGGAGAGCACCGATAAGCATTCCGGCAGCAGTACCGCCCGGACCTGCCTTAGGAAGGAAAGCGGTGCCCGGAAGGACAAAACAGCCCCAGCCGATAATGGCACCTAAAGCCAGCCCCCATACGTCTATTGGGCGCATAACTTTATGAAGTTTTGCACGTTTATTTGTCATTGGCTAAGCTAAAATTATGATTTTAAAGTACTAAGGTAGAAAATAGTTTTTATTTTACGTGTAAAACAGTACTATTTTCTACCTTAATGCATCATTTCTTTCTCAGAGCCTCTTCTACAGTAGGGGCGGATTCCTTATATTTGAAACGGCGGATCTTCTGGGTAGCGGTCTTTTCAAAAGGCTCCTTCATCACCTCCACCGAACTTACCTGAGAAGACTTGTTCACATTCTTGTTGGTGATGCTCAATATCTTAGCCTTCCAGTTGCCGAGCTTTTCATAGAGTTTGTCCTCGCTTTCCTTGTCCCACTCGATGAAATTTTCCATCGGCTGCACAAGAGCCACAAGACGTCCGTCACGCTCCACAACTATAGACTCGCTCACTCCCTCCACATTGTTAAGGACATTCTCTATCTCTTCCGGATAAATGTTCTCACCTGACGGTCCGAGGATCATATTGCTGTTACGTCCCTTGATATAGAAGCGTCCCTTTTCGTCCTGTACGGCGATGTCGCTCGTGCGGAACCATCCGTCTTCGGTAAATACGCTCTTTGTACGTACAGGATCCTTGTAATATCCGAGCATCACATTCGGTCCCTTGGCCACAATCTCTCCCTCACCGGTCTCAGGATTCACATTATGGAGCTTGAGCTTCACATTATATACAGGATAGCCGAATGAACCTACAGCCCTCCAGCCAGGCATTGCATAGCCAAGAAGAGGAGATGTCTCTGTCAAACCATATCCGATCGCATACGGGAACTTCGCCTTGAGGAGGAAGCTTTCCACCTCAGGATCAAGCTTGGCACCGCCGATTCCGTAGAAAGTGACGTGGCCTCCGAAGGTCTTCTTCAGCTTCATTCCGATGATACGGCACATCAAAGTGTTCATATGCTCGTTCATCCAGCTGAGGGTGCGGCTCTTCTTGATGGTAGGAAGTACGCTACCCTTATATACCTTCTCGATGATCATCGGAACTGTGAGCATCGTGGTCGGCTTCACTATCTTCATTGCCTTCAGAAGAAGGGTCGCCACTGGCGGTTTAGGCAGATAATATACTGTCGATCCTGTGTACATAGGATAAAGCATACCGAGGGTCATCTCGAGGGTATGAGCCATCGGAAGGATAGAGAGCCACCTGTCCTTCTCAGTCCTCTTGCAGGAATGGTAACAGGTTATCACGTTCGAGCTGAGGTTCCTGTGGCTGAGGACCACGCCCTTGGCATTGCCTGTAGTGCCTGAGGTATAGATGATGGCTGCGATATCGTCCGGAGTCGGAGTCGCAGTTCTTCCGTCACAGGTGAACTTTTCATCGTCTGCCTTGATGACTTCCAAAGTATCCATATCTATCACAAGCGTCATCTTGTCCATCACCTCCTTGCTGACCTTCGATGCAAGCTTCTGAGAAACGAAGATAACCTTGCTTTCGGAATGTCTTATAATATTGGAGACCTCATTCTCGGAACTGTCCGGAAGAATGGGAATGGCGATTCGGCTGTGAGGAACCGTAGCAAAGAAAGCCACGGACCAGTTAGGCATACTCTGAGAGAAAATCGCCACTTTGTCACCGGCGCCGATTCCGTACTGGGTCAATGTCTTGGAAAGGGCATCGCAGCTGCTCTTGAATGAAGCAAAAGTATATCCTCCTTCCTTGGTATCATACCACTGTGTATATTGTTTCTTCGAATATACAGTAGTGGCATAATCATATAACTTGGCGAGGGTGTCGATATATTTTTCCCTCATCTTCTGCATTCTTCTATAAACCTGGATCATATTCTACCTTTCTGTTTAAGTTTGAAATCTTTCTTGATTCTGCGGACACAATAAGTGATTATGCTTATCGCGATCAAAGTCAATGCAATCATCGTCAATGTAAATAAGGCTTGAAGCATAAATGTCAAATCATTTCGAGGCGCAAAATTATAACAACATCCTGCATTATGGTAAAATATGTTGCAGGGATAAGCTAAAAGAGGTGAAAATACACATTTAGGGATAAATATCGCATTTTAGGGATGTTTGACAAATAATTATTAACTTTGTCCCTATATTTTTGGTATGAAAATTAATAGTCTCAACCGCATTATCATATCAGGAGCAAGTACAATAATGCACTCCCTGATAGTACCTTTATTTGTCTTGATATTCACCATATACTACCGTCCGTCCGGCGTCTATGAGGTCCTTCAGATGGAAGAATACTCCTTTGCCTTCAATGCAAGCATCCTGTTCTGCATCGTCCTCGTGTCGATTTCCATCACCAGAGGATGGCTGTATCTGATAGGCAAATACAGAGACATTCCTCAGACTGTCTATCTTCTATGGTGCATTGGAGAGATATTGACGGCATCACTTTTCGTTTCCCTGTACATAGTCCTTATGGACAAGGAAGTGCTGCCGTTTTTCGAGATTGCCGGCTCGTCATTCATCACCATGTTCGCTACCTGCATCTATCCCTACGGATTCATGTGGCTCGGACTCGAACTCTACTCCAAAAACAATGAGGAAAGCGAGCCAGCAGACGAGAGTTCGCTGATACGCTTCTATGACGAATACCACAAGCTGCGTCTGGTAATAGCCTCTGAAGCGATAATGTTCATCAGATCGGAAGACAATTACGTCCAGATACATTACCTGGACAAGGACAAGACAAAGAAATTCATCCTGCGCTCTTCTATGAGAGCACTCGAAGACTCCCTGTCAAAACACGGCCTCGTACGATGCCACAGATCGTATTTCATCAATCCCTCATTCATCAGGATAGTCCACAAGGACACCTCGGGAATCATCGTAGCCGATCTTAATCAGGAAGGGTACGACAGCATCCCGATATCACGTAAATACCAGGATATAATAACCAAACTCTTATAATCATGAAACGAGGAATTCTGACCCTGCTGACAGCACTGGCTATGATTTCAGCCTCAGCGCAAAGCCAGCGTGAACGCATCAATTTCGACAATGATTGGCAGTTCGCATTCGGCGATGCTTCATCACCGGCAAAGGATTTCGGATGCGGCACTGAATATTTCAACTATTACACCAAGGCCGCTTCCATCCACAATGAAGGGCCATACTCTCCAAAGTTCGATTCGTCGGACTGGACATCGGTGGATCTGCCTCACGACTGGGTAGTGGATCTCCCGTATGCAGCCGAGGCAAGCCACAGCCACGGCTACAAACAGGTGGGATACAAATACCCCCAGACAAGCGTGGGATGGTACAGAAAGACCTTCACCGTGCCTGAAGAAGATTACGGGAAGCATATTTGGATAGAGTTCGAGGGAATATTCCGAGACTCGCGCATCTGGGTGAACGGATTCTATCTCGGACACGAATTAAGCGGCTATGCTTCACACACTTACGATATATCGGAATATCTTGATTACGGCGGGGAGAATATTCTTTGCGTACGCGTTGACGCCACCCTTGAGGAAGGATGGTTCTATGAAGGAGCAGGCATATACAGGCACGTATGGCTCGGCAAGGCCTCAAAGGTGAACGTAGATACATACGGCACTTTCGTTTACTCGGTATTCGCTGCACCTTACAGCCTGCGCGGTGACGCATCTCCTGACTTCTCGCAGGCCGCACTGCATATAGAGACCACAGTCCGCAACAGCGGCAACACTCCGGCATCATATACCCTCAAGCACAGGCTGATGGATGCGGATGGAAACATCAAAGGAGAGTGCGATGCTGAAGGAGGGTTTGTTCTGGCAAAGGACACCCATAGCAGCCTCGGAGTGATATCAGTGGAAAATCCGCATCTTTGGAGCTGTGATGATCCCTATCTGTATACAGTCGTTACGGATGTATATGCGGACGGCAAGCTTACTGATACATACACTACAAAGACCGGCATCAGACATATTGACTTCCATCCCGACCAAGGCTTCCTTCTGAACGGCAAGCAGGTGAAGCTCAAGGGAGTGAATATGCATCAGGATCACGCGGGAGTAGGATCAGGCATACCTGACGGCCTTCAGGAATGGAGACTCCTCCAGCTCAAGAAATTCGGCTGCAACGCATACAGATCGAGCCATAATCCTATGTCACCGGCCCTTCTTGACATCTGCGACCGCCTCGGAATCCTTGTCATAGAAGAGAACCGCCTCACCGGTATTAACAAGGAGCATACGGATCTGCTCGGGCGCATGATAAGACGCGACCGCAATCACCCTTCAGTGATTCTATGGAGCGTAGGAAACGAAGAGTGGGGTCTGGAATGGAACGAACTGGGTACACGCATAACCGAGTCGATGCGCGAATATTGTCACAGATTCGATCCTACCCGACTGATGACCGTAGCATCCAGCAGCGGCCCTCACATCCTTATCCCGGCTGATGTGGCAGGATACAACTACATACTTCAGAATCCCGTCGAGCAGCATCGCAAGGACTATCCTGAGCGTCGTGCCCTCGGCTCAGAGGAAACCACCGGATGCGGTACAAGAGGCATTTATTTCGATGTGACAGATGGAAGAAAGCCTTCTGCCGTTGACAGCGGAAACGGACGTATGGTATCCCTGAACAGAAGCAAGCACGGTCCTGACAGTCTGTACAACTGCATTGAAAGAGGATGGAAGTTCTACGACGAACGACCATACCTGGCCGGACTCTTCTATTGGACAGGATTCGACTATCGCGGCGAGCCTAACCCTATGACCTTCCCTGCTACCGGCTCCGAATTCGGCATTCTCGACTATTGCGGATTCCCGAAGGATGAAGCTTACTATCTCAAGTCCTGGTGGACGGAAGAGCCTGTACTGCACATACTTCCTCACTGGAATCTTGACGGACATGAGGGCGAGGAAGTCTCCATCTGGGTCTACAGCAATTGCGACGAAGTGCAGCTTACGGTAAACGGACGCAGACTCGAGCGCAAGAAGATGCCGGAGAACGGACATCTCGAATGGACGGCCACGTACAGACCCGGCCACGTGAAGGCCACAGGATATAAGAATGGACGCAAGGTGATGGAGGAAAGGATAGAGACTGCCGGCAAGGCGGTCAATGCAGAGACCACATACGAAACTATCGGAGACATCAGCATCGCCACTGTCAGAATGCTTGACGAAAAAGGTCGTTTTGTTCCTACCGCCTGCGAGAAGATCAGCTTCAACACTGACGGAAAATGGAAGATTCTCGGCTGGGGTAACGGCGACCCGGCATTCCAGCACATTGAAAGGCCGGCAGATGAGAGAGGCAGCATCGAGATCCATACATTCAACGGTCTTGCACAGATTATCCTGCAGAAATAGGTCCATTTTCCTGAAATGAACCAGAATGAACTTGATTACTAAAATCAGCTTGAATAATTTTGTGCCTGACATCAAGATCCTTATGAAGAAACTGTTTTCAACAATCACTATCCTTCTGGCCATAGCCACGAATGCGCAGGCTCAGAAACTGGCATTGAGTACCAATGCCTTTGATTGGGGTATGCTCGGTACAGCCAACATCGAAGCACAGGTATCCGCAGCCCAGCATATATCTGTGATTGCTGGAGCCCGCTACAATCCTTGGCAATTCAAAACCCCAAATCCTCACCTGATAGTACAGAACCGCCACACCGCATTCTACGCCGGAGTGCGTATCTGGCCCTGGTATGTATATTCCGGATGGTGGATTGAAGTCAAGGGCCAGTATGGAAGTTTCAGCAGGAGCGGTATTTGGAGACCGGCTCTGGAAGAAGGAACCGGCGCGGGTGCAGGCCTCGGCTTCGGTTACACCTTTATGGCCAGCAAGCGGATCAACATCGACGTCGGCATAGGAGCATGGGGTGGAAGGAAGATGAAACGGCAGCTGTACGACTGCGCTTCCTGTCTGAATCTCAGGGAAGAAGGCCCGAAAAACTTCATAGACCTTGACGATATCAAAATATCCTTTATGTACCTGTTCTAAAAAAACGACAATATGAAAAGACTTATCATAACCGCCGCAATCATACTTCTCACAGCAGGCTGCAATATATTCCAGGAAGAAATAGATGTACTTAAAAACGACCTTCAGGCACTTCAGGAACAGGTTGACAAGATGAACAGCGACCTGACATCGCTGCAGATCCTTATGCAGGCAATAAACGAGCACGCACTTGTAGAGTCTGTTAATCCTATTAAGGAAAACGGCAAGGAGGTGGGATTCGTCATCAGATTCAGCAACGGAAAGGATATCACCATCTATCACGGAAAAGATGGTGAACACGGACACTCCCCTGTTGTGTCTGTTGCCAAGTACAGTGACGGAAGATGGTACTGGACCGTGGATGGGGAATGGCTCAAGGACGGCAATGGAAATATGGTACCGGCAGCAGCAAAGGACGGACAGGACGGAGTTACGCCGCGTCTGAAGATCGAGAACGGAAGATGGTACCTGTCGTATGATGACGGCAGCAGCTGGATTGATGCCGGGCAGGCTCAGGGAGACAAGGGAGAGACAGGTGAGAACGGAAAATCATTGTTCGAGAGCGTAGATTATACCAGTGACCCGAACTTCGTCATATTCACCCTTTCCGACGGAACCCAGTTCAAGCTCCATACATATTCCGTATTTCTGGCCATCGAAGATCTCTGCAGCCAGCTCAACAACAATATAGCATCACTGGAGATGATTATCGGTCGCAAAGACTCAGGAGAACCTGTGAAAGGCTATACCATTTCATTCGACGGCAACGGAAAGACTGCATTCGAGCTTACATACGTCAACAATTCAAGAATCCTATTGTATCAGGACACTCCGGAAGGAGAGCCGGAAGGAGAATCAATGGCTCCGGTCATAGGTATGACTGAAAGCAACGGCGGGTACATCTGGACATTGAACGGAGAGAAGCTGACCGATGCATCAGGCGCAGAAATTCCAGTCGGAACGGGCAGAAATCCAAAGCTCATGGTGAAGAACAGCAGATGGCTGATAAGCCTTGACAACAGGGAAAGCTGGAAGGATCTTGGTCCGATCTCCGAATACGATATGGACACAATGGTGGCAAGCATTGATGACACAGCCAGCGAGCTGCAGTACATCCTCACACTTGCCGGAGGTACAGCGATAGAAATACCTAAATATCAGGGCATTTCACTCAAATGGTCGCAGAAGGATGATATCCTCATCAAGGCCGGACAGAGTGTGAGTGTAAGCTTCACCATCGAAGGAGGATGGGGCCAGCCGTATGTAAGTACAATGGCTACGAACGGTTGGCAGGCCACCATAGATATGACCGGCAGCAAGAACGGCATCATCACGGTAACTGCACCTCAGCCATACTCGCAGAACGACGTTACTCTTTTCATCAACTGTGACGGTCAGGTCATTATGGAGTCGCTCACCTTCAAGGAGGAAACGGTGCCAGTAGAAATGGTGGAGATCAGCGACACTCTGGTGCAGATGTACAGCCATTATTCAAGAATGCTGACGGCTACGGTATATCCGGAAGAAGCCAGGGCCACAAAGATAGTATGGTCTACATCCGATTCGACCGTAGTGAAAGTGAGCAAGAACGGAAGGATTACGGCCGTGGCTCCGGGAACATCGATCGTGACCGCGACGGCTTCGGACAAGAAGGCTGAATGCAAGGTGGAGGTGATCGAGCCTGATATCAAGGTATCTGCAATGAACATCAGCGAGACCAAGCATACGATGGAGGAAAGGACAAGCATCAGGCTCTGGGCCGAAATCCTGCCTACAAACGCCACATACAAGAAGGTGTTCTGGGAGAGCAGCAATCCTGAGATCGCAAGTGTCGTCAACGACTCCACCGGTACCGTGCTGGCTCACAAGCCGGGAAAGGCTGTCATCACGGTGAAGGCCGGCGAAATCGAAAAGGCCTGCGAGGTGACGGTCGGTCCTTCCACAGTGATATATCATCCTGACGATGAAGGTATCAAACCGGCATATATCGACGTTCCTGTAGGAGATACAGGCATAAGCTTCAGAATGATTCTTGTGAATTCCGGATCATTCTATATGGGAAACGAGGAAGGAGAAGAGGATGAGAGACCTGTACATAAGGTAACTCTGACCGAGGACTACTACATTGCTGAAACAGAAATGACTCAGGAAGCCTATATGGCCATTATGGGATATCTTCCTGACTCCAGACTGAGTGACGACCCGTCGCGCCCTGCAGTATTCATATACGACTGGCATGACTTTGATTATTTCTTTGAAAGGCTCAAGCAACTCACCGGATACAATTTCAGGCTTCCGACAGAGGCTGAATGGGAGTTTGCAGCACGCGGAGGCAACCATAGTAAGGGATACAGGTACAGCGGCAGCGATGATCCGTATGAAGTTGCCTGGTTTGATGGGAACTCAAGGGAGGGTTTCTTCAATCCGACCACCGGATTTGCCGAACCACAGATTCATCCGGTCAGGTCAAAGAAACCGAATGAACTCGGAATTTATGATATGAGTGGAAACGCTTCTGAAGTATGCTCGGACTGGTACGGCATCTACCCGTCTGAAGATGTAGTCGATCCGCAAGGCCGTGATTATGTCAACCATGAAAGCCGTAAGGTTGATAGAGGAGGAATGGTATATTGGGGAGATTGGGAGATCAGAGTCACCGACAGAAGACCAAGAGACTGGGCAGACGACAGAGCAAAGGGATTCCGTATAGCATTTTAGGTTATGAAGAAGATATTCATAATGATGATTGCATCCCTTGCCCTGGCAGGATGCCAGTTCAGGGACGATCTCACCGAGATACACGCCTCTCTGAGGGACCTTCAGCAA
>JAEIGA010007844.1_pt1 | contig 16199 bp, 12 predicted proteins | sample 9270691 | NCBI WGS metagenome assembly JAEIGA01 (sample SAMN17057246, study PRJNA624740) | gut metagenome | biome: biome; isolation source: fecal sample | host: Bos grunniens | place: China: Xizang | collected 2019
CCAAAGTGGAAAGAGGCGATACATTGGGTGATTTTGACTATGGAAAGTACTTGCATATGCAAGGGATTGTAGGAAGCTGCTGGGCACCGCGCAGAAACTGGCAAGTGGTTGGACATCAACCTATTGAAGGACTACGCGCCAAGGCAGAACAATGTCAGCGATGGTTGCATCAACGGTATATAAAAATGGGCGTTCACGAACCCGAATTGGGAATACTATCTGCACTAACATTGGGTTATCGGGAGGAATTAGACAAAGACATACAACAGAGTTTCTCTGCCTCTGGAGCAATGCATATCTTGGCTGTGAGCGGACTACATACGGGTATCGTATGGGGTATGATAGTATGGATATTGACATTGGGTGGATTGGCAAAGCCCCTACACGAGCAACGAGTATGGCAAAGCACATTGAGTTTACTAACCCTATGGGCATTGTGGGGATATGCTTTTATCACGGGTCTAAGTCCATCAGTAATGCGTAGCGCGTTGATGGTGACAGTGGTAGAAGTAGGATGGCTATTTCGCCGCAACTCAAATAGTATCAACAATTTGTCTGCAGCAGCAGTAATCATACTATTCATCAACCCATTGGCATTGTGGAGCGTGAGTTTTCAATTGAGTTTTGCCGCAGTAACAGCAATCATCCTAGTGGCACAACGCATGCAACAACGGGTGATTATCCACGGGAAAGTGTGGCAATACATAGGTGGATTGCTCATAGTGTCCGTAGCTGCACAGATTGGAACACTGCCCCTGACATTGCATTATTTTGGACAAACAAGCAACTACTTTGCACTAACCAATTTGGTGGTGATTCCAGCAGCGTTTGTACTGCTATTGTTGGGTATCGGGGCATTGATGATGTCATGGTGCATCGTAGGTGAATGGCTTGCAGATGCCGCACAATGGTGCACCTATGGGTTGCGAACATTCGTGCAATGGATAGAGGGCCTGCCCTGCTCTACGACACATATCGAGATAGGAGCATGGTCGGTAGGGTTGTGCTACGGAGCGATAGGATGCGCCCTGATGATGATGCGAGAGAAACGAGTGAACTGGTGGTGGCTGGTGGGTGTAGTAGGTTGCTTGGCTGGAATAGTCATCATTGAGAATGGATCTATAGCATAAAGGTATTGGAATCACTAACTAATCACTAACTAATCACTAACTAAAGTCAGGTAAAAGATAGGTGAGAAATATGAAACAATATAGTTTATTGGAGTTATGCGAACGTATCGATGAAGCATTGAATGTGGAACTAGATGCCTCATACTGGGTGCGTGCCGAGATTGCCTCACTGACCGAGCGAGGACATTGCTACATGGAGTTGGTGGAGAAGGCCAAAAACAACAGTATCGCCGCCAAAGTGCGTGCCACATGTTGGAGCCATGTATATCATCTGTTGGCAGCGTATTTTGCGAACGAGACAGGGCAGATGCTTTCGGTAGGAATGCAAGTGTTATTGCAAGTGGAAGTGAGTTTTCATGCCGTATATGGTTTGAGCGTGAATATCGTAGGTATCGATCCTACATTTACGTTGGGCGACCTGGCACGACAACGTCAACAGACAATACAACGCCTGCAAGAAGATGGTGTGATGGAACTGCAACGCTCCCTAGAAATAGCTACACTGCCGCGACGCATAGCTGTGATTTCCGCCGCGGACGCCGCAGGATATGGTGATTTTTGCCATCAACTAGAGAGCAATAGTGGCGGTTTTCACTTCCGCACACAACTCTACCCCGCTGTGATGCAAGGTGAGCAGTCTCCAGCATCGATTATTCGTGCCTTGGAAGAGATAGCCGCAAAGGCAGAAGAGTATGATGTGGTAGTCATCGTACGCGGAGGCGGAGCAACCACAGACTTAAGGAATTTTGATGATTATTCGTTAGCGTTTCATTGTGCAAATTTCCCTTTGCCAATCATAGCGGGTGTAGGACATACGCGAGATGTGAGCGTAGTGGATATGGTGGTACATACGAGTGTGAAAACACCCACTGCCGCAGCAGAGTGGTTGATTAACATGATGCAAGAGCAAGCGGAGAAAGTGAGCGAACTGTATGTCCGTCTGCAACGCGTAGCACAATATGCTATCCATAAACAACAAAATCGATTAGAGGCACTATGGCAAGCTCTCCGTTTTGCTACGCAGAAACGAATGAGCAGACAACGTAACCAACTGGAACTATGGGAGAAAACAATTAGCATTCACTCGCCCGAACGCATCTATCGCATGGGATATAGTTTGACAACCATGAATGGTAAAGTAGTACGAAGCATACATGATGTGAAGACAGGAGAGGAACTGATGACACATACAAGAGATGGCGTGATTCGATCAAAAGTGATGGATAATTGACAGTTGAAACATGAAAAAAGAGAAAAGGATAGTGTTTTTGCTGACACGCGAGCAATGGTTGGGCATAGCGATATTGGCAATATTGGTGGGAGTAACAATATTCCTGCTACAACGTGTAGAGCCACAAGAAGAAAAAAACGTGATACAAGTCAATGACTCTATACTCAAGGAGTTCGCAACACATCAAGCCAAGCAAGATAGTATTCGCAAAGCCACATGGGAGAAGAAATATCCACGCGATACGATAGCAATTCGCATGCAAGTGTTTGACCCCAATACCGCCGACAGTAGCATACTAGTGCATGTAGGACTAAAGAAGTGGCAGGCAAGTAACATGCTGAAATATCGAGCTAAAGGCGGCAGATATCGTCGGGCAGAAGATATAAAAAAACTCTATGGCATGACTGATAGTATGTATATGGCGCTGCTGCCGTATATAAAGATTGACACAATAGCGGTGGATCAATACCGAGATAGTGTACGTAGGAGCCAAAGAGATAGTATGGTGGTAGATAGCATGCCGCGTTATGTAAGTCAAAAACGCGATACGCTACTAAATTTGCGGACAGCCGACACCACCGAACTGAAGATGATTCGGGGTATCGGCAGTTATCGTGCAAAACAGATTGTACGTTATCGTGAACAATTGGGCGGATTTACCCATGTGGAGCAGCTATGCGAAATCAAAGCTCTGCAACCGCTATTAGCAGACAGCATGGCAGCAGACTCATTGTTGGCGCACTTTTGGTTGGATAGCATCATCATTCATCCTTTGCGGGTCAATAGTGCACGTGTGGAGAAACTGCAACGCCATCCGTACCTATCCTTTGAACAGGCGAAAGCCATCTACGAACTGCGCCGCAAGAAGATCCACCTAGATAGCATTACACAACTGAAGAAGGCAGATTGCTTTACGGAACAAGAATTAAAGCGCTTGGCACCTTACTTAAGTTTCGAGAGATACACGCGATAAGTCTTATCGAGGAGATAGCTGAACTACATTGAGCACCTCTACATCTTTTACCAAACGAACTGCTTGACCTGTACTACGACCATTGTTGGTCATGTATATCTCCTTGTCGCCAGCGTTGATATAGAACGCATAATTTGCATTGAACGGAGTGGCAGACCAGTATTGGCAGTACTCATTGTGGAAGTAGAGATCTGTACCAAGACGCATACCTGTTGCAGGTAAGAACACGGCACCTGCTTCCTCCATTTGTAGCCATTGATCAGCATCTAATGTGTTGATTGTAAAATCATTTAATCCTAATCCAGGAACAAATGCCACCCTTACTACAGAAGCATTCCAATTGTCGGGCAGGAGCACGATGCCATTAACACCAAGTACTTGAGCGATGCCCTTGAGGTCTGTAGCATTTGGACGGGTATTCAAGAGATAATCCCACTCCTCTGCAGTCAACGTGCGCCATGTGTTGGCTGGGAATTTGCCAATATTCAAAGCTCCCCAATCGACATAGGTACCATTATAGTCTTGGTCATTGGTAGAAAGACTGACACCGTATTTTGCGGTAGCGTTGCTGCTATGACCAAAGAGGTCAATCTTATCCCCTAATGCACCATTTACAACATTGGCCGAACCAATGGTGTCATATTGATTCTTTGCGAACGACCATTTATTGATAGATTGCGTATATTGCAAGTTACCTGGCGCAAACTCAATCAGTTTGGTAGCGCTAACCGAGAAAGCTGTAGGGTGATTGTTGATAATTGGTGCTTGTTCTGTAGTTGGTTCTACCACAGGCCACATCGCTGACATTTCATCCGCCATAGGAACTGAAGGCACTTCAGGGGTAGCAACAATAGGGGCTGTGGTATTCTTCACCAAACGGACAGCTTGACCATTGTTGCGGTCAGCATTGCCCACGTATGCTTCGTTAGGGGTAGCACTGATATAGAATGCGTAGTAATCGCCAAAGGAAGTTGCAGACCAATAGTTGCAGTAGTTATTAAGGAAATAGATACTTGCACCATTGCGTACACCCACAGCAGGAAGGAATACAGCGCCTGCCTCTTGCATTTGCGACCACTGCTCCGCCGTAAAGGTTTGATGGGAAGCAAATGCCGATTCGTCGTATGCAGTAACAAAACCACTCTTGAAGGTAAGTCCTGCAGGGATCGTCCAATTGTCGGACAATAGCACTAATCCATTAACGCCAGCAACCTGAGCAATACCCTTGAGGTTTGCTGCATTTGGACGGAGATTGAGGAGGTAATCCCACTCCTCGGAGGTGAGAGTGCGCCATGTATTGGGAGAATCTTTACCTATAGTATTCGCACCCCAATCGAGGAATTCGCCTGCGTAATCATTGTTGTTGGAAGAGGTGCCAACTCCATATACCGAAGAGGAAGTACTCCAACCAAACATATTAATCACAGCACCCAAAGTAGTACCATTAGCATTGGCATTACCAATCGTATCATATTGGTTCTCGGCGAACGACCATTTGCGAGAAGAATAGGTATATTGCAAGTTACCTGGTGCAAAAGACACATATTGGTCAGCACTAACAGAGAAGCAACCTACAGGTTGTGAAACAACAGCTTTTTTAGGAGTAGCAACTGCTGGTTTGGTAGTTGCAGCAGGTTGAGAAATTGGTGTAGTAGTGGACTTTTCTAATTTTGCGGTAGACGCTTTAGTCGCAGATGTAGTAGCCACTACTGTGGGTTTAACTGGTTGAGATACGGTTTCTTTCTTTGCTGGTTCAGAAACTTTGGTAGAAGCAGGTGCAATGTCTTTTGCCAAGCGCACCGAACGTCCGTTGCTACGATTATGATTATCCGTATATGCGTCAGCCGAATTAGAGCAGAGATATTGCGCATAGTAATCGTAACTAGGAGTAGCAGTCCAATAGTTGCAATAAGTATTGGCAAAATAGGTATCATTGCCACTGCGTACACCTGCTGCAGGGAGGAATATAGCGCCAGCCTCCTCCATGAGTTGCCATTGCTCTGGTGTAAAAGTTTGGTGCATGCCATAGAACTCTGCACCATAATCCGAATGGAAACCTGCTTGGAACTCAATGCCTAGAGGTAAAGTCCAGTTGTCAGGCAAAAGGACAAGACCATTCGTATGATTGATTTGAGCAACACCTTTTAGTTGTTTTGCATCTTTGCGAGAATTTAACAAGTAGTTCCACTCATCAGCGGTAAGCGTGCGCCAGGTGTTTGGCTGATTGTTAGCAATCGTGTTCGTACCCCAATCTACGAACTCGCCCACATAATCACTATCATTAGTAGATGCATTTACACCCCATTGATTCTCGGATGATTGATCGCCACTCCAACCGAATAGGTCGATAGTACCTCCCACCTCAATATTATTCACATTTACCATATCGTATTGCTTTTCAGCAAAGTCCCAAGTGCCCGTAGATTGTGCATAACGCAGGTTACCCAACGCAAAGACCACCTGTTTGTTTTCTCCAATAGAGAATACTCCTTCTCCTTCTGCTGGTTGGTACAGAATAGTAGAGGCATTCTTAATAACAGTCTGCGAAGAGGATGCTTTCGCAGGAGTTGCTTTGGATACTGACTTATCGGCAGTAGCTACAGCCTTGGATGGAGACGAAGTCTTGGTACTTGCAGCAGATTCCACAGGAAGAGCCTCTTTCGAAGAAGCAGATTGCGCAGGTGAAACCTCGTGCGTTGGCGCAGATGCAGGAGTGGACTGCACCGTAGTTTGAGGAGCAGACTGAACAGGAGTATGCTCACTATTGAACTCATCTACACCTGTAAAAGTAACACTATCCACATTAGGAATCATGTTATCTACGTCAATCACGAAAACATCTTGACTTTTACCATCTTTCCAAATGTGCAAGCGAATTTGGGACATTGTGCCCATGCAGAGTGCAACTGCTAGTACAAGAAAAATTATTCGTTTCATATCTATTGGGGTAAATATTATTTCTGTTCTTATTACTAAATCTTATTTACGGAAGAAGGACCTTCTCGCCATTGTGAATCACAATACCATGATAGGACTGCGGGTCAATCGGTTGTCCCATAAGGTTGTACCATTGTCCTGCAAACAACGGATCGGATAATGGAGGAATAATGTCTATAGATGTTGGAGTCACCGTAACAAAATCACAAGTGATAAGGCCATCGGTTTCTAATATATTCTCTATTCTGTTGATAGCAGAGAAAGTCTCAAATTGTGTAACATTCTTTGAACCAGGGAATGGGACTTCAGGTTTAGGTTTGTCTGTTGTATAAGGCGAAGAAGCCTTTACTGCGGAAACCAATAAATAACGAGCGATATAGTCGTTTGGACAATTACTATACCAGTCCTCCTCATCAAATATTACACGCCAAATCAACAAACCATGTCCTGGCAGATAGGTATCCCAACCCTCTTGCTGACGATTTTCGAGGTAATAAACCGTATCCGTACGATATGGGCCAGCCTCTACATGGCGCTCATCGCGGCTAATCATATAGGTAGTCTCACCATCTGCTGGTATTTCAAGCGATTGAGATTTAGATAGTGCTTCTGGCTCTAACCAACCCAAATAGTACTTATCATAAACCGAATAGTTAGGCGGTGTATTGCCATTATTCAGATAATTTCCATACCCCATCAACGACCAAGCTCCTGGTGTATATCGTTGAGCCACCACAGGACTTTGGGTGGTGAGGTAGTAATCTGGCAGACCTAACACATGGCTAAACTCGTGGCAAATAGTACCTATTCCCGCACGTGTATCGGTGCTCTTTCTTAATTCGTTGGAGCAGGCATAATTGTTCAGCAGTTTGCCATCAATCTCTGGCAACTTGAAATCTGACGCAGAATTGGCATAGTATTCATCCATATTACTATAACCAAAATATAATGCAGAGATGAGATCCCAATTGTGTGGCCACATAGTAGTTGAAGGTGCGCCCTCTGACTCGGCATAACCTGCATAAATAATATAGATAAAATCCACAACACCATTGTTATCATTGTCATATTGTGAAAAATCCACACCTTGTTCATCGGCTGCTTTGCAGGCGTCTACAACAAAGTCGACTACATATTTGTCATTACCGACCGCATCATTCGTTGCATAGTATGCAGATGTCTGTGGGAGAGTAACAGGGCCTATTACGTCAAACTCTGGTGAGTATTGGCCATTAGATTGTACCTCAAAGTACGACTTACACGAGCCAGTGGCTCCGTTGTATGTATAATTCTCGCCATTAGCTAATGAATCAAAAGCTAATTGATTATTCCTCTCGTTAAAAGTGATGTCCGAAAAATTGACCAAGATGAGCAATCCACGAAGAGCAAGATTCACCTTTGGCACGCGTTGCGGAGCAACCACTTGACGTGAATGATCATCAACCGTATTGAGAGTAAATGGGGCACGAGAACGTTGAGGTTCTACCAATCCCAAACCAGGGAGAGGAGCAACTGCAAATAATCGGGTACAGAACAATCCTCCTACGAATAAGATAGTTAGGAAATATTTGAAAGGATACGTCATAACACAATATACCAAAAATCGCGCAAAGTTACGATTTTATTTGCATATATGCAAACAAAAACGTATTTTTTCACGATTAGGCGACTAGTTGTATTAAAACTAACACGAAGGAGAGAGCGTAGAGGCCACAATGATTTCCGCCGCATTTTGAGCAGCAGGGGTATCTCCCAAGATAGTACGAATGCTAGCATATTCTGCCAACATTTGTACACGATAAGGTTGGTTATTGAGCAAGCGCGTAAGTTCAGAAATGATATTTTCTTCGGTAAAGCGCTGGCCTACTAATTCTTGAATAACTTCTTTATCTGGAATGATATTAACCAGAGTGAAGTGTTTGATTTTAAACATAATAGGTTTGAGCAACCATTCTAGATACTTGCTGCCAGCCACATGATATACCGCAGTTTGTGGACAACCAATAAGAGCTGTCTCGAGCGTGGCTGTTCCCGAATTGACCACTGCTGCTTGGGCTTGCGCAAGGGTAGCGTAAGGGTTGCGCGTAAGCACTTCACCTGCCAAGTAGGGCTCATAAAAAGCATCATCTATTCCAGGGGCAGCACCCACAATAATTTGATATTGGTCACCCACTACTTTTCTTGCTGCTGCTAACATTACAGGCAAGCAATGACTGATCTCACTGGGACGAGAACCTGGGAGAATGGCGATACTTGGGGAAGTTGACTGTTGCTGATTGGGAGTTGATTGTTGAAACTCACGAATGGAATCTGCAGTAGGATTACCTACGTAATGGCATTTATAACCATGCTTGGCATAGAATGCAGGTTCAAAGGGGAAGATGCCCAAAATCTCGTCAGAATACTGGGCTATCTTATGCACTCGCCATTCTTTCCACGCCCAAATCTTGGGTGGAATATAATAAATGATTCGCGTATTAGGCAGATGCTCGTGACAAAACTTGGCAATGCGCAGATTAAATGATGGATAGTCGATAAGTATCAGTGTATCTGGCTTTTCCGAAAGAAGCGATTGCTGCGCAACACGTAGGTTTCGACGTACTTTATGCAGATTGGCAATTACTGCTACAAAACCCATATATGCCATATCGCGATAATCCACACGAATATCACACCCTTCGGCACGCATTTTGTCCCCACCCAAGCCAACAAAACTAGCTTGTGGATCCTTCACGCGCAATGCCTTCATAAGATTGGAGGCATGAAGGTCTCCCGATGCTTCACCTGCGATAATGAAATACTTCATAAGAGTTGTGTGATATGATGTTGAGGGGTGTGAATGGATTTAAGCCATGAAAAATATACTTGCGATTAGATAAGGGAAAGCACCTATCAGCACGCCCTTTGCGAGCCGCCACAACTCCATCGTATAAAAAACAAATAGCAGCGCCAAATTGGGGAAGATGCCCACTTGCAGAATTTTGCCAAGGATAGAGCCCATATAATCCATATCGAACGCCTCAAATGTGTACCACAAATTGAAGCGATCGATATATGCATATCCCACAATGGCTGGAAATATCAGTCCAAGCAGGATTCCTATCCAATATTTATCAAATCTCTGCGTAGGCGGTTTGATCTATGGTGCAGGGATGTACGCTGACATAATGGTTATTCATTGCCCATATATCAGTATCCTCTACTTCAGGTTCGATATTTACGAATTCTCCAGTGAGCCAATAGTACTTCTCGCCATCCTCTCCAATGCGCTCTTCCATCTCCTTCTGCCAGAAACCGCGGCATTGGCGTGTCCAACGCACACCTTGCAGTTCGCCCACAGGCGCATTGATATTGTAGCATACGCCATATGGCATACCCTCCTCGATAAGGTGGCGTGTGAGTTCTAGGACATAGGGCTCGAAATGGCTGAAATCTGCATCAGGAGAGTGGTCATCGATGGAATAACCTATCGCTGGGATTGCGTGCTCTGCACCTACAAACACAGCGCCCATCGTGCCCGAATAGATGACATTGATAGCCGCATTTGAACCATGATTGATACCACTGGCAAGCAGATTGATGCGTGTAGGGTCGCCCTCAAACAGAACATCCAAGGCCAGTTTCACACAGTCGCTTGGCGTGCCGTTGGTGGTATAGACCGTAACACGACTATGCCACTCCTCGCTTCCCCAATTGGGATCATTGAGTGGACGAAGATACATGGGTTGCTGCACTGTGATGGCATTGCTCATACCGCTACGTGGCCCATCTGGGGCAACGACAGTCACGTGCCCCAGTTGGGTCAAGATGCGTACTAGCGTTAGGATTCCTTTGGCTCCCCAACCATCATCATTGGTAATGAGAATTTCCATTATCCTACTACCGCCCAAACTACGTCAATCACCTTCTTAGCCAACTCATCCGCTTCTTCCATTGTTGCTGCCTCAGAATAAACACGGATAATTGGTTCTGTATTGGATTTGCGGAGGTGTACCCAACCGTCTGCGAAGTCGATCTTCACACCGTCGCGGTCGTTGATACGCTCACCTGCAAATTTACCTTTCACTGCTTCCAGCACCTTATCCACATCAATCTCTGGAGTAAGGTCAATGCGGTTCTTAGAGATACAGTAGTCTGGGAAAGTAGCACGGAGTTCGCTCACCTTGCAACCCTTTTGTGCCAAACTGCTGAGGAAAAGTGCAATACCCACCAAAGCATCACGACCATAGTGACTAGCTGGGTAGATCACACCACCATTACCCTCACCACCGATCACTGCATTGGTGCGCTTCATCTCGGTAGTAACGTTTACCTCGCCTACGGCGCTTGCGCTATAAGAACCGCCATGCTTCACAGTCACATCGCTGAGCGCACGTGTAGAAGACATATTGCTAACTGTGTTACCAGGAGTGTGGCTAAGTACGTAATCCGCTACAGAAACGAGTGTGTACTCCTCGCCAAACATCTCACCGTTCTCACAGATGATTGCCAAGCGATCCACATCTGGATCCACCACGAAACCTACATCTGCTTTACCCTCGCGCATGAGGTCAGAGATTTGGGTGAGGTTTTGTGGGATTGGCTCTGGATTGTGTGCAAAATGACCTGTTGGCTCGCAGTTGAGTTCGATGATATTCTTCACGCCCAATGCACGGAGGATAGCAGGAATAGCCACACCACCAATTGAGTTTACACAGTCAATAGCCACAGTATAGTTCTTTGCTTCGATAGCAGCTTTATCTACCAATTCTAGTGCCATTACATCGCGAACATGATCTGGCAAATAGTCGCGATGAGTGATATGACCGAGGTCATCTACTTCTGCGAAATTGAAGTCCTCTGCCTCTGCGATTGCCAACACCTCTTTTCCCTCTTGATCATTGAGGAATTCGCCTTTCTCGTTAAGAAGCTTGAGGGCGTTCCATTGTTTTGGATTGTGGCTAGCGGTAAGGATGATACCACCTGCAGCCTTCAAGCCAGTAACTGCCAACTCGGTAGTTGGTGTAGTAGCCAAACCTATGTTGATCACATCGTAGCCCATACCAACCAAGGTACCACATACCAATTGATCCACCATCTCACCAGAAAGACGAGCATCACGACCTACTACGATTGTTTTGTTGTCTGGAATCATCGCTTTGCGTTGTGTAGCATAAGCAGCGGTGAAACGCACAACATCTACTGGGCTCAAACCCTCTGCAACGCGACCACCAATGGTGCCGCGAATGCCTGAAATACTTTTTACTAGTGCCATAATATTAGAATCGTTTAATTTGAATTTTCATATCATATCCGTAAGGAATCACATTGTTGTTTTGATCTGTAAATCCTAACTTGCTTGGGCAGATAATCTTGCACTCTGCACCCGAATATTTCATATACTGCAATGCGATTTGCCATCCCATGCAAGATGCATCGGAAGAAACCATATATTGCAACTCCACAGGAACAGGAGAATCTAGTGTGGTCCAACATGAGATGGTATCGGCATACGCCTCGAGGGTGTATTGACGATAACGCAATAGCACCTTATCCTTCGCCTCTAGCTCTGGATATGTAGTATCACCTAGTTGCACCAAATGGAAATAAAAATCATCGTAATCAGGCAACTTCCAATACACATTATTCCCCCACTCTGTAGGTTCCTCTGTAACAACCTGAATACCTTGTCGCTTGATAAAGTTTTCAATCAGTTGTCGCTCCTCTTTGAGGTCATCAGAATAGGTATTATTGTTGCATCCTATCAGGATAAATGCAAAGCTCAGCAAAAGAGCTGATATAGTGATTTTTTTCATTCTTTGATCGTTGTCAATGTTATTATGAGGTTAGAATATGGTTTTATCAATGATGTTCCTTCTGCTCCGTATGCAGTGTACCAAGGGGCTATGACACGCATTTCTTCACCGCGGCTCATCTGCTTCAAACTGCGGTTGATAGCCATGGGCAAATCCCCCGAACCTACGGTAAGGTAGTCTTCTACATCCGCCAACAATGTGCCATTCAGTTCGCATATCTGCATACGGGTTAGCACGGTTTCCCCCTTTTGCAGTGTATCTGCATACAGGTTGATCGTCTTGGTGTACCAAAAGCCAAAGTCATCCACAGCATAGGTAGCCGAGTCCTGCTTCACCCAATCGCTACATGCTCGATCAGCCACACCAGCCATCTGCATATTGAATTCCAATTGCGCCATCATTGCAGAGTCTGGCTCTTGCTGCTGACCAATATGACGCACCTTTTGTGGCTCTCTATGGCAAGCCGCCACGACTATTACCACGAATAGCAACAGTCCGCAGCGAGCAAAATTACGAAGTAAAGATATCTTTGTGGGTTTCATCACAATACTGCGATTACTTCAATCTCTACCAAGCCGCCTTTAGGCAGTGCCGCTACAGCCACAGCAGAACGAGCAGGGAATGGCGCTGTAAACAGCGTAGAATATACCTCGTTGAGTACCGCAAAATTAGCCATATCGGTTAGGAATACTGTTGTCTTGATAACATGACTAGCATCCGTATTTGCTGCTTTTAAGATAGCTGCAACATTCTTTACTGCTTGCTCGGCTTGACTACGGAAATCTGCACCTGCAAAATCGCCCGTAGCAGGATCGATACCCAATTGACCACTTGCAAACAACATGCCGTTTGCTACAACTGCTTGACTATAAGCACCAATAGCCGCTGGTGCCTCTTGTGTTGAAATAATTTGTTTCATATCTTTATTCTAAATTTAGTTCATTCTATTGTTACTGGTAATACACCTACTGCCTCTATCTCGCCTATCAGCACTTTGGCTGCGGCTTTCTGGTTACTCTCACTATCCTTATATGCCACCAACACTCCCCCTAAAGAATCCAACCACGGCAAGTCGCTCAAACCATAAGGGCTGCCATAATGCACCAACAAAGGTTGATATTTCTTAACCAGAGACTCCAATGCACCGAGATGTTCCTCTGCTATCAGGTCTTTGCGAGAGCGTCCACGAGGATCATGACAAGCAAGAATCACGAGATCGTACCCCTGCAGTTGCTTACAAAGTAGTTGGATATCTTTGACCGAACTCTTCTTATCCAGCGAAAAATAATGTATTTTCGACAAGCTATCTGCTGCTAATGCACTGTTTTTCAGCAAGTGTTGGTACATCAATGTGGTAGAGTCCACCATACCAGTCTCTGGGTTGTAGCCCGAAAGCCCCTCGATATCGCCATACTCGCGATGCATAGGAATGCGCTTTGCATTGTATGCCACATATGCGATACTCTTTGTCATGTCCAATGGTATCAATCCTGCTTGGTTATTTACGAGGGTCATACTTTGATCTGCCATCTCTTGAACCAGAGCCATGTGCTCGGGTTTCTTAACGCGCTCCACAATCCCAGTAGTATCCACTGTGGGATCATAGTTGCGAGCCAACATGCCGAACTTTGCTTTCATGCGAAGGGTCTTCTTGACACGCTCATCCAAATCTGCGATATCGCATTCGCCGCTATTCATAGCTGCTTCTAGACGATCGATAGACGCGATGATATCGCCTGGTTTTAAAAGAATATCCACACCTGCTTTGTATGCCGCCAAAGCAATTTCGGCAGACTGGGTATTCTCGCTCACGCCTTTCATGGTGAGAGCATCGGTAACGATCATACCATCGAACCCTAGCTCCTCACGAAGCAGTTTGGTAACAATAGGATATGAGATTGAAGATACAGCACTATCCAATGCTGGGATATGCAAGTGTCCCATCATAACCATCTCTACGCCGTGCTGAATTTGATCACGGAAGGGATACAACTCCAGCGAATCGAGACGCTCACGGCTGAAAGGAAGGACTGGCAAACCTTTGTGAGAATCCACCTCGGTATCACCATGACCAGGGAAATGCTTGGAGCAAGCGATGATACCACCATCCTGCATGCCGCGCATGTATGCACGACCATAAGCAGTCACTTTGTCACGATCTTCGCCAAACGAGCGAGCGTGAATCACAGGATTCTTTGGATTAACATTGATATCCACTACAGGAGCATAGTTGATATGTATATTCACCATTTTGCATTGCTCTGCCACAGCAAGACCCATCTCATAAATCAATGAATCTGAAGGCAACGCACCCAATTGCATCTGCTGTGGAAAGAATGGGAACTCACTAAATCGCATAGATGGGCCCCACTCACCGTCGATTGAAACAATCAACGGTATCTTTGACATCTTTTGCAATTCATTCATGCGGTTTAGATAGCGTGGAAGACTATCTTGGATAATCAACAAACCGCCTATGCCCTCAATGCCCACCAGAGTATCGGTAAGCAGAGCATGTCCATCTGAAAAGATATAACTATCTGTCTGCGAAACTATCAACTGAGCTACTTTCTCGCGCGTAGTCATGCCTTTGAGGGTACGTTCCACTTGACGCTCAATGCGTCGTTCTTGCCTAGCAGTATTAGCTGCTTGCCATTTGCCACAACTAGCGCATACGCCCATCAGCACAATGCTCACGAGCAGGATGTTGATTTTTTGTTTATTTCTCATAACTTCATGTTATATTCTGGCCTGCAAAGGTACGAAAAATCTTGCACATTAGCAAAAAAGAAGAGTTTTTTTTTGAAAAATAATAGATTCTGCTTATTTTTCTTGCTAGTATCTGTTTTTTGTAGTACTTTTGCGCCACTTATGAAACGAATAAAATTATTATTGATGCTCTGCATCCTTTGTGGATTGGTAGGTTGTCGCACGCAACAATTGGTGCAACAACCACCTATGCTTGGAATGCCCGACACCACAGCATTGCCCACCTTCCCTGCAGAGGCACTGTATGTATTAGGAGCACAATGGGAAGCGGATAGTGTATTGCAACAAGAATTGACCATCGCTGATTATATCGAACAAGAACTCATGCGTCTTTACCCCGAGAAAGCGTATCAGGGATATGTACAGCGTCTGTGTTCTGTGGCAGATCGACTATTGGTTCGTTCGGCACAGCGCCCCACTCTATTTGCACCCAAGCAACAAGAGATACGATTTGCACATAGTCAGTCGCCCAGTGGCACATTATATGCTATATTAGATTCGCTGTCCGCGGAGGAAGAACTGCAGGTGCTAGAACTCACCCCACAAGAAGAGGCTGATTGGCAACAACTGCAAGCATTGGTGCAAAGCGATCAACCGCTCACACGCGAAGCATTTGATACACTCAATGTTGCATTCTTCGAAGAAGAAAATATCCTACTGACATTGATGCTTTGGCGCGGCCCAAGACTATTCTATCGTGTGTTGCAGAGCAAGGCACGTGCTGAGAAACTGGCACAATACTACTACGGCGAAGCTACCAATAATGGCCGTCCTGGCGATGCGTTCAAGCATATCTATGTGAATGTGTTATTGCGCACTTATGTGGGTGATTGGCTCTCGCATGCTATTATGGATATATTTTGGGAATGGAAAGCACCCAATGCGCCTTGTGACCATTTTATGGATTTGCATAATAACATCATCGGTCGTCAAACGCGCTATCAAGACTTCACGCAGATTGATACGCAATGTTCCGACACCCGTCATTGGCTGCAATGGGCAGAGAATGTACAACATTTCGTGCAAGATTCCGTGAATGGCCATCGCCAAAGTTGGGATAAAGAGACTCCCACTTTCATCGTAGAGCCAGCTGCCAAGCAGGTTAGCAATACGCAGTATATCTATTGGGATAAATAACATTACGAGCGTGCCAAGAGCACGCTCGTAATTGTTAATTCTCGAAATGCAATTCTCCATCGCGTAGGGTGACGACGACGGGTTGCTGGTGGTTAACCTTGCCCGCGATGATGGCTTTGCTGAGTTGGTTGAGCACGAGGCGCTGCAGCGCACGTTTCACAGGGCGGGCGCCGAATTGCGGATCGTAGCCCTCGTGGGCAATATAGTCGATAGCATCATCGGTGATA
>JAEIGA010007845.1_pt1 | contig 16197 bp, 13 predicted proteins | sample 9270691 | NCBI WGS metagenome assembly JAEIGA01 (sample SAMN17057246, study PRJNA624740) | gut metagenome | biome: biome; isolation source: fecal sample | host: Bos grunniens | place: China: Xizang | collected 2019
AGATTCTTCTTGCCCGAAGTAAGTGATGTATATGTCTTGCTGCGGAACTTGAACTTATAATACTCTATCCATTTATGTTTCTCACGTAACTCGCTACTGTATGAAGGACTTTTTGGATTTGTTGCCAAATTCTTGTAATCCTTACCGTCCCAAGCTGAGTATGGAGGTGTCGCAGACGCTACAAGTGAAAAATCGGAACCTGAACGTGGGAAGTAAGGATGATCGACTGTGCTACGACCGAGTGATAAAGTAAGATTAATATTGTTACAATCTCCGTTTGCTATAAGGAAGTACTGCCAATCCTTCAATGAGTAGATTTGATAGTTTAACTCGGTAGAAAAAGTGAAATTATCATCAGGCCATCTTAAACGACGTCCCCAGCCGATAGAAATTCCATACATCTTGATATGCTTATCGGGATCGTAATATGACGAGACATTATTATATCCATAACCATAGCCGTCATAATTACCATAGCCATACAAATAGTTTGCATAGTTATTGTAATATGCCGAATTGTAATAACTATCCGATACGTCGGTCTGCATTGACATATATGCCGATACAGAGAACGAGTTAGGACGTTTACGACCTAACCATGGATCATAGAACGAAACGCTATACGATTGGTAATAACGTCCGTTAGTCTGAGCACTTATGGCAAAAGTCTGGCCATCACCCTGAGGAATGATTCCACGACGCAATGCTTTCTTTCTAAAGATGTTACGCATTGAGAAGTTTGTAAATTTCAATGACAACTTACCAATTACGCCAGTCTGTCCCCAACCTGCCGAAAATTCTATTTGATCGCTTCCCTTGGTCTCAAGTTTCCAATTCATATCAACAGTTCCATTTTCCGGATTGGGTACAACTCCCGGATCAATTTTTTCTGGGTCAAAGTGTCCCATATTTGCTATCGCACGATATGAACGTTCAAGTGCATCCATAGAAAAAAGACTTCCCGGCAATGTATATAGCTCGCGACGAACAACATCCTCGTACAAACGGTCATTACCACTAATGGTTACTCGACCAATAGTAGCTTGAACACCTTCGGAAACGCGCAACTCAAGATCAACAGAGTCGTTGAGTATGCTTGCTTCAGTAGGTATTACATTAAAGAATACATATCCCTCGTTATAATACAGATTTTTTACAGCGTCATCATCGGTGAAAAGACGTTTTTCCAATTCGTTCTGATTATAAATTTCACCAGCTTTCATGCGTAAAACATGATCAAGCCAAGCTGTAGAGAATACACTATTTCCAACCCATTCAATACTGCGTATATAATATTTCATACCCTCCTCTACAGTTATGTAGATATCCACACTCTTATCATCAAAAGGAACAACGCTGTCTTTAACGATACGTGCATCACGATAGCCATGTTCGCTGTATAGCGAAAGTATTTTCTCCTTATCCTCTTCAAAATTTTCTTCAGTAAATTTCTTTGAACGGAATATTGTATAGAAGAGGTTGTCAAAACGTGTCTTCTCACGTGTCTTTTTCATTGCATACTTCACCTTCTTCGCAGGCAAAGAATCTGCACCTTCTATATATATGCGATTAATTTTTATCTTATCTTTCTTGTCAATATTTATATCTACGATAACCATGCCATCCGCTGTAACATCCGGACGTTGCATTATATCAATTGTCGCATTTTTAAATCCTTTGCTATCGTAATAATTTGCTATAATCTTCTTTGCACGATCAATAATGTCAGGCGTTATCTGATTTCCGTTTATAATACCAATCTTCAATTCCAGATCTTCACGTTCCGACTTCTTTATACCGTTAAAGTTCAATTGGCTCACACGAGGGCGTTGCTTTAGTGTAATTCCAATAAAGATTTTGTTTCCAATAATACTATCGGCTGTTATTGAGACATCTTCGAACAAACCGTGCTTCCAAAAACGTTTAATGGCTGTAGTAACCTCTTCTCCCGGTACCGATATTACATCACCGACAGATAGTCCCGACAAGCCTATCACAATTGCCGGTTCAAGATTTTCGGCACCATTAAGGTTTATTCCACCTATGGTGTATTTCTGTGGGCTGCCAGAATAAAGTACCGTAGGGCTCACTTTAGTCTCCTGTGCATAGCCCATGACAGAAGCAGACACACAGAGCAGCAATATAATTGTTCTCAACAACAAGCTATATCTCATTTTACTTTGCATTTTCATCATTTTTCACTTGTTCACCGGTAAGCCCATAACGTCTTTGACGAGTTTGATATTCATATACAGCCTTATAAAGTTCCTCTTTACCAAAATCGGGCCATAGAACCTCGGTAAAATAGAATTCCGAATAAGCAGCCTGCCACAAAAGGAAGTTACTTAAACGCTGTTCCTTACCTGTACGAATCAGCAAATCCGGGTCAGGCATAAAGTTTGTAGTCAGTTCTCTTGAAATAACATCATCATTTATATCCTCTAATGACAATTCACCATCTTTTACCTTTGTGGCAATAGTACGTACAGCCTCTGTAATTTCCCACTTCGAAGAGTAGCTTAAAGCCAATACCAAAGTCATACTATCATTCTTTGCAGTACGCTCCATACATGCATTCAAACGTTCTCTCACATTTTCAGGCAACTTATCCAAGTCACCTATTATTCGGAATGCCACATTGTTCTTAACAAAGATTTCCTCTTCAATAGACTCGAACAACAATGCCATAAGTGCTGCAACCTCAGCAACAGGACGTTTCCAATTCTCTGTAGAGAAAGTGTACAATGTCAGATATTTCACACCAAGGTTCAGTGCATATTCCACAAGCTTACGAACTGTCGCAGCACCTGCCTGATGTCCTTCAGAACGTTCCAGACCACGCAATTGTGCCCAGCGTCCATTACCGTCCATGATTATTGCAATATGTTTAGGAACATTGTTTTTATCTATTTTTTCAATGTAATTCATAGCCCATTTTTTCTAATTGTTACACTTTCTATATTTGGGAGACAAGTCATACGTCACAAATAACGAAATAAACGAATAACTGTCTTTATTCTTCAAAAATCCACTTTTTATGCCATAAGGATCATTCAACTGCAATACAGTTTTGTCTGTCACATCAAGCCTATCGCTGAATGAAAAACGGTAGGACAACTCACAGCCAATATTCAAACGAGGAATAACCTTGTACTTTACGCCCACTCCAAGTGGTATATTTGCCGTAAAAACATAATCTGCCGGTTTGGGAGCAAAAGTACAACCTAAACCTGCAAAGATGTATGGTACCACACGTTTATAGCCTTTGTAGCCTCCGCCCTCACCGTATGCCCAAAAATTATATTCATATTGAGCACCAAGTTCATATAAGGTACGTCCGAACTCCACTACATCACCAGGATATTTGTTTTCAACACCTTCGGTACTACCCTTAATTCTTGCAACGACAATGTCAGCCTTCACCGCCATTCTCGGATTAATGTTATAACGCCCTATCAAACCACCCATTACATTTATGTTCTTCATAAACGAACTATAGTTCGCATCTCCGTAATAACAACTCACACCTATCATTCCACCTGCTTCAAAGCGGTATTCAAGCCCTTGAGCCTGAAGCAACCCTGCGGCACAGAGCAAAACTATACCGACAAGAATTTTTCGAACAGATGTAACAACTTTTATCATTATTTTTTAAATCCCAAACGGTTTATGATACCTCGATATGTCGCAGCACCATTACCCGAGTTTACAATCCACATGTAATTCTTTGAATCCACAGCAACAACAAAAGCATTATTGTTACCATATAATTCACTTGGAATTTGTTGATAATAATCATTCTCAAGTGTTTTCCATACAATACCATTGTCCCTTGACACATAGAATGATTCAAATGCCTTGACCTTCATACCTTCAGCTATTCCGCTACCGCCCAATGCATAGAAAAAATTGTCATATCGCACCACCGACAAACCTTTTAAAGCCGGACATGGATATGGATTTTCTGCATTATTATAACTTGTCCACTGCTCTTCTGTTGACAAGCGGCTCCATACATAAGATTTTCCATCTTTTGCACTTGTTGGATAGCCAAAGAGCATATAACGTATAATATCACTATTATGTGCCATTGGATAAGAAGCCATAGAAAGACCATAAAGGGGGAAGTTCTCGGGCAAAGTGCCTTTTGTTTCAAATACAACACCATCACTACTGCACAACCATTCAGCGTCTGTAGCAACGAGCAACTCATTACTTGACGAACCTATAATTGCAACCACCCCGGGGATTGTCGCAGAAAGCGACCAGTTTACGGCATCAACAGATGTAAACACAGCACCGTCGGCAACAACATAAAGAGCATTGTTATAGGCATGAACATTTGAGAGATTTGCATTGTCGGGCAATCCAACAATATCCGAACAAGCCCATGATACAGGCTCACCAACCACAGACGAAGCGACAATTGCTTTTGTTCCCACCTTGCCAAACAGATTCATCTTTCCTTGAAATTCAACTGCAACGTAAGGCACAAAGCCTGCAACCGCAGAACTCTTTTTCCACACCATAAGATCAGGATTAACCTGATGAGCATTGATTGAAATCAGATAGTCTTTATGGTAAGTTCCGCCTTCGGAATAAACTCTAAATTTACGGGGTGAAGTAAAGTCTGTCGAATCAGTTGACGCGTAGTAATCATACGTTTCCGTACTGTCAACATAGATAGCCACAGCCCCATCCACTGTCATAGTTGTAACAACTTTAGACAAATTTGTACTGTATGGCAGTGAATCATTATTGTAAACCAACCCATTGAGCTGATCTATAGTAAAGCCCACAGAAGCAAAATCAACAGTTTTGACAACAGTAGTATCCTTACCGTCAGCAGTAAAAGATGGGTATGACGATTTTATAATCCCTATCGAGAAATTCTTTATCATTGCATAAGGAGAACGCAATGCTTCGTCTTCATCGCCCCAACACGATGCAAAAAGGATGAGGGATAAACAAACTACCAAATATGTTGCCAAATTTCTTTTCATACGACCAATTTTTACATTCAATTTGCAAAAATAGCAACATTTTTCGGTTTAGAGAGCAAATAAACAATATTTTATATTATTTTAAAATAAATAATAATAAATTCATCGTTGATAGAGACGTATTTCGTTCTTGTCACACATCTTCTTTTCAAAAAACAATCCATTTGGTATTACAGGTGCAGCCACACCATGTCCAATAAAAAGTCTTGGATTTACCTCTACGCGGATGTCATCCCAAATTGATGCGTCTATAAATGACTGTAGCAACAAAGCTCCACCTTCCACAAGCAGACTATTCACTTTAATTGAATGAAGATGAGTTAGTATCGAATTTAACAGGTTATTTGAAAAATCAACCATTATTTGTTCAATATTTTTACCAAACTTGCCCACCTTTTCATGTTCTGTATAAACAATTGTAGGCAAAGTACCATCGAACAACTTAAGAGTTGCGGGCAATACTCCTTGCCTATCCAGCACCAAGCGTAACGGTTGGCGTCCACTCCATTCACGCACATTCAAAGAGGGATTATCCAAAAGGGCTGTACGGGTACCAACTAATATTGCATCGTGCATCGACCGTAATTTATGCACCGCCAAACGCGAAACGGGAGTTGATATTGAAACAGCCTCACCGCCAGTCCTATCCGCATCAATAAAGCCATCTGCACTTTGTGCCCATTTCAATGTAATTGCAGGACGAGAGAGAGCATGGCTTGTAAAAAAATCACGATTTAATCGTAAACATTCAGTTTCACAAACACCTACAATCACCTCAATTCCGGCTTGACGCATACGGGAGATTCCGGCACCATTTACCATTGCATTATTATCGGCAGTGCCAATGACTACACGCTTGACACCTTTCGCTATCAACATATCACAACAAGGCGGTGTCTTGCCATAATGTGAACACGGCTCAAGCGTAACATATACAGTTGAATCGGGCAATAAATGCCTGTCACACTCCCTGACGGAATTTACCGCATTAACCTCGGCATGAGGTTCACCTGCTTTAACGTGATATCCTTCGCCAATAATACGACCATCACAGACTATAACAGCACCCACCATTGGATTGGGAGACGTACTGCCACACCCGCAACGTGCAAGCTGCAAGCAACGCTTCATATAGATCTCATCTTCCAATGTCAGGCCCATAATTTTGTAAAAATAAATTACTTAAATATTCTTTATTGCATATGCAAAGATAATCAAAGTGAAGAAAAGAACTGTAATATTCCACTTTTTTGTCTCATTCAATGCTATAAAGAGTTATAAGAACCAATTCGCTCGGTACACAAAATCGTATTTTCCGCCTCGATGTACCAACACCTGTAGTTGTAATTATTACAGATCCCGTTGATGTCTCATTCATTCCTTTGAGAAAACGAGTGCCATAAATTGTATTCTTGACAGGAGTATACAACCCGAAAAGGCTTACCTGACCACCATGAGTATGCCCGGAAAGGACCAAATCGGCAGTAGTAGCAGAACGCTCCGCATAATCGGGCGTATGACACAACAGAATGGTAAAAGCAGAATCGGGAACAGTTTCTGCCGGCTGTACAACAAGCGAATCATACTTAAAGCTATCATATATTCCCGCTATATAAACAGTATCAATATCACGGACAATTTCAACTACCCGATCTTTGAGAAGAGTTATACCATGCGATTGCATAGTGTGGGTTATAAGCTCTTCATTACGCCGTTCATGATTGCCAAGAACTGCATATATACCATCTGCAGTTTTTATTGATGAAATAGAATCAAACAGCTCTTCAGCATGAGAATTTGAGGTGACATAGTCTCCCCCCAACAACAAGAGATCAGGTGTTTCCCGACGCAATTTACCTACTATCTTTACAAGTCTTTTATGGGTAAACTTACTCGGATAATGAATATCGGAGATAAAAGCAATGGAATACCCTTCAAATGCTTTCGGCAATTGCTCTGAATATATATCATAATGTTTCACCACTCCCACACCGTTTGGCGAAAGAGAAGCACACGAAGATAGTGCCAAAAGCACAAATAAAAAAAACGAATATTTTTTTAAGGAGCGAGACATAACACCACCCCTAACAGCTATTCCTTACAGATAAGAACTGTCGCATAGGCCGTAATACCCTCCTTACGACCCTCAAAGCCAAGTTTTTCGGTAGTTGTTGCCTTAACAGAGACTAAATCAGGATCAATACCAAGAACTTCAGCCATAGTTTTCTGCATGGAAGGTATATGAGGATTGAGCTTGGGAGCCTGTGCTGCAACCGTAGAGTCAATATTAGCAATTGTATATCCTTTCTCTTTCAGCAGCTCATTAGTTCTACGAAGAAGAATCTTACTATCAATATTCAGAAATTCGTCGGAATTATCAGGAAATTGATAACCAATATCACGCAAATTGGCTGCACCAAGCAGAGCATCACAAATAGCATGAATAAGCACGTCGGCATCGGAGTGTCCGGCAAGACCGAATTCATATGGTACTTTTACACCACCTATCCACAAGTCACGATTCTCTACAAATTTATGTACATCTATACCAAAACCGACTCTTATCATATTTTTCAAGTTTTAACGTCTGAACAAATCCTTTAAACCATCCATATCAAACGACAGCGAGAAACGTAATGTTTGATCAAGGGGATTACTCTGTGCTGTAGATATCAGATATGCAGCATCAAGAGAGAACACACTCATTCTAAAACCAGCACCTACTGTAAAATATTTTCTATTTCCTTTGTACTCGTTTTCGTAATGATAACCTGCACGTACAGAGAATTGTTGATTATAACAATATTCGACACCGACACCACCATAAATCTCTTTCAACTCTTCAACGGCACCGCCTGGAGCATCAGCAAAAGACTTGAATATTCCCGAAATAGATGATACGTCGTTATATCCGACTTCTTCAAGCCATGATTGATATTCAGAATAATAAGAATTATCACCTTGTTCATAACCACTCTCCTCAAGGAACTGACTGTAAGAAGGACGTGTTGGAACCAACAACTTATTCAAATCAAGACTAAACGAAAGTGTATTATATTCATCCAAAGGCATCATAAAAGAGGCTCCAAGACGCAAGTTTGTAGGAATAAACTGGTTTGTAGCGCCACCATCATACGATATTTTTGTACCAATATTGGAAATATTAAGACCAAGTCCCAAAAGGCACTCTCTATTACCTGCAAACAGATATTTGTTATAGTACAATGCAATATCCGCAGCAAACGCGTTGCCGGCACTCATATCTTCTGTTATATCATACTGCATATCACCATGAATATATCTCATAGCAATAGCCGCAGAGAATGTTTCTGAAAGCATACGAGAATAAGCAACATCCACAGCCATTTCATAAGGCTTTATCGTATGCGTTTCGGCAATAACCTCACCCAAAGAAAAATATGTCAGCGAGGCACTTAACGCTGAATAATTACCCAATCTATAAAAACCGGCAAGATTCACAAGGTCAATATCACTCACCAGCTGACGCAGCCAAGGAGTATATGACATAGAAATTCCGGCACGAGCAATATTGAAAGGATATTTGGCCGGATTCCAATACTGAGAATTGGCATCAGGTTCTGTAGCCACACCCACGTCTCCAAGTGCTCCGGCACGAGCATCGGGTGCAATAGACAAAGATGTAACACCAGTATAAACAGGATTCAACTGCTCTTTTTGGGCAAACACTGAAATTGTCGCCATCATCGTAAAGATGATTATCAATATTCTGTTTTTTATCATATTGAAATATTTTCCATTAACATTCCGCTGTTTTAGACAGCATGTTTAATATTAACTCAAATTTTATCTATTTATTGTCTATAACCAAAAATTTAGTACCCTTAACTATTGAAGCCTCGCCGGTTGCTATTGACACACGAGCCACATAAACACCTGTTCCCAAAGGCTGTCCTGCCTGACCGCTTCCGTTCCAGGAACATTCATAAACAAGACCATCAGAAACACCGGTTTCTACATTACGCCACAAAAGTTGCCCATGAATATTATATATTTCCAGAATCAAATCCAATTCACTTTGAGGACGATTGTGATGTATATAAAATTTTGCTTCGGAACCCGATACAACCGGAGATGGGTTTACCACTATCGAAGATATTTCAGGTGCCATATCCTGCTCCACAACAAATGTAACATAAACAACCGACGAATTATTGTAATAATCCCATGCACGCACCATAAGTGTATGCTCCCCTTCCTCAAGCTTGTCGATTGGGAACATTACTGTTCCGCGAGTAAAATCTCCTACCACCGGCTGATATACACTATTGAGATTATAGGTATATTTAGGGTTATTATCCACAATAGCCACAATATCATGCCCAATACTATTTCCTATAGTATTTATACCATTGATATCGTAGAGTTCAAGCCAAAGACAAGGTGTATCATTAACCTTATCGCCATTGACGAATGAAGGAGTATTCAAATAAGCCTTTATTTCCGGTCCATTTCCATCATTCAAAGTTTCGGCAGCTGTTCCATTAAAAACCAAGTTATCAAAATGCCCATGAGCAGAATATTGGTAAGCTGAATCCAATGCAAACAGATTGAGACGCCCCATTGCATCGGAATAACTGATATCCATTGGAATAGGCATTGATATTGAGAAACAACCGTTAACAATAGAATCACTTCCTGAGAAAATATTCTTTTTATATGCAGTATATTTAAAGCTACCAAGACCGGTATTATTACGTGTGGTAACCTGCTCAACTCCATCAAAAAGATTTGAATAAACGAATCCTGTAAAATTCTTTATAGTATCACCGGAAAGCGATTCTACAACACCTTTCAAATTCAGACGCCCTCCGGCCTGAACCTGGAATGTATCGACCGCAGCCTTTTCATTCACTTCGGTTACTTTAATGCGATATTGAGGATACTTCAATCTCAAAGCCGGATCGCCCAACAGAACATACTGTAATTTATTCTCACTCAAATCACTATTCGCCTCAATGACAGCACATTTGGCCCTACGAACGGCATCACCGACCGCAATTATTTCACCTGTTTCAAGAGGTGAGAACAATTCTTTGACAAAAGCCTTATTCAAAATCGCATTATATCTCTGCAAAACAGTTCTTGTAGATGTAAAAACACCAACTCCACCACCTGTAGGATGTTTAAGAGTCAATTCGCCAATAGAGTAGTCTCCAATGTCAAACGGCGCTATGTCACAAGATGCAAAAATCCAGAAAGGCAGGCACAACGAATTCAACTCCGCAACATCTGGTGCAGACCACGAGAACTCGTGAGAAAGTTGGCTTGGATTACCATGACCGGAATAATTCACCAAAAACGCACCTTTTTTCAAACGTTCTTTAATAACCTTTGTAACTTCTGGATAACGGTTTCCTGTAGCAACTTTTTCCGCAATATAATCATCCCAATAAATTCTGTCGATAATATATGCAGGATAGTTTTCCGATAATATTGTCGCAATACCTTCAGCATCCTTCATGTGCTGATTGGGGATACTTTTATCTCCATCATCACCCAACAGCGTTATTACATTTTGCCATGCTCCGGCTTCGCTATTCTTCATATAGCCAATAGTCTTCTCAACAACAGCCTTAGCCTCAACAACTGAGACTACAGGAATGCGACCGACGCCAATATCGACCTTATTACGTAAAAGACTATTTCCTTCTCCGTCGTCAAGAAAACCTAAATAATCCTCATGCACATAAGAACGTACGGCATTTACAGAATTTACCGACTCAAAAGATAGTAGGTAGTCATCCTGGGAACGTTCTGGAGTTGTTATCAGACGGTTGTCAGAAGAGGCATCTCCCATCATAAGAAGATATTTTGGAGCATCTTCAGCCGTTTCGGCACGATCGTAAAGCATTTTCAAAAAACGGCGATAGGCTGTAACATCTGGTGTTCCCGAAGAAAATTCATTATAAACCTGCTGAGCTGTGACAACAACTACAGAAAGTGAGTCCATAGTTCGATGAGCTTCGGCCAAACGTTCTGCGACCTCCTTAAACTGTCCGTTTGTCGGTATTATAATTACCATATCAGTCTGCCCTGTTGCATGAAGGTTTTGATTCTGTACCTCACCAATAACACTTACCGAAGGGAATTTACCTTTTACATCAACAGCGACAAGTTCATCATATACACTCGAAGGTGCAACAACAGAATAGACACCAGCATCAAATTTACCCGCGACCTCTTTAATATCTGTCAAATTGCCCACATTCCAAACTCTGACATTTGAATTGGAATTGTCTATAAGAAACTTATTATATCCGCTCGATGTGGTTCCGCCACGAAAAGCAGTCTGACTACCATAAAGAGCCAAATGGCGAACAAAATTCAATCTTATAAAGTCAAGAAAGCCCGTCATGGTATTATCGGGAACACTTTGTGACAGAGAGACTACAGTTTTGTCACCAAGCATATTATCCACAAAGAAACGACCCTCAATTATTTTTCCATAGTCATTAGAAGAACATGCAGGAACAGACAAAACACCTACCGAATCACCATCAACATTTATTGACACCAATGAAAGACTCTCGGCACTTGATGCAAATGAAACCTCCAGAAGAGTATTGCCCGGTACAGCTCCATTCGTAGGAAATTCATACTTTTTAGTACGACCAAGTGCATAGTCATACTTATCCACAAGAGCACGTCCATACAGACATAGACTCTTTTCCTCTTTTTCATACAATGCATAGTCCGGATAAACAGTTACCGGCTCCGGCGATGTAAACAAAGAATCGGGATAAGTTTCTGCGACAAAGGCTTTAGGAGTTCCCTCTATTTCGGTAAGAAAATAACAAGCATCAAGAGCATAAACATTCTGCGAATGCATGAAACGTCCTGAGCTATATTCCCATTTTATTAACCCCTTGGCATAAAACAGCACATATCCGTTCTCTCTCCACAATGGAATTTCACACAAGTCATCTATCAAATTTTCAATTTTGCTTTCTGGAAGGATATTGCCACCATAACCAAAAAGAGCAACCTTTTCAGGATTTGAGAACCCCATTTTCTTCAGTTCTTCAAATGTGATTTTGTGCACCCCGTTCTCCTTTACCGAAATACGGACCCAGCGACCTTGTGCAAGAACAGAGTTCTGTGCATAACGCTCTACAGAACTCCTTGCTGCAGCCTTAACAGATTTATTCAAAGCTATTTTATCAACCACAAGTTTACCCGATTCAAGGGCGTAGTAACAACCATTTTTCTTAACAACAGGTTGTACCAGAATATCAAGTTGAGGTTGTTTTGCCTGAATGCCAACAAAACACTCTATCAAAGGCTGTTCCCCCAAAGAGGGATATTCCGATTCAAGTTTATATCGCAGCACTTCCGCTTTGTCCATTTTACGATATTCGGGATATTCTATGTGAGCCGAATAGCTATAAGCAGAATAGCCCTCCGGCAAATCAACGACAGACGAACAAGTAGGCAACAAAGAATCGGAGGCCTCCTTATTCCAATCTATCGTAACCATTTGTGCCCGTAACGTACAAGCACAGAATATTAAAAACAGGGATATTATTCGTTTCAAACCCATATATTATCTTATTTGAAAATCAAGAACTTTTTCTTCTCCAATATAGCCCTTGAGATGTGTTCCTATTGTAGCCGGGCCGCTCCCTGCCGGAGTTCCCGTAAAAATCAAGTCGCCGGTTTTCAATGTACAGAAACGGCTTATATAAGCAATAATCTCATCAACCTTAAAAAGCATTTGCGAAGTATTACCCTTCTGCACAACTGCATCATCAATTGTCAATGAAAAATCGACATTGTCAATATCACGCCCTATAACAGGTATAAATTCGCCGAGTGTTGCCGAGCCATCAAACCCTTTGCTAAGATCCCATGGAGAGCCTGTAGCGATAAACCCGCGTTGCATATCCCTTGCCGTAAAGTCTATACCGACAGTAATGGCATCATAATAACGGTGAGCAAAACGCATCGGGATACTCTTACCCAATTTATTTATACGTACAACAATCTCAGCTTCATAGTCAATACGCCCCATAAAATCGGGGAGATAAAAATGTTTGCCATTCTTCATTATGGCAGAATCGGGTTTCATGAAAATCATCGGGTTTTCGGGTTTTCCGCTTGTACCGTCAAACTCTAAAGCGTGTTCTTCATAATTTTTTCCAACAGCTATTATTTTCATCCGTTACACTTCATTTAAACCATCAAGGCGATTAAACATCAATGATAAATGTGCATACAAAGAGGTATTCTGCACAACAATGTTTTCAGGAACACGAATACGCAGAGGGGTAAAATTCCATATAGCCTTAATTCCCCAGACCACCATTTTATCCGCAACCTCCTGTGCCCTGTCAATGGGAACTGTCAGAACACCAATTTTTACATTATATCGTTTTATTTTTGTCTCCAACTCATTTATATGATATATTGATATGCCGGCAATACTATGCCCCACGACTTTGGGGTTTGTATCAAATGCCGCAACAATATCAAGACCAAACTGCTTAAGACCACTATCATTAAGCAGAGCACTACCCAAACGACCTGCACCAAATATAAATGCCTTGTGCATATGAGTAAAGCCTAAAAAATCTTCAAGCACCTCAAGTAGATTATCAATATCATAGCCAACACGAGTCCTGCCCACAATATTCACGCAAGATAGATCTTTTGCTATTTGCGATGCGACAATATTAGTCTCCTTTGACAAACCTGTCGAAGAAACGAACTGTTCTCCACGCTGTTTTAGCAGGCGACAAACCGACAGATACCAAGGCAAACGCCGCAAGGTTGGTTCGGGTACTTTATCTACTTTTGTCTGATTCTTCATTTTGTTCACATGTTATTATATAACGTGGCAAATTTAATCTTATTTTGCGAAGCACTGAAATTTATGATAAAATATTGTACCTTAGCAGACGATATTTTTAGACAAAGAGAAGCATTATGAAAAACAACGACTGGAAAGAGCGCTTAAATGTAGTATATTCTACAAACCCCGATTTTGCATATATCACCGATGAAAAGGAGGAAAATGAGACTCTACCCAAACAACAGCAGAAGTTGAGAGTAAACATTGAAAAGAACCACCGTGGAGGCAAAACTGTAACATTGATAAAGAATTTTATCGGAACAGAAGCCGACATGAAGGAGTTAGGTAAACTCTTAAAAACAAAATGCGGTGTAGGAGGCAGCACCAAAGATGGGGAAATTCTCATTCAAGGTGACTTTAGGGAGAAAATCATAGAACTTCTAAAAAAAGAGGGATATACACAGACAAAATAATGAGGATAAAATAAAATATTTTCCTATCTTCGCATCATTAAACAGCAAAACCATAAAAAAACAGATATTATGACAAACAAATCAAAACAATTGCTCGCAGCCGAACTTCTTAAGATTAAGGCTGTAAAACTACAACCAGAACAGCCATTCACATGGGCATCAGGCTGGAAATCACCATTCTACTGTGATAACCGCAAGACTTTATCATTCCCTGCTCTACGTACAAGAGTAAAATTGGGACTTTCAAACCTTATACTTGAGGAGTTCCCCGAAGCTGATATCGTTGCCGGTGTTGCAACAGGTGCCATTGCACAAGGTGCACTCGTAGCCGAAGAACTTGCAAAGCCATTCGTTTATGTGCGTCCTAAAGCGAAAGACCACGGTATGGGCAACCAGATTGAAGGTGATGTATATCCGGGAGCAAAGGTTGTTGTAGTTGAAGACCTTGTTTCTACAGGTTTGAGCAGTTTGCGTGCCGTTGATGCTTTGCGTGCCGCAGGAGTAGAGGTTGTAGGTATGGTTGCATCATTCACATACGGCTTCAGCGTTGCTCAGGAGGCTTTCGCCAATGCAGGAGTAAGACTCGTTACCCTCACCGACTACGAGGCTGTACTCGAGGCTGCAAAAGAGACAGGATACATTACAGAAGAGGTTATGCCCACACTCAAAGAGTGGAGAGCCAACCCCTCGGAGTGGAGAAACGACTTAAAGTAATACTATGAGCCAATACGAAAGTAGCGTAAAAAACATACCTTATCCCCAGGAGCGAGTATTCGGCAAGCTCGAGGACCTCAACAACCTCGAAAGCGTCAAAGACCGCATACCTCAGGACAAAGTTAAGGAGTTTACATTCGACCGCGATACAGTAACGGTGGATGTCCCCCCCGTTGGCAAGATAACATTGAAGATTATTGAGCGCGAGGCTCCTAAATGCATTAAATTCGAAACAGTAGGCTCACCTATGCCCGCTAATTTTTGGGTACAGATTATCCCCGACGGAGAAGGGGCGTCAAAAATGCGCGTAGTGGCAAAGGCCGAAATAAACTTTATGCTCCGCGCAATGATTGAGAAGCCCTTAAAAGAGGGACTCGAGAAGATTGCCGAGGCTCTGTCATTAATCGCATACTAATAAAAAGATGGCAAAGAAACTTTGGGAGAAAAACATTGATGTAAACCCCGAAATTGAGCGTTTTACCGTGGGTAAAGACCGCGAGCTCGACCTCTTCCTTGCACGCTACGATGTTGTAGGCTCACTCGCCCACAGCACTATGCTTGAGAGCATAGGTATGCTCACAAAAGAGGAGATGGAGAGCCTGCACGCTGAGCTGCGAAACATATACGCCACCATCGAAGAGGGAAATTTCACCATCGAGGAGGGCGTGGAGGATGTACACTCACAAGTGGAGCTAATGCTCACACGCAAGCTTGGCGACACCGGAAAGAAGATACACAGCGGTCGCTCACGTAACGACCAGGTACTGCTCGACCTCAAGCTATTTACCCGCAAGGAGTTGCAAGACGTATGCGAGGCAGTAAAGGAGCTCTTCGACGCCCTTATAGAGCAGAGCGACAAGCACAAGGATATACTTATGCCGGGATACACACACCTGCAGGTAGCTATGCCCTCATCGTTCGGTCTTTGGTTCGGAGCCTACGCCGAGAGCCTTGCCGATGATATGCTTTTTCTGCAAGCAGCCTACAGAATGTGCAACCGCAATCCCTTGGGCTCGGCAGCAGGGTACGGCTCGTCGTTCCCCCTTAACCGCACGATGACCACAGAGTTATTAGGGTTCGACTCTATGAACTACAACGTTGTATACGCACAGATGGGACGCGGAAAATGCGAGAGAAACATCGCATACGCCCTTGCAAGCGTAGCCGGCACACT
>JAEIGA010007846.1_pt1 | contig 16197 bp, 17 predicted proteins | sample 9270691 | NCBI WGS metagenome assembly JAEIGA01 (sample SAMN17057246, study PRJNA624740) | gut metagenome | biome: biome; isolation source: fecal sample | host: Bos grunniens | place: China: Xizang | collected 2019
AACTTATTACAATTTACACTATACCTTTTTTTACTTTATCGATATAATATAAAGTAAGGGGAAGTTTTTATAAATATCGTTTTATGGAGGTTTTACTATGCTAGTTTCAGCAAAAGAAATGTTACAAAAAGCTAAAGAAGGAAAATATGCAGTTGGTCAATTCAATATCAATAATTTAGAATGGACTAAGGCTATATTATTAACAGCACAAGAAAATAATTCACCAGTTATATTAGGTGTTTCTGAAGGTGCTGGAAAATATATGTGTGGATATAAAACAGTAGTAGGAATGGTAAAAGGAATGATAGAAGAATTAAATATAACTGTTCCTGTTGCTATTCATTTAGATCATGGAAGTTATGATGGTGCATTAAAAGCAATAGAAGCTGGATTCTCTTCTGTTATGTTTGATGGATCTCATTATTCTATAGAAGAAAATATAGAAAAAACTAAAGAGATAATATCAATAGCACATAGTAAAGGAATCTCTGTAGAAGCAGAAGTTGGTTCTATAGGAGGAGAAGAAGATGGTGTTGTTGGTTCTGGTGAGATAGCTGATCCTAATGAGTGTAAGCAAATAGCTGATTTAGGTGTTGATATGTTAGCTGCTGGTATAGGTAATATACATGGTAAATACCCTGAAAATTGGTCAGGACTTAACTTTGAAGCATTAGCTAATATAAATGTAGCTACAGGAGATATGCCATTAGTATTACATGGTGGTACTGGAATACCTGAAGATATGATAAAAGAAGCTATTTCTCTAGGTGTTTCTAAAATAAATGTTAATACTGAGTGTCAATTAGTATTTGCAGACGCGACACGTAAGTACATAGAAGAAGGCAAAGACTTACAAGGTAAAGGATTTGATCCTCGTAAATTATTAGCTCCAGGTACTGAAGCTATAAAAAATTGTGTTAAAGAAAAAATGGAATTATTCGGTTCTATAAATAAAGCTTAATTTTTTAAAATAAAAAAATAGAGGGTTATAATAACCCTCTATTTTTTATTTTAACTATAATACTTAGATGCACCTATTAATTGTCTTTTTCCTACTATTTTTGATAAGTTAATAAGTGATGCAATTTTTATATCCTCAAAACTCACAATAAATACAAATTTAAAATCTGTAAAACTTTCATCTATATTATATACATCAAAATAACATCTTATATTATCTAATAAATATATTTCTTGCAATTCAGCCTCAATTTCATCTGTTGCATCTTTTAAGTAAACTCTTACATCATCAAAAATAACATCTAAATATGATTTATCTAAGTTTTCTCCCATTTCATCTAATAGTTCTTCTATATCTTCAGTAGAAAAAACATCTTCTGATAGTTTGCAATCAAAAGCCATTATATTATTTTGATTAACACTATTTGATATATCTTGTACAAGCTCAAAATCTGGGCGTAGAGCCAAAACATTATTTACTTCTTTGCTAGTTACATTAAAACTACCTTTTCTATTATTTAAATTTAACTCTATCATTAGATTCTTCCCCCTATTAATAAGGATTAATATCTATTATTAATTAATTCCTTTATTTCGTTCCAATTTTTAACTCTAGTTATTTTTTCATGATTAATATCTTTATTGTAATTTGCATCCATTAAAATAACATCTATTCCTGCATTTGCAATTTGAATAGCATTGTGTGGATTATCTTCTAAAAATAAATTACAATTTAATTCTTTTGCTTTTTCAATTTTGTAATCACTACCTAATAAGTGTACATCTATATTATAAATTCCTTTTCCATTTAACCATTCTTTTGTAATATCTGTTAAATTCTCACTTCTAGCTGTTACAAAATATAAATTATTATTAATTTTTAATTCATCTATTATTTCTTTTGCATTTTCTACAAGTTCTGCTTCTTTATATACATATATATATTCATTATGAAGTTTATCTAAAATAACTTCCATATCTTGATTATATAGTTCTTTCCAATCAAGAGTTGTGCATTCTTCTTCTGTTATATTCTTTTCACACATAACATTTAAGTACGGTATAAAATGGTAAGGACTTGTTATTGTCCCGTCTATATCAATACATATGTTTAAATTACTCATAAGCCCCTCCAATATTATAATAAATTAATAGTTAGAAATTATATCACAGTTTATACTATAAATCTATATCTTAAGTATATGTATATAATACCAAAAAGCTTGCGCAATGAGGCAAGCTTTTTGGTATTTTCATATTTAATTATTATTTACTTTTTCTTTTAAATCACTTATTCTCTCTTTAAAGCTAGAAATATGATTGTCTGAAAGCTTCAAGTACTGTGTTATATTACCTATATATTTTGGATTTTTTGTATCTATTAGTTTTATAGCACTCTGCATTGCTTTTTGTCTTAACTCATAAGCTTTCTTTACATCATCTCTTGCATTACTTAAAACTATTATGTATTCTTCCTTTGACATTTGTGGCATTTCCATAGTTTCATAAATGTCTATAACATCATTACACATTTCTTCTGCATATACTATATCTTCTTTTATTTTACTTATGTTCTTTAAACTTTTTGCTATATCTTTAGTGTAAGGTATACAATCTCTCATAGGAGTTAATGCTACTCTCTCTATATCATATATATCCTTTTTAAATTCATCTATTATTTCTAAGTCTATCTGCCTTTTACTTTTAGAAATTTCTTTTGTCACTTCTTTATTATCTTTTTCTATGCTATTTTCATTGCTTTTATCTTTACTTATTTCATAATCTTTATTTATTTCTTCGTCATCTTTAGGTATGTTTACAGTTTTAATATCTTCTTTATTCTCAAAATTAGAAGCATATTTATCTTTATAAGTTTGATCTAAAGCATAATTCTGATAATATAAAATTTCTTTTATTTTATTAAGACCACTCATATAAACATTACTTATAACTATAGTTGTGGCTAGCACTGTATAAATACTTGCATATATACATGATCTTTTAAAGTTATTATTATTTTTAAATAATATTAATATGGGAATAAAATATAAAATTATGAATACTAATATCCATCTCATTTATCAGCTCTCCTTTTGCTAAAATAAATTTTATTTATACAAATTTCCCCCATTGTTATATTATTTACATAATTTATATTTATTAATCTAATATTTTTAATAAATCAAAGTTTAAATAGTCACATGAAGCTAGTATATACTCTACCCCATTTCTCTCACCTTTTAATCCCATCTTAAATGATTCTTTTCCATGTAAATGTCCATATATTACTTTTTCAACTTTATATTCTTCATATAATTTAGTGAAAATTGATTCTTCTAGCTTGTCGTTTGTGGGTGGATAGTGTGTTATAACTATTATTTTTTCATATCCTTTTTTCCTTGCTGACTCTAAAGATAATCTTATCCTATTTTCCTCTCTGTAATAAATCTTCTCATCTTTATCATCAAATTTAACCTCATTTGGACAAATCCAACCTCTTCCACCACAAATTGCATATCCATTATACTCATAAAAATTAGTTTGTATAAAACTACAATTATCATATAATTTATTTAAATTTGTAACTGTTGTCCACCAATAATCATGATTTCCTTTTATAAAAAACTTTCTTCCAGGGAGATTTTTAATTAAATCTAAATCAGATTTAGCCTCACTTAGGTTTATACCCCATGATGTATCTCCTAGTACAAGAACTGTATCATCTTCTTTAACTTTACTTTTCCAACTATTAATTATTTTTTCTTCATGATTATCCCAATTTCCACCAAATATGTTCATTGGTTTATTGACAGAAGTTGAAAAATGTAAATCTCCTATTGCATATAAACTCATATTTATGTCCTTCCTTATTTATTTCTTAAAACAAATTATTTCCTATTTATAATTTATATAAACTTGAAATTATATAAGCTTATATAATTTCAAGTTTATATAAAAAGCCATCTCAAAATTGCTTGAGATGGCTTTTTCTAATTTCTTCTACTATCTTTGTACTCTTCTAATAAATCATCTATTTCTCTCTTCAATTTTATTATTTCAGTTATATCTTCTTCATTATCTATTTTATCTAATCTTCTTTGATAAATTATAGCCCTATTTGTGTCACCTAAATTATATAACTCTTGTATTCTACTTAATACATCTCTAACAGTTACTGTTTTTACTTGATACATCACTTGAGCTTTCATTATATCTTCTCTTATTTCACTCATCTCTTGATCAAGTAAAAATGCTGCATCAGCTGCTCTTCTAAGTCTAACAGCTAAATCTTCTGGTATATAATGTTCATATTTATATTTTAGAGAATGTTCTATTGTTGCCCAAAAGTTCATAGCTAATGTTCTAATTTGTATTTCACATAATATTTCTTTTGAACCAGCTATAGAATTAATCGGATATTTTATAATTACGTGATAACTTCTATATCCACTATCTTTAAAGTTTTCTATATAATCTTTTTCATATACTATAGTCATGTCTGTTCTATTTTTTATTAGCTCAACAATTGTATATATATCTTCTACAAACTGGCACATAATCCTTATTCCAGCTATATCTTCCATTGTATCTTCTATATTATCTATATTAAGTCTTGTTGCTTTTGATATAATTGATGCTATTTTTTTAGTTCTTCCAGTAACAAATTCTATAGGAGAATACTCTCCTTTTGTTAAAAATTCTTTTCTTATATTTTTAAATTTAACTTTCAATTCTTCTACTGCGTGTTCATAAGGAGCCAACACTTCATCCCATCTTTCATATTCCATCTTGTTCACCCTTTGTTTGTATTTTTACAGTCATACTTATTTTAACATAATTTATTTTTTTTGGATATAATAAAGCAATTGCCCATCCTTTATTATATATCCAATTTTATCTAAATCACATAAATAACTTATAGCTGATATTAGTGAACTCTTATAAAAATAAAATTCTTTATAATTACAACTTAAATTATTACTTATTATTATTTTTTTTAATAATTCTTCTATTCCCATAGGTTCTTCTAATTCTATTATTATTTGATTTAAATACTTATATATTGATTCTTTATGATTATCTATTAATTCATAACTTTCTTCTTTTGTAATAATATTTTTACTATGACCTAATACTATATACTCAAAATCTATCACTTTAAGCTTTTCCAAACTTTTTAAATATTCATTTATATCATATATAAATAAAAAGTCATATTTATTTAACATCTCTTTACCAACTAATAAATCACCTATAAAAAGTACTCTATCTTTCGTCATAATTCCTATACTTCCAGAAGTATGACCCTTAAATTCTATGATTTCAAATTTATCATTATTTAAATATACAGTTCCCTCTTTTAAAACTTCATCTATTTTTAACTTTTCTTTATAATTATATTTTGAAGAAAAGTTAAAAAATTCATCAAAAAACTTATTAGGTCTACCACCTACTATATATTTTGAAAATAAATCTTCATTTTCTATATATAACTTTGCATCTTTAGATGCTAGTATTTTTATACTTGGATATTCCATTTTAAATTGTAATGATGACCCATAATGATCAATATGCTCATGTGTATTTACTATAAATTTAAGCTTTATATTATTAATTTCTAACTCTTTAATAATCCTTTTAAATCTTAATCCTATTAATCCTGGATCTATAATAAGAGCAGTACCATCTTTAAATAAATAAAGACCGCTGTTAGTTCCACCTTTTATATAATAGGTATTTTCTTTTATATTTATAAGGTTCATATATAATCACCATTTATTTTATTAATAATTTTTTTAATCTATTAATAGTTCTTTTCCTTATCTTTTCATCCTTTGATACTTTCACTTTTATATTATAGGCAACTTCTTGATTAAATAATAATTCGATAAAATATTCCACTATTCCTCTATCTCTAAAATCTATATTAATTATTTCATTTGCAAAAAATCTAGAATCTAGACTCATTATATTGTCTGAGAAACTTAATCTTGTACTTTTATCTAAATAATCTTTTTGTGGTTTAAAATCTTCACAGTATTTTATTTTAAAGTTAACAACTTCATCACTTATATCAAAACCATATTCTTTTTTCATATATTCTTTATAATCTATATTTCTTTTAGTTACATTATTTAAGTTATTATTGTAATCATCCTTTTTCCAATGACCAAATAATCTACAATTTAAAGGTCTTACTTCATATATTAAGCATCTATTATTTTCATCTCTAAAAGGACAACATCTTTTTTCTGTATACTCTAAAAAGTAATAATCTAATATTCTGCTTAATGATTGTTTTCTTAGGCTATCTCTGTTCTTTAAGTATTTATATATATTTAAAAACTCTACTAAGTTTATTCCAACTGATTCCATACAACATTTTCCACACCCAGTACAATCTCCACTTGGCAGATTTTTATATATATCATTTAATTTAGTAAATAATTCATTTTTATTTGCAAAATCTATACCATTTAAAATATCTGTCTTATTTATACTAGTCATTATTATTACTCCTTGTTATAATTATTAAGTTAATACAAACAATTATTATAACATATTTTTTATGATTAATCTTAGGAGGTAATTTATGAATAGATATACTAAAATAATAAATATGATGGAGAGTTATTTTATTAAGGACTACGAAAAAACAAAAAAAGGAATAACTAAGAAAAGAGAAGTAAGAGCTGAAACAGTTCAAAAAGCTTTCTTAAAAGGTGACTGTGAAGTTTTAGTTATTTTAGAAGATAGCGGTAGAGAAATACTTATAGATGATTTCTCTTCTGATGAAGATATAAAAAAATATTTAGGTGCCAAATTTATAAATCCAAAAAGATAGTATAAATAAAAAATAAAGTTCTTATTATAGCTAAATATGCAAATAATATTTGAACTTTATTTTTTTATTTTTATTGTATAAAAATTTTTTAACTGTCTATAATATTTAATGTAAAAATTAAATATTTAACTCAATCTCCCCCAATTTTGAGCTTTCATTCCCCCAATGAAAGCTCTTTTTATTTAATATGAAATTTCTTTATTTTAAGCTATAATTAATAGTAATACATGCGTAGTACAAAAGAGGTGACATTATGATATTAGATATAGGAAAACTTAAGTTAGATACAGACTTTGAATATAGAATAATCAGAGAAGAAGAAAATGATATAGATATATTTATAGATATAAATTATCGTAGCTTAGATATAGAATGTGATGATTGTAATTTCTTTAACTCTAGAATACAATTTCCATTTGTAAGGTCTTTAATACTAAGAATAAATAAAGAAAGTAATTTTATGACTGTTCATTTAATGAGAGATATAGATTTATTTTCAGCATTTGCAAACTTTGAATTTAACTATGAGAACCATACTTTTAATATAAAAAATAATTACGAAAAGGTTTTAATAAACAGAAGTAAATTTTAATTTCAAATAAAAAATAGTGAGTATAATACTACTCACTATTTTTTCTATATTAACTTAAAACAAGTGATTCTTTTTGTTCAAATGCTGTTAAATATATTTCTTTTAACTCTTCAACTAATGGTAATCTAGGATTTGCAGGAGTACATTGGTCATCAAAAGCATCTAAAGCTAATTTATCAACTTTTTGTAAGAAATCTTCAGTTGATATTCCACATTCTTTAATTGATTTTGGTATATTTAGCTCAGTTAATAAATTATTAATTGCATCTATTAAACTTTGTACACCTTCTTCTACTGTATTGCACTTTAATCCTAAAAATCTAGCAATTTCAGCATACTTCTTATCTGCTATAAATTCTTTATATTTAGGGAATGCAACAAATTTAGATGGTTTAGTTGCATTATATTTTATAACATGTGGTAATAATATAGCATTTGCTCTACCATGTGGTATATGGAATTCTCCTCCTAGCTTATGAGCTAATGAATGGTTTATTCCTAAGAAAGCATTAGTAAATGCCATACCTGCTATACAAGATGCATTATGCATTTTCTCTCTTGCTATTTTATCACTTCCATTTTTATAAGCTGTTGGTAAATAATCAAATACTAATTGTATTGCTTTTAATGCTAATCCATCTGTGTAGTCAGTTGCCATATTTGAAACATAGGCCTCTATAGCGTGAGTTAATACGTCAACTCCTGTGTCAGCTGTAACACTTGGTGGAACTGTCATTACTAATGATGGGTCAATTATTGCTACATCTGGAGTTAACTCATAATCAGCTAATGGATATTTTATATTATTCTTTTTATCTGTAATAACTGTGAAAGAAGTAACTTCTGAACCAGTACCAGATGTAGTTGGTATTGCTACTAGTTGTGCCTGTCTTCCTAGTTTTGGGAATTTAAATACTCTTTTTCTTATATCAGTAAACTTTAATCTTAAATCATCAAAGTCAGCTTCTGGATTTTCATAAAATAACCACATAGCTTTAGCAGCATCCATAGGTGAACCTCCACCAAGAGCTATTATTGTATCTGGTTTAAATTTTCTCATAGCTTCTGCACCATTTAGTACAGTTTCTACTGATGGGTCTGGTTCTACATCACTAAATATATCTATCATTATAGGATTTCTTCTTTTTCTTAATTGACGAATTACTTTATCTACATTTCCTAATTGAACCATAACTCTATCAGTTACTATCATTATTCTATTAGCATTTGGTAATTTTTCTAAATAACTTAAAGAACCATATTCATAGTATATTCTTTCAGGTACTTTAAACCATTGCATATTTACTTTTCTCATTGCAACTTTTTTAATATTTATTAAATTAGTTGCTGATACGTTCTCTGTAGTTGAGTTATTACCCATTGAACCACATCCTAATGTTAATGATGGAGTAAATGCATTATATATATCCCCTATTGCACCATGAGTAGATGGTGCATTTACTATTAATCTACCAGTGCTAACTCTTTGGCTAAAATCTAGTATTATATCTTCATCATTACAATGTATAACTGCTGAATGTCCTAATCCTCCAAACTCAGTCATTTCTATAGATCTTTGGATTCCTTCTTTTGCATTTTTTACTTTATAACAAGCAAGAACTGGGCTTAGCTTCTCTTTTGATAGAGGATCTTCTATTCCTACTTTTTCAAGTTCAGCAACAATCATTTTTGCATCTTTTGGAACATCTATGCCTGCCATTTGCCCTATAGTATATGGACTTTGACCAACTATGCTAGGATTTATTGAACAAGATTCTTTATTTATAACTAAGTTTTCTAGCTTTTCTTTTTCTTCTTTATTTACAAAATAACATCCATAATATTTCATTAAATCTGTTACTTCTTTATATATTTCTTCATCTATTATAACTGCTTGTTCTGAAGCACATATCATACCATTATCAAAAGTTTTAGATAATATTAAATCATTTACTGCTTGTTTTATATCAGCAGTTTTATTTATGTAACAAGGAACATTACCTGCACCTACACCTATAGCTGGTTTTCCTGAAGAATATGCAGACTTAACCATTCCAGATCCTCCAGTTGCAAGTATCATAGATACTCCATCATGCTTCATAAGTAAATTAGTAGCTTCTATTGAAGGATTTTCAATCCATTGAATACAATCTTCTGGTGCACCTGCTTTTATAGCTGCATCTCTTAATATTCTAGCTGCTTCAGAAGAACATTTTTGTGCCGAAGGATGGAAACTAAATATTATTGGGTTTCTTCCCTTTAAAGATATTATTGATTTAAACATAGTTGTAGATGTAGGATTAGTAACTGGTGTTACACCTGCAACAACACCTATTGGCTCTGCAATTAACATATATCCATCTTCTTCATTCTTCTCTATAACACCAACTGTTTTATTGTACTTTATGCTATTATATACATACTCTGTTGAAAACATATTTTTAGTTACCTTATCTTCAAATATTCCTCTCTTAGTTTCATCTATAGCCATTTGTGCAAGTTCTATGTGTTTATCAAGCCCTGCCATAGCCATTTCTTTAACTATATGGTCTATTGCCTCTTGGTCTAAATTTAACATTTCTTCTTTTGCTTTTTGTGCTTTTATAACTAGTTCATCTATCATTTTTTCAACATTATATTCATTATCTAATACTTCTAATTTGTTTAATTCTTTACTCATATTCAATACCCCCATATATTGTATTGGCGTTAGTTTTTTAACAATTTAATCACATTATTTATAGTAGTTTAAGTATTTTTTAGTGTCAACTAATTTATTAATCATTTTAATTTTTTCGTAAGAAAACGTTTTTATTTGTATTTTTATATGATTTATGTATTTTGTAATATTTTTTCATTGTATGTATATTGCTGTAATTATAAATATCATTCAATTTGTCAAATATATATTTTTTTCATTTTAAATTTACATTGTTAAAAATAAAACATAAATTACAAAAAAAATTAAGGTATTATAAATACTTATAATACCTTAATTAAATCTAATTTCTATATTACTATATCCTACATTTTTTAATGTATTTTCTAAACTAACCTTAGTAGTCGCTTTTATTTCATCTAAAAATCCTTCTTTAATCAGTTTATCTTCATATTCCACTTTATATTTGCTAATATCCGATAATATTTCATTTGTATCTAACTTATTAAATATAGAATTTTTAATATCATATACATATAACTTTTTATCATCTATATAATGATCTAAAATACCACATTTGCTTATTTCTATAATTATTTTTTCTCCATCATTTTCTATAATATTTATATCTTCTGACTTTATACCACCATTTATAACACCTTCGTACTTTATAATAAAAGATTGTTCCATAAATGGTATTTTTATATCTTTTATACTTTTATCCTTAGTTATAGATACAATATTGCTATATGTATATTTAACTGTATTAACATCTAATACTTGAGTAATAGTTGATAATATTTTTGTATTATCCATATACTCACTTTTTTCTTTATTTATAGTAGCTATATACACTGATATTGTTATTATCACTATTACAATAAATAATCGTCTAACTACTTTATTATTTTTTTTACTTTTTATCAACAAATATATGCCTCCTTTTGGTATAATATTTAAGAATTAAACTTAGTCTAAATCTATTATTAAATATATGATTTTAGTTAATTTATAATAAGTTTTTTATGAAAGGAGTTTTTTTAATGACATTATTAGTTTTCGGGCATAAAAATCCAGATACTGATTCTATATGCTCATCAATATCATTAACATACCTAAAAAATCAATTAGGTGAAGAAGCTGTAGCATGTGCTTTAGGAGAACCTAGAAAAGAAGCTCAATTTGCTTTAAATTATTTTAAAGTAGACGCTCCAAAAATATTAGATAGCGTTGCTAATCAAAATGTAGTATTAGTTGACCACAACGAATTTGCTCAAAGTGCTGATGACATAGAAAAAGCAAACTTAGTTGAAATAGTTGACCACCATAAAGTTGAAATACGTACTGATGTACCTCTTTCTATAAGAGTTATGCCAGTTGGATGTACTTGTACTATAATATACAAAATGTTCAAAGAGCATAATGTTGAAATTCCAAAACACATAGCTGGATTATTATTATCTGCTATATTATCAGATACTTTAATATTCAAATCTCCAACAACTACTGAGTTAGATAAGCAAGCTTGTGAAGAGTTAAGTAAAATAGCTGGTGTTGATATGGAAGCTTACGGAATGGAAATGTTTAAATTCGGTACATCTTTAGATGAATATAGCATAGAAGAAATAGTAAACATGGACTTTAAAGAATTTGATATGAGTGGTAAAAGAGTTGGTATAGGACAAGTATTTACTTTAGATATAGATTCTATATTTGCTAAGAAAGACCAATTCTTATCTTATATAAATTCAACTGAGTACGATATGTTAGTTCTTGCTGTAACTGATATAATACAAGAAGGTTCTTACTTAATATATAAAGCTGAAGATAAATTAATATCTGAAGCATTCAATGTAGATGGTGCTCAAGGTGTATTTGCTCCTGGAGTAGTTTCTAGAAAGAAACAATTAGTTCCAAACTTAACTGCTGCAGTTAGAAATATGTAATTTATATATAAAATAAAAAAGTGAGCATTTCGCTCACTTTTTTATTTGGATATATCTTTCGATAAGTCCATTATAGTTCATTTTTCATTTGATTCACTATGACGTGTAATCAATTTTGGTTTAACGATTTTATAAATTAATTGTGTTTTGGATTTATTACTTTACTATTTTATACGAATTTCGACATAAAGTAAATATCAAATATGAGTAGATTTTAAAAAAAATTATATTAAATTACATTTTTTCAACATCTGAGTAATCATTTCCAAATGTGTCTACTGTTACAGTTTTCATAGTTTGAGCAGTCTTAGGCTTATCCATTCTGTCTGTTCTTGTATTTGCTATTTCATCCACAACATCCATACCTTCTATTACTCTACCGAATGAAGCATATTCTCTATCTAAGTGTGGAGATGTTTGATGCATTATAAAGAACTGAGAACCAGCTGAGTTAGGGTTCATTGTTCTAGCCATTGATAATACTCCTCTTTCATGCTTTAAGTTATTTGTGAATCCATTATTAGTGAATTCTCCTTTTATTGAGTATCCTGGTCCACCCATTCCGTTTCCATTTGGGCATCCACCTTGTATCATGAATCCTGGTATTACTCTGTGGAATCCTACTCCATTGTAGTATCCTTTTTCTATTAAACTTACAAAATTTTTAACAGTATTTGGAGCTATGTTTGGATATAACTCTGCTACTATTTTCTTTCCATTTTCCATTTCTATAGTTACTATTGGGTTTTTAGTTTCCATAATCGTTTCTCCTTTTTAATTATGTATATCATTATATATTATATACTAAGATAAAAAAAAATAAAGCCAATATTATACATATAAGTAAAAAGGATTAAATAAAAATTTTTATTCAATCCTTTCTCTTACATTGAAACTAATACCAACTTTAATTTTTTTGTTCATCTAATAGAGGTGTTTCTTTATAATCTATTTCTAATAAATCTAATATTTGCTTAGCTCTATCTTTTGTAGAACCTTTAACCTCTATATAATTTACATTTTCAGCTTTTAAGAAGCTTAATATAGCATCATCTATTTGTAGTGCTATATCTTCAGCTTGCCATCTAACTCCATCTTGTACATATCCAAACTCTCTTGGTACATAAACTATCATATCATATCTTTGAATATCTTCTAATGCAAGAGAATATAAGTCTTTAAGTATTTCTATTTCCTTCTTGCTTCTTTCCTTTTTACCTAACATAAATCTTCCATATATGTATGGTACAAAAGTTGCATAATCTGTAAGTGCATAATCAAAAACTGAAAGTTCATCTTCTAATTTCTTTTGACCTAAATATATTCCATATTGTTCAGATATACTTTCTATCATACCTTTATCTTTTAAGTACTCTGTAGAATATTCTAATGCATAACCTGCGTTTAATCCTGCTATTTTCATCTCAACATATAAATGTTGTATTAATGTCGTTTTACCACATCTTGGACCACCTAAAACGGCAATTCTCTTAGTTGTCATATTTATATCATCTCCATATATTTTATTTAATTATTTATATTTAAAGACATTCCTATTTCATAACCTTCTCTAAACATTCTTGTACAGAATTCATTAGTAAAATTTAATGTATCATTGCTTGTAAATTCAGTTTTTGGTCTTACTACTATAATATTATTTTCATCATAATTTAACTTTATTTTATCTGAAAGTTCATAATCATGTCTAGTAGATATAACTATTATCTTATCCATATTTTGTTTAATTAAGGGTTCTATTAAGGTATTTCTAACTAATCCACCATCTAATTTAAACCCTTCATATAAACCTTCACTAACATCTTTAATAAATTGGTCTTTTAAGCTTAAAGTTGCTTTAGGGTTAAACGGTAATAATGAGCTATATTTTATAGCATTCATACCTTCTTCTTTATCTAAATTCGCTATGTCTACTACAATTTCTTCCATATTATTATTTTCTATCTTTAAATAATTAACATAAAAATTTAATTTTTCTTTATAGTTATCATCTAAACTTTTTAATATATCTATTACTAGAGAGTTATCAACAGTATTGTTAACTATATTTATTTTATTTATAGAAGTTCCTTCTACATTAGTCCACACTTGCTCTAACTTTTCAACATTATTTGTTAATATAAAATACCCTATTACAGCTCCAATAGATGTACCCGATATTGCATCAAATTTATTTATTCCTCTATCATATAAAGCTTTTATAACACCTGATTCATAAGATCCTTTGGCTCCCCCACCTGAAATACATAAACCTAATTTCATAAAAAACCTCCTTATTATTTACACTTCAAAAAATATACTAAATGTTTTATATATATTATAATGATCTATAACAGTACCTAATTCCCTTATCGAGTGCATTGCAAGTATTGGTGTTCCTACATCTACTGATGGTATATCTATATGAGTAGATGATATTGGACCAATTGTACTGCCTCCTCTTTCATCTGACCTATTAACAAATTCTTGATAATCAACATTACATGATTTACAAATACTTTTATAAATCGATGATGAATATGCATCAGTTGTATATGATTGATTTGCATTTATTTTTATTACAGGACCTTTTCCTAATACTGGTCTATTAGTTGGATCATGTTTTTCACAAATATTAGGATGTACCCCATGAGCTAAATCTGCTGATATCATAAATGATGAATAAAGTGCATTGAAAAATTCTTCTCTATCTTTTCCTAATGATAGACTTATTTTTTCTAATATATTAATTAACATATTAGAATCAGCTCCCTGCTTAGTTGAACTTCCAACCTCTTCATTATCAAATATAGATACTAAACTAATTCCTTCCCTACAATTTGAATATATAAGTGCATTTAAACTTGCATGAACCATAGCTAGATTATCAAGTCTGCTAGATGATATAAATTCTTCATTTAATCCTATTAAAGAGCCTCTTTCATATTCATATAAAAATAAATCAAAATCTAATATATCATCACAAGATACATTTAATTCACTTGCTAATTCTTTTATTAAAATATTATCTTTTTCTAATGTTTGATTTATAAGTCCTAATAATGGAAGCATATCTTTTTGCTTATTATACTTATATCCATCATTTATACTTCTATTTAAGTGGATTGCTAAATTTGGTATTATACAAATTGGCTTTCTAAAGTTAACTAGTTTTTCTACCGGATGCAATATGTCTTTTCCTTTTAATACTACTCTTCCTGCTATTGATAATGGTCTATCTAACCATGTACTTAGTATGGGTCCACCATAACATTCTGTATTTAATTTTATATACGTATTCTCTACTGTCATGCTTGAGTTTGGTTTTATTCTAAATGAAGGAGAGTCTGAATGAGAACCTATTATCCTAAACCCTTGCTTTTCTATTTCATTAGAATTTACCTTAAACGCTATTAATGCAGATGAATTCTTTGTTACATAATACTTTTCATTTACTTTTAAACTCCATTTTTCATTAAGTTTAAGTTCTTTAAATCCATTTTTATTTAAAAGTTCTTTAGATGTTTTAACTGCATGAAAGGATGTTGGGCTACTATATATATAGTTTAATAAGTCTTTAGCAAAATTTTTAGTTTCCACAAATACCCCTCCTAATTATAATAAATCTAAAGTTGTATATTCTTTATTTATAGTCTTTAAACCTTGATTATCAAAAGCAATAGTTACATCTGTTCCTTTCATCATAACTACAGTTCCTACTCCAAACTTTGGATGATGAACCTTAGCTCCTGGTTTAATATCATCTATATTAGTTTCTTTGCTAGTGTCTTTGACAGTTGCATTTACTTTTTTCGCTATAGTAGATTTCTGAATATTGTTCATATACTTTTTAGTGTATTTATCTAATATATTATAGCTTGCTTTTGAATAACTTAATTCACTATCTGATTTATTAAGTCTTTCTATACATTCCTTTGGTAATTCTTCCATAAATCTAGATGCAACAGATGGATTAGTTTTACCATATAGAGTTCTCTTTTGAGTTAAAGTCATATAAAGCTCTTCTTTAGCTCTAGTTATACCAACATAACAAAGCCTTCTTTCTTCTTCTATATCAGACTCTCTCATAGATACTATGGCTCTTGATATTGGGAATAACTTTTCTTCCATTCCAGTTAAAAATACAACTGGGAACTCTAATCCTTTAGATGTATGAATCGTCATTAAAGATACTCTA
>JAEIGA010007847.1_pt1 | contig 16193 bp, 31 predicted proteins | sample 9270691 | NCBI WGS metagenome assembly JAEIGA01 (sample SAMN17057246, study PRJNA624740) | gut metagenome | biome: biome; isolation source: fecal sample | host: Bos grunniens | place: China: Xizang | collected 2019
CTATAACGAGTGCTCCTTCTTCATTGAGGCTGGCGCCAGCCACCCCGCTAGAAATATCAAGAGGAGTACTAATTGTGGAGCCATCGGCTAAAGTAAAGATTAGTGAGCCATCCTTATATTCTACACCTGCTATACCAGTTGCGGCCTGACCTACAAGTTTTTTTACGAGGGCGTAAGTAACGACATCAAACAAAATACTCACGCTCCTTTTTAGATTTTGACCCAGTTGCGATTACTATCCATCATGTATACGTCACCGGTACTAATAATGATCGCGGTAGAGCCTTGTTCATTATAATGTCTGTCCTTTAGAATTAGTTCTAAGTCTGCGGTGGTGTCGCACGCAAAAGTGGGAGTAATATCATTAGGGTTCGAAATGATGCGGAAAGCCATTTTATTCACGCTCCTATTTTGTAAAGCCATTTGGTGGCTTTCGCAAGAAAAAATTTTTATTTTATGGGAACAGGAAAAAATAAAAGATGGTATTTTATAAAAGAGGAACATCTCGGGTGATTTGAGAGAGATATAATATATATAAAATAAGATATTTTTAATAGGGAGAGGAGGGATACCACTATAAAAATATCGTGAAGGGGAAGAGATAGGGGTAGGGGTGGAAGGAAAAACCCTAATGAAATTAGGGTGTGCTCCTATACTACCAGAAAGTCAAATTTTAAATCTCTCAAATAAAAATATTTTTCTTTTTATTTTTCCTTTCGCATTTAGGTAGAAACTCCCCTATTCCTAATCTGTAATTTTTCCGAGACGAAAAGAAAATTTCGCTTGACATAAAAATAAAATAAAGCTGCGGTTTATACCCGCAGCTTTATTTTTGTTAGTTTTTTTAAGTGTTCAGCAGTATCAATATTGCAATAATCAATAATTCCATCTTCCCGCATTTTCCGCATCATATATGCAGCTGTTTGTATATTCAAAAAAGTATTTACTGTTTTATAATAAAAGGGACTAATCTCTCCCGTGCGGCTTTGCTGCTTATTTATCCAAGCCAATTGGCAATAAATTTTTATACCAGCTAAAGAGTATTTATCATATATTTTTAATAGAGTATCTTTTTCTATTTCTATGCTTCTTGCGTTTTCCAATGCGGCATAGGGATTGAAATATACATAATCATTATCATGTGAGATGCCGGGTAGGGTCAAAAACTCTTGTAGTTCCGCGGCGTTGCCGCCATTCATCTTTTTATTAATTGAAATTATAGAAGATTTAGTTTTATAAAAGATACCATTATTCTGTTTAGCAGTACATAGGAATAAAATATAAAAACCAAATTGCGAAGATTTTAGATGTGCAGTTGTAAATAATAAATTTATCATACGGACCTTCTCCTCTTTCTCGGGGGTACGTTATGTGCCCTAAGGCACATAACTACCGCAGTAACTTTTTGAACTCTTAGGATAACTATTAGAGACTATTTGGTATGGTTGCTTTTTTTGTAGATGATAGTTGCTTTTTTTGTTGCACCGTGAGTAGCTTTTTTTGTAGATGATAGTAGCTTTTTTTGTTGCTCATTTTATGCTATAATATTATAAAACCTCGTCGTCAATTCCTTTTGTATAGAGCGATTCAATAATTTCCGTGATTTCAGTAGTGTGCGGGCCGCGTAGTTTGTCACATGATGCCGCGACGAAAGTTAGAGTTTTAGAAGGATACATAGTATTATTTTCATTTAGAATGTATTCTTCTTCATAATCAATAATACCTTCACGCTTGAGACTTAGAAGATTTAGTTTGATTAGTTCGTCACATGTTTTTGTTGTGGGGGCATAGCCGCACGCTTGTTTTAGTTCTTTTATTGTGAAATCATAATATTCATGTTCTCGTGTTTTCCATTCATATTTATCTAATAAATAAGTATAAATGCGAACGGCTAAATTATTGCGAGTACAAATTAGATATAGAAGCAAATCATTATTTACTAATTTATAACGTTTGTAGGCTTGGTTAGGGAAAATATAACTTGGGGTCTTTGGATTCTGAGCGGTCTTTACAAAGCCTTCTTCTAAGAACCCTGATTGCTTTAATTTATTAAGATTGTCTGTAATAAAAGAGCGTCCTTCTCTTCCAAAAAGAACCTTTAGTGATGTGCGGATTCTGGTGAATTTAGACTTTGTTAGATACAACACATCATCGTCTTTATTATAGGTGGCACGATTGAGCATAAATCCATAAAGGATATCACTACCACTTTTATGGTTCATAAAATTCTCATCCAAGGAAATGCGGCGGGTAATGGTAGAAGTTGTCATAATTTATGTTCCTCCAAAAAATTAAATAATTTTGTGCAGGTGGAAAAAAGTTTAGGGAACTCTCCACGTTTGCATTTGTAATAAGTCTCGTGACTCATGCCCAGCGAAGCGGCAAAGTCGGAAATATTAAGACCTTGCTGTAAACGAATTTGTTCTAATAAATTAAATAATTCTTGTTCTGTCATTGCGGTCATCAATAAAATTGAAATTGAGAATAATTTTATTATTCCCATAATAATGGTATTTAGCTAAAATATGTTCATTAAAATTTTTTCTATAATTTTGAAAAATTTTTTACAGTAAGTAGCTTTTTTTGTATATCATATTCGTTTTTTGTGCTACACAAAAAACACTTATCATTCTATTGTCGCAGCTTATAAAAACTTTTCAAATTGGAAATTTTTGGTAAATATATTTTATTATAAATAATAAAATGTATATAGATTTTATATTATTATTTATAATTATCGCAATAAGTATATTCGTTTGAATAAAAATATATATTATATCTATATTTTTACATCGATTTTTTTATCTATTATTTTATTTTTTCTCGGAACAAGTTTGCGGGAAATTATAAGTTTATTTCTTTTCAAAATCGTAGTAAAAAAAGAAGGTTAGTTTCCTAACCTCCTCATTGGATTTTTAATTAGCCCACAAGGGTCCAAACCTTACGACGCTTCTCGTCGAGAGTATACTGGACAACGCCTTCATCAGCAAGAGCGGCAAGGCAGGTACCAATCTGCATAGCGTTCAGATGGGATAGGTCAGTGCAAGCGGTCAGGACCTGAGAGCTCAGCATACCTTCGGCAGGCATATTGGCAACAGCCCAATCCTTTAGAATAGCAACATTAGCAGCCTTACGCTCGGCGGCAGCAGCCTTAGCAGCTTCCTGCTCAGCCTTCTTAGCGGGGTCAGCAACACGACGACCAGGACGCTCAGCAGCCTTCTGGACTTCGGCATCAAGGTCATAAGCCTTGGAACGAGCAGTATCCTTGGTATTCTTTACAGTGACCTTCAGCTCAACAGGGAAAAGCATACCGGTCTCTTCATCAACAACATCAGAGTGGAAAGCAACACCGCCCACAACCTTCTGGGCACCGGGGAAAGTAGAAATCAGGGTCTCAATTACCTTAGCACGCAGGGCATCACGAACTTCAAAAGCCATAGTTATTATCTCCTTACAGTCTCTCTTGGACTGCTGGTTTGTTGGGTTTTCCTTCCCATATTATTTAGTAGGCGGGAGGTTTATTTTTCCTCTCTCAACCTTACAAGTATAGTATATATTAGAATTTTAAAAAAATCAAATTTTAACTCCAAGTTGCAGCTTACAAAATTTTCTCAAATTGGAAATTTTTGGAAATTGTGCGACTTCCAGCTTGGAAGGGACTTCCAGCTTTCCAGCTTGGATGAAGTTCCAGCTCGTGCGGCCCAGCCTATTAGCAGCTTTCCAGCCTGGACGAAATATATATAAAAGTATAGCGAAGTGCGGGAGGGTGTAAGGCGGGGTAGCCGCGTGAGGGTGGAGGGGTAGGGAGGAAGGGAGTTAGTCATGACTAACTGGAAGGTTATCTGTTTAACAGATAGAATTGAAACTTGACAAGTGAGAAATAATGCGGTATAATGTACTCATCAAATGAAGGAGGAATTACCTTATGCGTATTGTCCAGAAGAATTCTCGTTCGGTTCAGTTTTGTTTTCTCCGTGAGGGCGAAGTATTTCTTGACGGAGAGGATGTTCCCTACATGACAGTGCAGTCCTATGACGATGGTTTCAATGCCGTGCGACTGAGTGATGGTATCTTGAAACATTTTAGCCACGATGCTATTGTAAAGTTCTGCCCTGACGCATTTTTGACTTTGGAGGAGGAATAAAATGGAGTACGAAGGAAAGAAATGGCGGCTGGTGGGTGACCCCATCTGCGATGTAGAGGGTTGGAGAGAAGTCCCCGCAGATTGTACTGAATGTAATTATTTCTATGATTGTTTTGAGGAGGAATAATTATGTTTGTACTCACTACAACCGCAAAAGCAGTTCGGGGCAATTGTAATGACAGCCCCTTGATGTGGATAATAGCGATAGGGCTTGCGATCTTTTTGGTGGTTAGTTTGATTCAAATGCATAAAGAAGGAGGTAAGTAAAATGGAAGTGCGGCTTTGACCGCACTTTTAGTATTATCTGTTGAACAGATAGGATTGTGATTGACAGACCCTGGATTATAGTGTATAATAAAACCATCAAATGAAGGGCAAGTCCCTTAGAAAGAGGTAAGGTATGTATCGAGTGGTTGTGAAGGGCAAGGGCAAGTACAATAGTGTTGTACCCGGGGCACGGTATTGTTTCCGAAAGAAGTCCGTGGCTCATCTGATTGTTTCGTTTACTGAGGCTGGCTGTGATTTTACTGCTGAGAAGTTTATTCGCCTTTATGGGGATACTTTTTGTTGGAGCGATAGTTATATTGGCGACAAAATTTGGGACATGGTGGACAATATGCTTGACAAACTGAAACAGAAGTGATATAATAGACCTACCAAATAAAGGAGGGCAAGCCAATGATCAATGTTGCTATTAGTTCTTTCAACGTGGCGGTGGCACTTGATAATACTTTACGCATGGTTGATAAGCCCGCACTTGGGCAAGAAGAAATTGTTTTTCGTAATTTTGAGGAACTACATGAGTTTACAGAAGAAGTCTTAAGTCGTATGGGCGTAGTGATTGAAGATTGAGGAGGAAAACTAATATGTCTAACGAAGAATGGTACGCCGCAATCCAAAAAGTTTACGGCAAATCCTTACAAGAAATGACCGATGAAGAGTTGGTCAAAAATCATGGGCGGCTGTTTCCTATTGATAGTTATTATAATCATGCTCTGGAAATCTTTTTCTGGTACGAACTGAAACGGAGGGGCTTAGTATGAGCGTTTGGATTGTTCTTGGTTGGGAAGAAAGCTACGGCAATTGGGAAGTGCTTAGTGTTCTGTTCGATGCGGCCGCTGTTGAAGCGAAGGTAAAGGAACTGTTCGGGAAAACGAGGACTACACCGAAATCAAGGTGGAATGTTGGCACAGAGACGATGCGGACAGTTCTGACGCAAGTTTCTATGATTACGAATTGTATTGGCGGGATGACTATGTAGGGGAGGTATAAGCCTTCTCTTTTATGTTTATCTGTTTAACAGATAAATAAAAAAAAGAACTGCTTAGCAGTTCTTCATTCCTTCTTCCTTCTGAATCGCATTGAGCAGGCATTGCCCACAATCACCTTCGCAGTCGCCCTGAGGGAAGTTAAGTTCTGGGAACACCTCGCAGGGCGACAGGTCCTCCCAATTCTGAGTGATACAAACTTCAAGCACTCTCAGCAAATCCCACTTTTCCATTTTGTTATTCTACCTCAATTTCCTCTTCATCAATTTGCTTATAGGTGGTGGTTCCAGTGAAATAGCAACCGCACCCACAGCGATAGCGGCGGACAACGGTAACTTCTTGAAAACTATCTTCATAATAATTAGTTTCCCATTCTCGAACCTGTGCGGTACTGCCGCAATGAGGACAACGTACCATAATTAAACGCCCTCCAATTCTTCTTCGCCATCTTTTTTATAGGCAGTAGTGCCAGTATAGGACAGTCCGCAACCACCGCCACAAAAATAATGACGGACAACAAGCACTTCATCGGGAGAATCTTCAAAGTATTCCGTTTCGTATTCTTCAACCGTGGTACTGCCGCAATTAGGACATTTAGTCATTTCTGTTCTATCTCTCCTTCGTCAATATTTTCAAATTCGATATTAACTAATTCATGTGCGCCGCCAATCATCATAAGGGAATACACATTGTCTTTCTGATTGACAAGGATGTTCACAATGTGCTTGCCCTTGGCATAAGCGAAACCCGCTTCCCACGCTGTGCCACTATCAGAGTACATACCGAAATTTAGAACATACACAATCTGGGCTTCATCAAGAGCACGAACATCTTCACAAAAAACCTCCCATGCCCATTGACGATTAGGCATATTCCATGCACCTTCGACGGTATGCTCCTGCGGTACATATAGGTCAAGCTGTTCGGCGTTACGCAGATAGTCAATCACACGGGCGTAAATGTAACGTTCGTTAGTATCGAAGAAGGGTGCGGCGAGATATGCTTTCATAGCGATTGCTCCTTTACTGTTTGTTCGAGAACATTATAGCATAGGTTTTTATAAAAGTCAAGTTTTATTTTTATCTGTTAAACAGATAATCTCCCTTATAGGGGAAGGGGAGATTGCTCTCCCCTTATCCTCACACCTTGGAGTAGTAGGGCTTACCCTTCACCACATCACGCTGGATGGAGGGGTCTTCCTTGGCGATGGCGGTCATCCACGAGCCAATCTGCATCACGGACACATCCGCAACTTCGGGGCAAGCACCCTGAATGTCGGTGGTGGTCATGGCTTCATCGGTCAGATTTTCCATCAGCCACGCATGGAGTGCCTGCTTCTGCTCCTCACGCTTGGCACGCTTGGCTTCGGCTTCGGGGTCTTCCTTCTTGGGCTTGGCTTCCTTCTTGGGAGCGTTCTCGGCATCGATGCGAGCCTGCACAGCTTCTTCGAGGTCGAAAGCCTTGGAGGTCTTGGTGTCTTCGGTGTTCTTGACGGTGGCTTCGATGACAGCGTAGATGGGCTTGCCGTTCTCATCCTTCACACCAGTGTCGAAGGCGTAGCCATCCTTCTTGGCGACACGGACAGGGACGATACGCTCACCGAGGGCTTCACGCAGGGCAGACACGACAGCGGAGTTAGCGGCGACACGGATTTCAGTCTTCATAGGGTTTTCCTTTCTCTCTTGGGTTTAGTAGGGTTTTCCTTCCCTTATTGCTCCTTTATTATACCACAGGAGTTAGTGGTTGTCAAGGGGTTTCAGAAAATTTTCTGAAAAATTTTTCGTTCGGTGCAAGCCTTAGGCTGTCCGCAACGCCCCTTGGCTCTATTATTATACCGCAGAGCAAGCGGTTTGTCAAGAGGGTTTGAGAAATTTTTTTGAGGATTTTTTCAAGGTTCGGGGTCGCATCCTCTAAACCCTTGCCTTGACTCATTCCCCTTTGACACTTACTATTATACTCCGATTTTAGAAAAAGTCAAGTATTTTCTTTGTGAAGTTTTTCACAATCGCAGGAAGTGTATCTGTTCAACAGATAGTATTCCTAAATAAGAATGGCACTTTAGTTGCCTAAAGTGCCCTCCTCGTCAAACTTCGGTCTTGAAGCTGTACAGACCTTCGCGGACATACTTCTTGCGATACACGCCGGAATAAATCACTTCGCCGTCAATCTTGATGGTAAGCGGCTTTTCATTGTTTCGCCACAGGAAGGAAACGACCTTGTATTCCTTGCCGATTTCCGCACCCAAGTCCAGACAAGCCAGCAGGATTTCCGCTTCGATTTCAGAGTCAGCAAGAGCGGTATGGGCTTCCACGAAAGTTTCGTCAGCGGTGATGTACTGATAAACGGTTTCGGCGGTCGCACTGTAAAGTCCCTTTTCGGTGAAGTGTTCGCCGTCCTCGCAGAACTGCTTGTATTCCTCGGTACAGGTGATAAATTCGCTCACCATGCCGCGAATATCCAGCACAGGCAGGGTATCCAGCGGATTGTTGGTTTTGAACCAATCACAGTTGAAGTTGAAAACGGAATCATCGAAAGGGCTATTGTAGGCATATACGGCTTCTACCTTGTATTCACGGAAGTCGCGGTTCATGCTCCGCATAATATAGCCCCACTTATCAAGGGTCGCTCGCTTGCCACGCATAGCGGAAACATACAGAGGACGCTTCTCAGCGTAATAGGCGGTTTCAAACAGGGCTCGATTGTGCCAAATTTGCTCAACGATGAACTCCTTCTTACAGACGGTGGAGCGGCTGTCGGTGTCAAGAATGACATAGCCGACATTGTAGCAGAACTTCTTCTCTCCGGTGGAAATGGTTTCGGTGTCGATTACGGCGATAGTAGGCATGGGGTTTTCCTCCTTGTTATTTTGTACCTTTATTATACCAGATGGGAAGCGGTTTGTCAAGAGGTTTTGAAAACTTTTTTTGAAGAAGTTTTGCGGCGGTGGGTTTGCTCCCCTCAACGATGAATAGTATATCATATAGCCGCCAGGAAGTCAAGCCCCAGGATTATCTGTTGAACAGATAAATAAAAAGAGGGCATTAGCCCTCAAAGGTTTCCATAATCTGCGTAAGCTTGGCAAGCTCGGTATCGGGGTGATGCCACGCATCATCATCATGGCTGTAATAGTAGCGGCCCGCAGTAGGGGCAACATATCGGTCGGGCCACGGATGGCACAGACCAATTTCATTGCGGAGATAATCCAGAATGAGGGCGGCTTCCTCGTCATTGGCAACTTCCATATAGTCGCAAGACTCGGGGTCATCAAGCCACTGTTCAACGGTCATGGGGACACGCATCACGTCCCAGAAACGGCTCTTAGTAATTTTAGACCACTTATTGATTCTGTTTTCGTAGGCGAGGCACTCGTCCTCGTCATGGAACTGCGTACCGTCGTCGGCAATGTAAAGAATAGTCATTATGTTTCTCCTTCCTTATCCAAAAAGATAACGCTTCATTTTGATAATACCGTAACCAAATCGTACCTTCCAGTACTCGTCAAGGGGTCGATACTCTACACGGAAAAAGGTATGCCCTACTGCCGCGGAGTAGTTATCGAAGTAGTGGCGGCAAGCCCGCCTTGCCGAACCTTTGGTGTAGCAAGTGGCAATCAAACGAGGGGAGGGGTCTTTGGCGGACATACGATAGATACCGTACATAGTATTACTTCCTTTCCTTACTTGGTGATATTATTATACAGCAAAAATTTATGTTTGTCAAGTTTTATTTTTATCTGTTGAACAGATAATATAATAAGGTTCTTATTCCAGAACCTTACTCGCACTTACAAAGTATTTGGCATCATAGGATTTCAGCAGTTGCTTTACATTGCTACTATCCTGTTTGGTGGGGCAGTAGAAGTTGAAGAGATACCATTTGCGGATATCAACATAGTTGTAAGTAAGATTGTAGTATTCGCAGTCCGCAATCATTTGCGGTGCTTGTTCTGCGGGAATGGTTACTTCAATCTTCCACAGTTTATCCTTGCGGGCTTTCTCTTCAAAATACTTTACAATCCATACGCCAACAAGATTACAAAGAGCAACAATAACCGCCTTCAAATAGAGGGGTAGGTCGCAATTCGTATAGACGAGAACAATTGTATATAAGCCAAAAGCAATGGCATTTACAATTGCGGCTAAGGTCTTGCCGCATTTCATCGTGGCAATGGATTTGATAGTTTGAAGGATAACATTTACGACACTAAGGATGATGAAGGTAATGAGAAGTTCAACGTTCAATCTTCGTCGCCTTCTTCCTCATCTTCGTCTTCCTCAAAGGAAGAGGTAATCAATTCGGAGAAGTCAGCAATGATTTGTGCGATGGCATCATCAAGGTGTTCTTCTTCTACGATGATGCTATGACCTTCGCCGCCAATGTCGTATTCAGTAAAGAGGGACAGGTTGGAGAGGACGTTGTCGATGCTAAGACGATAGTTTGCCATGGTAAGTACTTCCTTTCTTTCATTTGGTAAGGTTATTATAACATACGGTGGAGGGTTTGTCAATAGAAAAAGCTATCTGTTCAACAGATAGCAAGGGTGGTACGAGCGGTAGGACTCGAACCTACGGCAATCTGTGTATAAGACAGACCCCATCACCGCTTGGGTACGCTCGCATAAAAGGGGAGAATAGAAGATTTGATTCCTTCGGGTTGCCGCCCTTCTATCAACTAATCTTCTCTTCTTTATCCCTTGGAGATCTTCCGGAAATCGGTGCGGCAACACCTATCCTTGGTTCTACCATACCACTGGTGGGACAGGAAGGTAACGATCCTTCATCCTGCGGTTTTTCAGACCGCCGCTCAGACCTCTTAAGCTACTGTCCCATGTTGGTGAGGGTGGAGGGAATCGAACCCTCGACACCGAGATTAAAAGTCTCGTGCTCTACCGACTGAGCTACACCCTCATAGGAGGGAGTTTTTACAGAACTCTAACTGCGTCATAACAGGGTCTTAAGATAACCTTGAATTACAACGATAGACTTTTCCGCCCTTCGACGTTAGGGAAGGCGTCCTTTTCTATGACAGCATGCTTCCGGCATAGACGGCGAAGACTCCTGCTCTTAATAGTCCTTCCCAAGGGATTGGTTACGCCAATCACTCGGCTGGTGGAAAGTGGGAGAATTGAACTCCATCTAAAAGAACGAGTCTTTTGTCTGCCCCAATGTATCACAGCACAGTACCTCGGCGGCTTCCCTGATGCCGCGTTCACTTCCCATGTTGGGGGAGGGATACCCTCACCCACTGATAAGAGTATATCATAATTTTTTAGAAAAGTCAAGAGTTATTTTGAAATTATTTATATAAGTGTTCTATCTTATATTTTTCAATTAGTTCTCTTGCTCTGGTATAGTTGCCACCTTTGGGTGTCATACCAACTTTGATAAGGGCTTGACGAATGTTTGGACTGTCTTTGAGTGCTTGTGCCAACACTTCATCTTCTACAACTACTGTTGTCGTTTTGCGGCAATAGGTTTCAGTATAGGCATGACAGTTGGGACAGAGCAATTCTAAATTTGTCAATTCGTTGTTTAGTCTATCGCCATCAAGATGATGGACTTCTAATTTAATAGGATTGCCCAACCATTCCGTGATGCCGCAACATTCGCACCTTTGTCCGCGTAAAGCAATTAGTGGGGCGGCGAGCGACTTACCATTTTTCTTTACCTCTCCTTTGACGAAAAGAGTGTAATCGTAATTATCTTTATTCCAACCTTGTCCTTTGAAATGAGAAGTATCAAGTTTCAATTCTTCATACATCTTTTTCAAAGAAGTCATTGTGCCGCCGCCATCTTTTTCGTATCCTAATTTATTGGCGACTTCCCTGTTGCTATGTGATGTAGCAACAATTTCTCGTATCTAATCCTCAGAAAAGTTTTTCCATTTGGCTTGTTTTGCCATTTCTATCACCTCATACTAATGGTGTTTAGGCAGACGCTCTTTTGGAAAACTTTTTCTGCCAGATTGAAAAAAATTTGGTGCGGGCGACGGGAGTCGAACCCGTAATCCCGAAGGCGTCGGATTTTAAATCCGATGCATATGCCAATTCTGCCACGCCCGCATATTTGTGAGGTGGAGGGTTTGTTTCCCTCTCAACCTTACATTCTTATTGTATCACAAATTTTGAAGTTTGTCAATACTTTTTTGAAGAAAATTTTTTTCTTGATTTCTACCCCTCCGGCTCGAACGGAGTCTACACCATATCCGATGGGCGACCGATGCCAAAGTAGCGAGAGAAGGAGAACAGAGTCGAACTGTGTTAGGTCTTGCTGGGTGTTACCGAACCGCTCGGACACTTCTCTCTCAAGAACAATAATAGTATAGCATAAATTTTTTCAAAAGTCAAATTTTATTTTATCTGTTGAACAGATAATAGGGGTAGGGGCAATTACTTGCCCCGATTGATTGCTTTCAGAATTTCGGGAATATCGGAAGGATTGAAAGCCAAACCATCCAGTTCTTCCCACTGGTCGCGGTTACGTTCTTCATCGTCAAAGAGGAAGAAGTTCTCGCCCTGTACGCCGCAAACTTCTGCCTTATTAGTACCATAGGGAACGATATGAATTTCATCCCAATGAACCGAAGGAAGATGCTCGGCAAGCCATTCACGCTTGGCAAGTTCTACCATCATATCAAATTCCGGAGTGCTGGTCTTACTCGACCAACTGATGATAACAAGCCTTACGCCCTTACGCTGTGCCGCGTTCAACTGGCGGGCAAGGGCGGAGAAGTTCATCAGAGGGGACGCAACCCTATACGGAGTGGGGTCAAAGGCACGGAGCATGGGAAGCCAATTCTCAACACCATAGAAGTCAGCAATAGTACCGTCCATGTCGAAGCAGAAAACAGGGGAGTTAGTCATAGTTGATTACTTCCTTTCATTTGGTATGCCTTATTATAGCATGGGAAAATGAAATTGTCAAGGGGCTGGAAGAGAGTTTTTTACACTTCGCCGTGACTTTCTTATCTGTTAAACAGATAGACAATAAGATGGGGATTACTCCCCATAGTTTTCATACCGATGATAGGCACTGACTTTGCGTCCTTCAATGTATTCTTCCATGCTGATGGGAATGCAACTCATAACGCAACGACTATGCTTCACTCCACTCATACGCTGGGCAATGCGGCTGGCGTGGAGGGCGTTCTGAGCGGCAATGTAGAAGGTGATGTCTACGGTCTTGCCAATGCCAACGTGGGCACGGTAGGTGGTAACCTTGTAATACTTGTTAGTCATGGGGCAATCCTCCTTTGTTTTTGTAAGGTTATTATACACTATAAAAGAAGGTTTGTCAAGTTTTATTTTTATCTGTTCAACAGATATTTTCTTTTGTATAAAAGAAAACTGGGTTAGCCCCAGTTTTCCTCGATGAATGCTTCAAGTGCCATCAGTTTATTGAAGGCGGACTTCTGGTAATTATTGGGATTGCCCATATCCTTGGGAAGATAATCTCTCATCTTTGCGGCAACGTTCTGTGCCATCCGCTCCGTGACGCCACGCCCACGCTTTACAAAATCAATAGTTTCGCCCAACATTTTATAGGGGAAATACTGGATACCGACAACGATTTTGCCACGCTTCAAACAGTAGAACAGAATTTCCGTTTCAATTTCTGCATCGCTCAGAGCGGTATGGTCTTCGATGAAGTCATACTTTTCAGACAGATACTGCATTGCAACTTCAGCGTTGGTAGAGAAGTAAAGACCAGTGTTGCTCATCTTGCCTGATTCAAGGCACATTTTCTTGTAAGTGCTACTATTCAGCAAGTACTTGCAAGCAACGCCCCAAATGTCAATCATGGGATACTTTTCGCCACGGAAGATGAAGTGCTCGGGGTCAAAGTCGGGGTCGCTCTTGCGGCTGGGCTTGGCGAGAATGGAGCGGCAAATATTGCGCTGTGCTTCTTCCCATTCATAGTAGCAAGGAGAGTACAGATTCTTGATGTATGCTTCAGTGAAGATAATAGCCTTCTTGAAGTCAAACATGGCATTATATGCGCAAATGTAAGAGGCATCCTGCAGGTCGGTGAGCAGAATTTTCATGATATCATTCCACGGCAGGACAGTGGCTTCGCCCTTGGTAAGCATTTCCAGATACAAGGGGCGCTTCTCATGGTAGTATGCAGTGTTGAAGATAGAAGGAACGCAGAAGGTTTCCGCAACAAGAAAGTTGCGCTTCTCGACGATGCCATGGGTACGAGTGGCGATAGTCCATCCGATATCGTAGACAAGGGGCTTGGCAATGGCAATCTTCTTCTTATCTTCAGAGGACAGTTCCCATTCGTTCACAAAGGGAAGGGTAGCGGTCTCGGTGTCAAGGATGATGTACTTAGCGGTACGGCTCATGTTGGTAACTTCCTTTCTTTTGAGGGGTTGACCCTCGTTTGATTTACAAGAAGATTATACCATGGGAAATGATGAATGTCAATAGTAAAATAAAAGAAATTCATGATTATTTTTATGTATTTCTATCTGTTTAACAGATATTTTTCTATATAAAAAAAGGAAGGGTTTCCCCTTCCCAGTTTTTGGATTAGCCCACGAAAGACCAGTAATTCTTACCGTCACGCTTCTCGCAGGAAATCTGACCGTCATTCATGAGGGACTTCAGGTCAGAACCAATCTGCATGATGGTCACGGTATTCTCAGGGTCGATAGCGGACTTGACTTCGGTAGCGGTATGCTCGCCGGAGTTTTCAATCAGCCACGCGAGAGCCGCTTCCTTACGCTTCATCTGAGCGGCAACCTTCTCAGGGTCAGCACCGGACTTCTTGGGAGCCTTGGGCTTGGAAGCCTTCTCTGCCTGAGCGGCGGTGTACTCGTTGTACTCGGCAACAGCGGCATCGAAATCGAAAGCAGTGTGGGTCTGAGTGTCCTTGGACAGCAGGTCGGAAACGGCAATCTTGGCGTACTCCATTACGCCATCTTCATTCTCACCCTTGGGGATGGCAATGAAATTCTGCTTGGAGCGGCGAACCATGGTAGCACCGGGGAACTGGGACAGGATGTTGGAAATCATTTCGGTAGTAGTCATAGTGTTTGTTTACCTCTTTCTTTCTTTTTTTATTTTGTTTCCCTCTTGGGAACATCATCATTATAGCATATCGAGTGGAGTTTGTCAAGTGGTTTTTCAAACTTTTTTCAAACTTCTTTTGCTATCTGATTGCCGTCCCCTCTTGGAACACTTATATAATACATCAAATTTTTGAAAAAGTCAAATCTTATTTTATCTGTTCAACAGATAAAATAAATTTTAGAAGAAAGAAGGGAATTACTCCCCTTCTTCTTCCATCTTGGCGAGGATTTCCGCACGCTCGGCGGCTTCTGCTTCCTTCTTTGCCTTGGCGGCTTCACGCTTCCGCTTCGCTTCGGCAACCTTGATTTCGTGTTCCTTCGCCCGCTGTTCACGCTTCGCGGCAATGACCTTCTGCTTATCTTCGTATGCCTGAGCCGCATCGTGACCGTTGTACGCTTCGCCGGAGCGGTCGCCGCGAGGGATAGCAACAGTGATTTTCACATACAGTTCATTGCCGTCAGCATCGACAGAAGGAAACACAATGGTATTGCCGCTTTCACGCATGACTTCTTCGTCGAGGTCGGTGAGGTATTCGGTGAGCATGTCGAGGACTTCGTTCCGCTTTGCGGTTGCCATCTGAGATTTAGTCATCTTTGCCATAGTGGTTTTCTCCTCTCTGTTCCCTTTGGAACACCCTTATTATACATCATGGTGTCAAGTTTGTCAAGAGTTTTTTTGAAAGAAAATTCGCGGCAAGTGCCAGGAAGTTATCTGTTGAACAGATATGCTTTGGATTTTCTTTCTATATATATTATACCACATTCGGGGCAAAAAATCAAGTGCTATCTTTAGACAAAAATTTAGAAAAATTTTTGTGAAGTTTTCACAAAAAAGTAGCAGCTGCGAACCAGCTTGGTAGCAGCTCGCAGCTCGCAGCTTAGATGATTATAGCAGCTCGCAGTCGCACATCCAATTATAGAGGGCGTAAGTGCCTTCAAAGGTGTGGAGCAGGTGGCCGCCCATGAACACATCGCACTCGGTGCCGCCATTGTAGAAGTAAATCGTGTAGCCGTGGTCAGCGAGGATGGTTGCCATTTCTTCGGTACAGTACATAGGCATGGGGCGTACCTTCTTTCTTTTAGGATGGTTATAGTATACACTAAAAAGGAGCAAAAGTCAAATTTGAAATTATCTGTTGAACAGATAGCATCAAGAAGGAAGAATTATTCTTCCTTGTGTAATGTGTTGATTTCTTTTTTCAATTCCTTGATGCGTTTACAAGCATATCTAATTTCGCTTTGTTTGTTGGCAAGTGCTTGCCTGAGCCGCAATTCTTTATCACCATACCCATAGAGGGCTACGCATAGTGCGTTACGAATTTTTTCTGCGTTTTCTCTGCGGCGAATAATTTCTTGTTTCAATGGGGCAATGACCCGTGCGTAATATGCTTCTCGCTCTGCTTCTTCTGTTAGTCTGGTTTGTTCGTTTGGGTAATGATAATCATATCCGCGGAAGTGCATATCGCCGCAATCATTATATACTTTGCGGGAAGCATGTCTGCCTTCCATATTGTAATATGTGGTAAAGTGTTCGCGTTCTTGCTGTGATAATTTATCAATAAGGCGGAATTGATTTACGAGCATCGCATGTAAGAGACGCTGGTGGGAGGTAGTAAGTTTTTGAGGGTAAAATTTATTCTTCATGGGTAGTTCTCCTTTATTGTGTGATGATTATATTATATTATAAAATTATTTTTTGTCAATAG